>ERZ791920.933-NODE-933-length-18625-cov-2.807108_pt1 | contig 18625 bp, 18 predicted proteins | sample MGYA00510136_ERZ791920 | MGnify/ENA primary metagenome ERZ791920 (study PRJEB30046, sample SAMN00792066) | human gut metagenome | study: EMG produced TPA metagenomics assembly of the A metagenome-wide association study of gut microbiota in type 2...
TTCTTAAATCTCTTTCCAATTTTTCTTTAGCATTGTTTTCTTTGCTATTTTTTTCCGGCTTTTGTTTTTTTGCGTTAATTCCCAACTATTCTGCTCCTTTCATATTTATTCATAGTGCTGTGGGTTATTAACTATGTATGTGCACTGTGCTTATCTTTAAGCCCTAATCGCCCGTACACCTGGGAATTACAAACAATCCGCTTATGTGTTCACGACGCTTCCTTAAGAAACTATCTCCTCTGCCGCCATTTCGAGGATAAGGAGTTTCTTTCACTCCTCTGTGTTTTATTATCCTTCCGCTACATTTAATCTGTCCTGCTCGCTCCACCTTCATTTTTCAATCCTTCGGTTCTCTTCGCATTACTATGAATGATTATCCAGACAGGTGCACCGGAATTTTACTCCTTACACTAATTATTCTGTGTAAGATATGAAATTCTTTCATAAATTTGTAATTGTTATTCAATTGTATTTTTAGGAAGCCAATTGCTTCCAGCACCATTATCATAATTCTAACTTTAATATTTAACCATTAACTGTAGTGGTGCATTTTTGTTTCGTTACACCTTTTTATGGTGTATTAATCTTTTTAGTTCCATATTTTGAACTGCTGTAAAATATTTTATTAATAGAACGTTGTTCTCTTATTCGCATACATTTTTATTTCATTATTTTAATATTTAATAAATATTTCATAGCAATCCAATTTAGTTATTAACGAAGAATTAATCAAACTCTTCTTTTAAAGTTGGTCCATTTTATCCGGACCAACTTTGGACCAAATTCGGTCCAACTTTTATGATTAGTTATGATACTATGCGATAAGTTGTGTGTTCTCATTGGACGCAAAAAAACCCTTTAAACATAGTAACTTACCTACGCTTAAAGGGTTTTCTCTTATCTTATTATTCTACCTAGATTTATTTCATCTGTTTTGCAACTTCTGCAGCGAAGTCTTCTTCTTTCTTTTCAATACCTTCACCTGTTTCAAATCTTACGAAGCTCTTAAGTGCAACTGTAGCACCAACTTCTTTTGAAACTTCAGCTAAGTATGCTTTTACTGTCTGCTTTCCGTCTGCAGCCATAACGTATGTCTGATCAAGAAGACATACTTCTTTTAACTGCTTTGAAATACGACCTTCAACTAAGCCGTTGAAAATCTTGTTAGCCATAATTGCTTCCTTCTTGCTCATTGCAATTGCAGCTAATGCAGCAATTGCTTCTTTTGAAAGGAAGTTGAATAAATACTTGTCATTCTGCTTTTCTTCTAATACAGCCTTGTCTTCAGCATTTAATGCATCTGAAGCAAATGCTTCAGCGAAGATATCCTTCTGGATTGGCTTTGGAAGTGATGATACATCATTTAAAGCACTGTCAATTGTGATTTCTCTCATCTTAGCAAGTTCTTCATCTGAGATGTCTTCTCTGCTAACGTACTGAGGGCTCATAGCTGCAATCTGCATAGCTACTGTCTTAATTGCTGCTACAACTGTATCGTTTGCTGGAGCATCAGCGTCAACTAATACACCAATCTTTCCACCAGCGTGGATGTATGAAGCAAGAACTCCGTCTGATTCAATCTTCTTGAATCTTCTGATATTCATGTTTTCACCGATTACTGCGATCTGTGAAACTAATTCGTCTTTAACTGTCTTTGTTGTATCAAGTGCCCATGGTTCAGCCATAAATGCGTCCATGTCTGCTGCATCAGAATCAAGAATCTGATTTGCAACGTTTGATACGAATGTCTGGAATTTTTCGTTCTTAGCAACGAAGTCTGTTTCTGAGTTAACTTCAACGATTGCTGCCTTGCCGTCTTTTACTGCTGTAAATACAACACCTTCTGCTGCAATTCTTCCTGATTTCTTAACTGCTGTAGCTTCGCCTTTTTTTCTTAAGATTTCGATAGCTGCTTCCTGATCTCCATCTGTTTCTACTAAAGCTTTCTTACAAGCCATAACACCAGCGCCTGTTAATTCTCTTAATTCTTTTACCATTGCTGCTGTGATTGTCATAATTATATCCTCCTAAAAACTATATCTTATTCTTCTGTTGCTTCTTCAGCTGCATCTTCAGCTACCATTTCTTCACCCTGGTTTGCTTCGATAACTGCATCAGCCATCTTAGAAACGATAAGTTTTACTGCTCTGATAGCATCATCGTTACCTGGGATAACATAGTCTAATTCTTCTGGGTCACAGTTTGTATCTGCAATACCGATTAATGTAATTCCAAGTGAATGTGCTTCCTGAACACAGATTTTTTCCTTCTTAGGATCTACTACAAAGATAGCATCTGGGATTCTCTTCATGTCCTTGATGCCGCCAAGGTTCTTTTCAAGCTTGTCCCATTCCTTCTTGATGTTAACAACTTCTTTCTTAGGAAGAACATCAAATGTTCCATCTTCTGCCATCTTTTCGATGTCTTTTAATCTCTTAATTCTTGACTGGATAGTCTTGAAGTTTGTAAGCATACCTCCAAGCCATCTTTCGTTAACGGAGTACATTCCACATCTTTCAGCTTCTGTCTGAACAGCTTCCTGAGCCTGTTTCTTTGTACCAACGAAAAGAATTGTACCGCCTTCTGCTGCGATATCTGAAACTGCCTTGTAAGCTTCATCTACTTTACCTACTGACTTCTGTAAGTCGATGATGTAGATACCATTTCTTTCTGTGTAGATGTATTCTGCCATCTTAGGGTTCCATCTTCTTGTCTGATGTCCGAAATGAACACCTGCTTCTAATAACTGTTTCATTGAAATAACGCTCATTCTTATACCTCCTGGTTTTTTAAAAATTAATTATTGATACTGTTCCGGTTGTTAACCCGGCATATATCATGCCTTCCATCTGCTTCACCAAATCAGACAACCCCGAGCGTGGGCACCGGTCTGACTCTCCACAGATGTGCTTAATGCAACTCAAATATCATAACACAAAAAAAAGCAGTATGCAACTGCTTTCTTTCGTATAAATTATGTTTTTTATAAAATTCTCATTCAGACTTTCACACAATTTCTCCACAACATTCTTTTACTATGTTGTCATATTGTTTTTTAGTTAGCCTGCTTTTCTTTCTTAAGTTCTGTTACATAACCACACTGTGGATCTGCACATGCAAGCTTGTTACCTTTTTCAACCATATAGCCTCCACACTGTGGACACTTTTCTGCAGAAGGTTTCTGCCATGACATAAAATCACATTCAGGGTTATCTATACAACCATAATATCTTCTGCCCTTCTTGGTTTTCTTAAGTAATACATCCTTTCCACACTTTGGACAAGGAACGCCAATCTTTTCTAAGTATGGTTTTGTATTTCTACATTCAGGGAATCCCGGACAGGCAAGGAACTTACCATGTGGGCCGTATTTAATTACCATACGTCTTCCACATTCTTCACAGATTTCATCAGATTCTTCATCTGCAATGTCAATCTTTTCTAAGTTTTTTTCAGCATTTTCTACCTGTTCTTTTAAGTCAGGATAGAAGTTTCTGATAACTGTCTTCCATTCTATTGTACCTTCTTCAACTGCATCAAGAAGTGATTCCATGTTAGCTGTAAACTGTGTGTCTACAATAACACTAAACTCTGTTTTCATTACATTGTTTACTGCTTCACCTAACTCTGTAACATAAAGATTTTTCTTTTCTCTTGTTACATAACGTCTTGCAATAATTGTTGTAATAGTCGGAGCATAAGTGCTTGGTCGTCCAATACCCTGTTCTTCCATTGCCTTTACAAGTGCTGCTTCCGTAAAATGTGCAGGTGGCTGTGTAAAGTGCTGATTTTCTTCAAACTTTTCAAATTCAAGTTTTGAATCTTTTTCAAGCTTTGCAATGGTGTTGTTTGTAACAACTTTCTCATTATCACTGTCTGTATAGACTTTCATAAAACCGTCAAAATCAAGTTTTGATGTTGATGCATTAAAAATATACTTTCCTGCATTAACTTTTACGTTAGTTGTTTCGTAAACTGAATTTTCCATACGGCTTGCAACAAATCTTCTCCAGATAAGCTGATATAATCTAAATAAATCTCTTGGAAGCTGGTCTTTTACTTCTTCAGGCATTAAGTTTACATCTGTAGGTCTGATTGCTTCGTGAGCATCCTGAATCTTCTTGTTTGACTTCTTTGAATTAATCTCTTTAGCCATATATGAATCGCCATATTTGCTTTCGATAAATTCCTTTACCTGAACTTCTGCTGTTTCTGATACTCTTGTGGAATCAGTTCTCAAATATGTTATAAGACCTATTGTTCCTCTGCCCTTAATGTCAACACCCTCATACAACTGCTGAGCTATTCTCATTGTCTTCTGTGTTGAGAAGTTAAGCGCCTTTGAAGCTTCCTGCTGCAATGTACTTGTTGTAAAAGGTATAGGTGCTTTTCTTGTTCTGCTTCCCTTTTTAATGTCCTTAACAGTAAACTCACTGTCTTTTAATTCCTTAACAATTCCGTCTAACTGTTCTTTTCCGGTAATTTCTAATTTACCTTTGTTGTCGCCATAAAAGCTTACTGTAAATTCTTTATTTTTGTGCTTTAATACTGCATCCATATCCCAATATTCTTTTGGAATAAATGCGTTTATTTCATCTTCTCTGTCACAGAGCATTTTTAATGCTACAGACTGAACTCGTCCTGCACTTAAACCTCTTTTAATCTTCATCCATAATAGCGGACTAATGCTATATCCCACCATTCTGTCTAATACTCTTCTTGCCTGCTGGGCATCAACTAATCCCATTTCTATATCTCTTGGATGTTTTAATGACTCTTTTACTGCCTGCTTTGTAATTTCATTAAAAGTAATTCTGTAAGTCTTCTTTGGATCTAATTTCAAGGCTATTGATAAGTGCCATGAAATTGCTTCTCCCTCACGGTCCGGGTCAGTTGCCAAATATACTTTGTCTGCTTTTTTTGCATAGCGACGAAGTTCTGCCAACTTGTCTCCCTTTCCCCTAATTGTAATGTACTTTGGTTCGTAGTCATTTTCCATGTCTATTCCCATTGTACTTTTAGGAAGATCTCTAACGTGTCCATTTGAAGCAACTACTTCATAGTTAGAGCCCAAAAACTTTTTAATAGTCTTAACTTTAGCCGGTGATTCCACAATCACAAGATATTTTGCCATAAACATCTCCTTAAAATATTTTCGCTGTTGTCGTTAAGCCTTTGAATAATAATTTTCTGATGGCTGCTCTACCAGTCCCATTAACTGAAGTTTTAGCAGCATACCTGTAAGTTCTTCATACTTAAAACCTGTTTCATTCATCAGTTCATAAATATTTTTCGGCTGTAAACGTAACCCACTATACAACAAGGCTAAATCTTTTTCAAGACCTTTTTCTTTTTGTTTTTTCTCATTTTCGTTTTTTGAACCACTATATTGTATGTCATTTAGCACGTCGTTAGCACCTGTAATTATGCCTGCTCCTGCCCTTATGAGACGGTTGCATCCATCGCTTAATTTTTCGCCCACTCTACCCGGTACTGCCATTACGTCTTTCCCCTGTTCCAATGCCCATTCTACGGTAATCAGGGAACCACTTTTCTCTCTTGCCTCAACTACTATAACCTTGTCCGAAAGTCCGCTTATAATTCTATTTCTAAGAGGAAAATGCCAGGCTATTGGTCCTGTCCCCGGAGGATACTCAGAAATTATTCCACCATTTTTTAAAATATCATTATAAAGTTCTATGTTTTCTGTCGGATAGCAAACATCCACACCACTTCCAAGTACTGCAAATGTTGGCGTTCCACCTTCCAAAGCTCCTATCTGACTATAAGTGTCTATGCCTCTTGCCATTCCGCTTATAATCTGAACTCCGTTTTCCGACAGCTCTCTTGCCAATGCTCTTGCCATTTTTCTTCCATAATTAGAGCACGCTCTTGCCCCTACCATTGCCACTACAGGCTTGTCCCTGTCAGGCAGTCTTCCTTTATAAAATAAATATTCCGGTCTATGATCATAAGGCAACAACTTAGCCGGGTAATCCCTGTCATTTACTGATACAACTTTTATGCCCTGTTTTTCTAATTCCTTTATGTAGTTTTTGTCCTTTAATTTTTTCAGCTGTTCTTTGTATTCACTGCCTCTTTTATTGTTTATTTTTTTATTTTCATTTGTATTTGCATTTTGATTTATGTTTTTATTTGTATTATCCATATTTATTTGAAAAGCACCGGTCTGTAACTTACAGCCTCAGCTATATCCCCCTGTTGTATTTTTTCGTGTTGTTTTAAATCTGCTATTGTTCTAGCCACTTTTATGATTTTGTCATAAGCTCTTATACTTAAATCCATTGTAGTATATATTTTTTCCATTAAATGCTGTTCTTCTTTGTTAAGCTTGCAGTATTTCTTTATGTTTTCGCCTGAAAGCTGACTGTTAAACTTAAACTTCTCATTGGCATACCTTTCACGCTGAATCTGAACAGCCCTATTTACTCTTTCTTTGATGGTTAAAGAATCTTCCGGCTGTTCTTCTTTTTCCAATTGAAAATATGTAACCTGATTCATATGCACGCACAAGTCTATTCGGTCTATTAGCGGACCGCTTATTTTTTCCATATATTTCTTTACTTCCTGCTCTGTGCAAGTGCATTTGTTCATGTCAGGGTAATAACCACATTTGCAGGGATTCATTGCCCCTATCAAAATAAATTTAGCAGGAAATTCATATGTGCCCCCACTTCTCGAAACAATAATCTTTTCATCCTCCAATGGTTGTCTTAATGTTTCAATTACCTGCCTTGAAAATTCAGGCAATTCGTCAAGAAAAAGTATTCCCCCGTGTGCCTGTGTAATCTCCCCGGGTTTAGGATTAAATCCACCTCCAATCATTGCCGAAACTGTTGCCGTGTGATGTGGACTTCTCACAGGTCTGGTCTTCACAAGGCTTCCTGAAAGATTTCCTGCCACACTTTGTATTTTTGATATTTCTATTTGTTCTTCCAATGTCATATCAGGAAGTATGGATGGCATTGTTTTTGCTATAATGGATTTTCCTACTCCCGGACTTCCCATCATTAACATATTGTGCATTCCTGCCGCCGCTATTTCCGATGCTTTCCTTGCCTGAATCTGTCCTTTTATATTTTTAAAATCGTATTTGTAATCTTCTGTTTCCTGTGGAATGATTTTTATTTCAGGCGGTTTCATATTAGTTGCCAAAATCATTACCAGTTGATTAAGATTCTCTACCCCGATTATTTCCAAGTCTTTTATAAAATCACATTCGCCTACGTTTTCAATTGGAACATAGCACTTCTTAATCCCCTGTTCCATCGCTGACAGCGCCAGTGGCAACACTCCGTTAATCTTTACAATGTCCCCGTTAAGGCTTAATTCTCCTATGAACATTTTGTCATCTACTGTGCAGTTAATCAGTCCCATTGACATAAGTATGGATACTGCCACAGGCAGGTCAAAATAGGTTCCCGTCTTTCTAATATTAGCCGGCGAAAAATTTATTGTAATTCGCTTAGGCGGTATCATAAAACCTGAATTCTTAATTGCTGTTCTAACACGTTCTCTGGATTCTTTAATATTGGATGCTAAAAGGCCTACCATATCAAAAGATGGCAGGCCATTACATATGTCTGTTTCCACAATAACAGGTTGGGTGTCAATTCCGGTTATTGCGGCACATTTTATCTTACATACCATATAAGTCCCCCGCTTTCCTTTAGTATTTTGATTATATATTTAGTTTTGTTTTTTAACAAAATCTAACATATTTTCTGACTATTTTTCTTTATTTCTTTTTCTGAAGCCAGTTTATGTTGCATTTTGTTTTAAGTGTTTCATTTGTAATGTAGTTTTATCACATTCTATATGAATTATCAAGAGCTTTTTTTAATTTTTCTAAAGCTCTTTTTTCTATTCTGCTTACATAGCTTCTTGATATGCCAAGTTTTTCCCCAACCTTTTTCTGAGTCATTGGCTTCTTGCCATCCAATCCGTACCTCCAGACAATTATTTCTTTTTCTCTTTCATTTAAACTCTGTGCCACATATTTCTGAACAAGACTGATATTCTCGGCTTTTTCTATTTGTTCAAGCGTATCCATTTCATCATTTTCAACCACATCTATAAGGCTTATGGTATTTCCCTCTTTGTCCGTTCCAATAGGCTCGTTTAATGACACATCCTTGCTTCTCTTTTTTTCCGCTCTAAGCATCATTAGAAGTTCGTTTTCTATACACTTTGCAGCGTAAGTTACAAGGCGATTCCCCTTGTCAGGATTATATGTGTTAACAGCTTTTATAAGTCCAACTATTCCAATGGAAATAAGATCCTGGTTTTCCCTGTTCTCATCATAATATTTTTTTACAACATGGGCAACAAGTCTTAAATTCCTCTCAATCAGTATGTCCTTAGCTTTTTTATCCCCAAGCCTCATTTTTTCGATATAAATCTTTTCTTCATCAGGGGTAAGAGGTTCCAAAAAAGTTTTCAAGCCGGATACCTTTCGACATACTTAATCTAGTTTATGCTTTACCTGACTTCTTTGTGCCTGTACTCTAAAAAGAAAAAAACTTGAAAAGTTACTTATCTAAGTTCTCTCCAAGTCTTTTTATATTAACATTTATTCTGCAAAAAAGTCTGTTTTTTTCGAGCCATCACTCATCAAGTATGTATTGGAATTTTACGTCCGCTCATCTACCAATTCCTTTACAAGGGAATTGTCACTAGGCTGTAACAAATATATTCTAATTTTCCTATTTATTATAATTTATCAGGTAACGAAGCTGATAAATACAATATGCCGGACATTTGTTCTTTTATCAATATTATTTTATAATAAATCTTCCTGCTTATTAAACCTATCTATTAAACTTTTTTGACTATCTTAATATACAACAAAAAAACGCCCACATTACTAATATATTTTATCAATAACATAAGCGTTCATTTATTTTGCTGTATATTTAGATACTTGTTCGAACCTTTTACAACAATTTATGAAACGAAAAATTATTTATTTTCTTAACTTACTTTGCTTCTCAACTGTTACCGCTTTAACATAATTACACCAACTATTAAAAAGCCAATTGCTGGAATTAGCAGTTCTGGAATATCATAAATTAATAGTTCCATGATTTTCGCTAAAGATACAGAATTATTCAATTCCTTTTTTATTCCACATACAATTAGTATACAAAGAACAAAACAAAGGCACAAACAAATACCTCCTAGTATTTTATACACTCTTTAACCACCTCCTTATTACAGTTCCCCATGATTCTCCTTTTTTCTTGTACATTGATTTTACTACCATGTTGACAATTAACTTTCTTGATTTATTCATTAACTTAATAATTCTAATTTCAACTCCTGTTGCTCCCGATTTTTGCAACATTCCTGCAAGTTTGAATAATTTTAGAAATGGTCCACCGGCAATTCCCCAATTCCAAGCTGTTAGAGCCGCATTAGTAGCACATACTGCAATCATATGCCACCAATTCCAATATCTTATTCCCAATTTCCATTCTGCCCAATATAGTAAATATCCTGCAACAGCCCCAACAGCTGCTCCAACTAACCATGTTGCTATATATCCATTGTCATCAGATTTATTAACTGGATTGCTCTCACAGTAACAATACAAATTGTCTTTAAGAATGCTATTAAACTGCATTCCAAGAACATTCACATCATCCGCATTAATAAACCTTCCCACCTCTGCATCGTAATATCTGCTCTGCAGATAATAGAATCCGGTCTCATCATCCCTGTAATACCCACGGTACAGGATGTGGTTCAGTTCATACGGTATCTCGTTTCCTTCCACATATGTTTTACTTGTAATCTTTCCCCATGCATCATATGTATATGCGGCTATCTCTGCTCCTCTTGCATCGAGAAGTCCGATGATATCTCCCTGAAGGTTCTTCTCATAATAGACCCTTGCCGTAACGAGCGTTCCCGCAGAATTTAAGTAGCTGTACTCAAATCCGATTACTTTTTCATTGGCATCATACAGATACCAAATATCCTTTTTCTGATTTGTTGATTTATAGGTTATGGTTTCCCTAAGCAGTGTGCTTCCATCCCATTCATAGATGGTTGTTGTATCACTCGTATCTTTATACGTCCTTAGTCCGTTTTCATTATACCTGTAACTTACACTGCTTTCATCTTCCAGTGTAACTGTAGAAAGCTGTCTGCCCCTGTCCCATATGAATTCTAAACCATTTACATATGTCAGCGGATTACCGCTATTATCATATGTAATAGTCTGACCATTATACGTTGTAAGTTGGTCTGGCCATTCGCTATTTCCATAAGTATAATGTATCGTTGTTCCGTTACTGTCTGTTCTGTTACCGTTTGCATTTATTGAATATTCTGTTTTTCCATAGACATTTCCGTTCGTATTGTAATCATAACTGTATTCTTTCAGTATCGTATAATCTTTTTCCGTTGTCAACCTTCCATGTGCATCATAATCATATTCATACTGAACATTACCATTTAACTTAACTTTTGTTATGTTACCTGTTAAATCATAAGTATAATCAAATGCTTTGTCCAATGCACCTGCGTAAATATCAACATCATATGATGCACCGGTATTTCCTTCTTTTTCATAAGTGCTTTTTACAACATTTGTATGATATGCATCAGAATATATTTTTTCTTCTAGTAAATCATCCTTTGATTCAATGCTTACAATATCACTATTATGTAATGTCTGACTTATTACATCTTTTTCCTGTACTGTTCCTGTTGTATCTGTTTCTGCTTCCGTCTTCGATATAATTTTGCTGGTATAGATTTGATTATTATTCTTCAAATCTTTAACCCCATATGATGTCGTTGTAGTTGTTCCCCCTGTTTCTTCATCTTCAGATGTCTGAATACTTTTAGTAAATCCATCACTCCTTGTTACCGACGTTCCGTTTTCCTTATATGAATAATTCCATACAACAGGATTACTGCTATCAATAGAGCAATCTTCCAATTTAATAACATTCCCGTCAGAATTAAAATATGTAATGTATGTCGGATTACTGTCGCTGTTATAATATATTTCTGTTTTAGACGCAGTAGATGTCGTATCTTCATCTGCAACTTTATATGTCGTAATAACAGTTTTTACACTCTGTCCATTTCCATAGGTATCTGTATGCTCATTCTGGTCAATGATTTCTCCCACCTGTATGTTTGCAGTATCTCCATCACTTTCTGTATTATTCACCAATTCCAAATCTGTGTAAGTCATTAGTGTCTGATTTCCCACTTTTAACTTCGTCATCTGACCATTTGTACCATAATCCATTGTATATTTTGTTCTCTGGTCACATATAAAAGTCACATTATCCTGTGCATCATATGTGTATGTAATACAAATAGTCTGCGTATGATTTGGATCATAACTCTCGTCATAAGCTTCTACAATTGCTGTATTGTTTCCTCTTTCATCATAGAAGTATTTTATAACTTTATTCAGACTGGTGTTACCATAATCCATAGTTATTTTTTTTAATATCACCACGATAAATATTGGTGATATATGTGTTAACAGCTTTTATAAGTCCAACTATTCCAATGGAAATAAGATCCTGGTTTTCCCTGTTCTCATCATAATATTTTTTTACAACATGGGCAACAAGTCTTAAATTCCTCTCAATCAGTATGTCCTTAGCTTTTTTATCCCCAAGCCTCATTTTTTCGATATAAATCTTTTCTTCATCAGGGGTAAGAGGTTCCAAAAAAGTTTTCAAGCCGGATACCTTTCGACATACTTAATCTAGTTTATGCTTTACCTGACTTCTTTGTGCCTGTACTCTAAAAAGAAAAAAACTTGAAAAGTTACTTATCTAAGTTCTCTCCAAGTCTTTTTATATTAACATTTATTCTGCTTTCATTCTAAGTATGTCTCCGGCCTCCGGTACCTGGTCAAGCTTTATTGTAATAATCTGCTTTGGATGCGGACAACTTTCCATTGCCACTCCATCCTGATCTGTAATCGATATTACATTAGCTTCAATATCTCTTCCGTCAGCTTTCATTATTTCGATTTTATCACCTACGCAGAATTTGTTTTTCTGCTCAATTACAAAACTTCCATCTTCCAAAGGTTCCCCTGATATTCCAAGATATACATAATCTCGTTCATAAACGTTACAATCATATATCTGTGTTGTTTCATCAGGTTTTCCAAAGAAAAATCCTGTTGTGTACTGTCTGTAAGTACACTGTGAAATTAGTGTTTTGTATTTTGGAATGTTTTCTTCGTACTTCTTTGGATTTTCAAAATAATCATCAATTGCCATTCTGTATGTTCTGGCAACTGTTGCCACATAAAGAGCTGTCTTCATTCTTCCTTCTATTTTGAAGCTGTCAATTCCTGCGTCCACAAGTTCAGGAATATGGTCAATCATACATAAATCCTTTGAGTTGAAAATGTATGTTCCACGCTCATTTTCTTCTACAGGCATATATTGGCCCGGTCTTGATTCTTCCACTACTGCATATTTCCATCTGCAAGGATGAGTGCAAGCACCTTTATTGGCATCTCTTCCCGCCATAAAACTACTTAAAAGGCATCTTCCTGAATATGAAATACACATTGCACCATGTACAAAAGTTTCAATTTCCAAATCATCCGGAATATGATTTCTAATATCTTTTATTTCGCTAATTGAAAGTTCTCTTGCTGACACAACTCTCTTTGCACCTAGTGAATGCCAGAAATTGTATGTTCCATAGTTAGTATTGTTAGCCTGTGTGCTTATATGAAGTTCCATGTCAGGCAACATTTCCTTTGCAATTGTAAAAATAGCAGGATCAGCAATAATAAGCGCATCCGGCTTTACTTTTTTCAAGTCATTGAAATATGCCTTAACCGGTTCAATATCACTGTTATGAGCCAAAATATTGGCTGTAACATACACTTTTACGTTATATCTGTGGGCAAACTCCACCCCTTCTTTCATCTCTTCCAATGAAAAATTTTTAGCTTTTGCTCTTAAGCCAAAAACTTCACCACCTATATATACAGCATCTGCTCCATATCTCACAGCAGTTTTTAAAACTTCCAAACTGCTTGCAGGAACTAATAATTCAGGTTTTTTCATCTTTAAATCCTTTCCTCATTATTCATCTATCAAAATAGTATCTTGTATATAATATCTTTTTTCAAATATTATTTCTTCACTGATATTGTTATTCCATCACCTATTGGAACAATAGTTGTTTCAAGTTCAGGATGATTCTTTACTACTTCCAAATATTCACGCATACGCTTATGAATTGTTCTGTCACGTCTTCTCACAACGTACTTAGACTGGATAATATCCCCTTCCTGCAAAACATTGTCTGTTATAAGAACAGCCCCCTTCTTCATTAAGCGCATAACTTCAGGTAGAAAATGAATATACTGTGCCTTTGCCGCATCCATAAAAACAAAGTCAAAGCTGTCTCCTTCAAGGCCGGGCATAATTTCCATGGCATCTCCTTCAAGCATTGTAATAACATCTTCCTTATCTGCTTTTTTGAAATTATCCCTTGCCTGAACAATTCTCTTTTCGTAGTTTTCAATTGTTATAATACTTGCGTCCTTTTCAATTGCTTCACTCATTAAAATGGCTGAGTACCCAACTGCAGTACCCAGCTCTAAAATTCTTTTTGGTTTTGTTATTGTAAGCATTACTCTCAAGAAGCTTTCCATTTCCTTTCGGATAATCGGAACTCCGTCAATATGAGCCCGCTGTTCAATTTCTTCCAACACATTATTATTTGGTTTTTCAAGTGAATGCATGTAAGTGACTATTCTCTCATCTACTATCACACTATTCTCCCTTTGCTTTCGTAGTTGTTTCCGTTTCTTTCTTGTCCTCTTCCGGACCGGCATTTATAATCTTAAAAATCTCCTCATTGCTCTGAGATGTATTAAAAGAATATGTTCCTGCCTTTATTTTTCTTACTTCATAAAGATATGACTGAACCGTAAAAACTCTTGAGCTTTTTATAACATTAAACTCCTCTAATGTTTTTCCAAAACTTTCTATTGAAGTTCCCTCATCAACAGTAAATGTCATATCTGTTCCCGGCTTTGGATCCACACCTTCATTGCTAAAAATCTGTGAGCCAAAACTATATGCCGTTGTGGCACAGACAATGGCAACAACTATCATTACAACATAAACCAATGTTTTTATTGAAAATTTTGCAAATCCCTGTGAGGTCTTTCTATTATCCATGTAAATCTCCATTTCACTCACTTACAAAGCGATGTTCTTTATTACTCAACTTCCATGATAATTGGTAAAATCATAGGATTTCTCTTCATTGTTTTCCAAATATATTCACCAAGGCTGTCTTTTACTACCATCTTAATCTTGCCCCAGTCAGCATTTCTTCTGCTTAAACATTCTTCCAATGCCTCAGTTACCACAACTTTTGCATTTTCGATTAAGTTCTCTGATTCCCTAACATAAACAAATCCTCTTGTTACAATGTCAGGTCCTGCCAATATCTGATTTGTGTATTTTTCAAGTGTTAATACTACTATTATAATTCCGTTTTCAGCAAGGTTCTGTCTGTCACGTAAAACAATATTTCCTACGTCACCTACTCCAAGTCCGTCCACAAGAACTGAACCTGCAGGAACCTTTCCTACTACCTTGGCATTTTCTTTTCCAATACTTAACACATCACCTGATTCCATAAGAAAAACATTCTCCTTAGGAATACCCATTGACTGTGCTAACTTTCCATGTTCCATTAAATGTCTGTATTCACCATGAACAGGTATAGAATACTTAGGTTTAATTAATGAATACATTAACTTAATTTCTTCCTGACACGCATGTCCTGAAACGTGAGTTTCATTAAAAATAACATTTGCGCCCTTCATATAAAGTTCATTAATAACCTTTGATACAGCTTTCTCATTTCCCGGAATTGGTGTTGAACTAAATACAATTGTGTCTCCCGGTTTAATCTGTACCTTTCTGTGAATTGATGCAGCCATTCTTGAAAGTGCTGCCATTGATTCACCCTGACTTCCTGTTGTAATAAGTACAAGCTGATCATCTGTATAATTCTTCATTTCTTCAATACTAATTAATGTATTGTCAGGAATCTTAAGATAATCCATCTCTCTTGCAACAGAAATAATATTTACCATACTACGGCCTTCAACTATAACCTTTCTGTTATATTTGCAGGCTGTGTTAATAATCTGCTGTACTCTGTCCACATTAGATGCAAATGTGGCAATAATAATTCTGCTTTTAGTATTTTCTGAAAAAATATGGTCGAAAGTCTTTCCTACCTTTCTTTCAGATGGTGTAAATCCCGGTCTTAATACGTTAGTACTGTCACACATTAAGGCCAAAACACCTTTCTTTCCTAATTCGCTAAATCTGCATAAGTTAATTGCATCACCAAAAACCGGTGTGTAATCTACCTTAAAGTCACCTGTATGAACAATTACACCTACAGGTGTGTGGATTGCAAGTGCTGCTGCATCTGCAATACTATGGTTAGTTCTAATAAATTCAATTCTGAAGTCACCTAAATGTATGCTTTGTCCAAACTTAACAACCTTACGCTTTACAACACTTAAAAGGTCATGCTCTGAAAGCTTTCCTTCAATAATGCCCATTGTTAATTTTGTTGCATAAATAGGTACGTTAATCTCTTTTAAAACATATGGCAGAGCACCAATGTGGTCCTCGTGACCATGTGTTATAACGAACCCTTTAACCTTATCTTTATTTTCAAGTAAAAATGTAATATCAGGTATTACACAGTCAATTCCTAACATTTCATCATCAGGAAATGACAAACCGCAGTCAACTACAATAATTCCATCATTATACTCAAATGCAGTCATGTTCATTCCGATCTGTTCCAGTCCTCCCAATGGAATAACCTTTATTCTTGAACTATCACTCATATTTTTTATTTTTCCTCCTAAATCTCTATTCACGTTCTTCTTTTCTTATACTCATAATACCTTGCTAACTATAAAATCATCACAATTCTCTAAACACATAGTCATCCCCATATTTACAAACTATCACATTTTCTATGATTGAAACGATTTTACTTAATATTTTTCTATTTTATCGCTCTATATCAATATCTTCAAGCAGTTCTGAAAAAATTCTTCCGATATAATCTAATTCAGAATCGTCTTCTACCATCTCATATATTGCTTCTTCATCATTTTCATCTGATACATCTTTTAAAATATGTGCAATCTCTTCCTCTTCATCCCCTTCCTCTGTTACAAGGATATAGTTAACGTTGTTAATTCTTGTTTCTTCAACAACGTACATTTCAACTTCATTACCTTCATCATCTGTTAAAACAATCTTTTCTTCCATTAAATAAATCTCTCCATATTCTTTAATCCTATTTACCACACAGTTCCTATCGTTATAATAATAGCTATAGCTTCTTAATCTTATGTGTTCTTTTCAATCCTATTAATATAATCTTCCAAAATAATTGTGGCCGCAATCTGATCCACATACTTATACCTGTCCTGTTTCTTTATGCCTGCTTCATCCATAATCTCGTAGGCTTCCACAGTTGTAAGTCTTTCATCCTGAAAGACTATTTCAAGACCTGTTCTTCTCTCAAGCATTGCGCCAAACTCTTTGGTCTTTTTAACTCTTTCACCTTCCGTACCACTAAGCATGACAGGATAACCAAGTACAATCTTCTCTATATTGTATTGTTCTACTAACTGCTCTATTCTTGCTAATGTCTTTCGTAACTTGTTTGGAGAATCCCTTCTTATAATCTCAACTCCCTGAGCTGTATATCCTAAAGGATCCGTAACTGCAACTCCAACCGTCTTAGAGCCAAAATCAAGTCCTAAAATTCTCATTCCATTTTCCATTTTATTTTCCATTTTGATTTTTATACTGTGGTATATAAAAGCATCAAAAACTTATCAGCCGGGATATTCGTGATTTCAATAGGATTATTGCTTACAATGTTAGCTATAATACCATTCCAAAACCACATCTTAATTAATCGCTTTCCCATATTTCCGCCTGATAAGTTTAATTTTATGTTATTCTTATGCTGTTTTATACCACCTTTATTTCAACTTATGGTTAATGTAATACTTTACTGTTTCTTCAATAAGTTCATCACGTTCCACTTTCATAATCAGGCTTCTTGCATTCTTATAGCTTGTTATGTAAGTTGGATCCCCTGACATAATATAACCAACAATCTGATTTACAGGATTATATCCTTTTTCAGCTAAGGCTTCATAAACCTTTTCGAGAATCTCCTCTACTCCTAATTTCTGTTCCTGTGGAACTCTGAAAAATTGTGTATTTCCTAAATCGCTCATCTTATCACGTCCTTTTTCTACCTATCAAGTAGGCTTTCTTTATCACTAATTTTAATATAAAACTTACATAGTGGCAAGCATTATTTCATTAGTTAAAAAATCTTTAACATTTACTTTTCGTATTTGTCCTTCAAGATTTTCCTTTTCGGGCACTGCAATTTTAATATAATCAACTGTATGTCCAACCCAATATTCCTTGTTATCCAGTAGGATTTTTTCTTCAAACAATACTGTGGTATCTTGACCTATTTTAGCCTGTCTAAACTCTTTTGTAAGTTCTTCTCCTGTTTTGATTAAGTCTTCACTTCTTAATGTTTTTATTTTTTCATCTATCTGATTTGGCATTTTTGCTGCCACAGTGCCATCTCTCTTTGAATATTTAAAAACATGTAATTCTGCAAACTTAACCTTCTTTACAAACTCTCTTGAACTAATGTAGTCTTCCTCGGTTTCTCCCGGAAATCCCACAATAACATCTGTTGTAAAAGCAGGATTATCAATATACTTTCTAATTAACTGACACTTTTCATAGTATTCATCTGAAGTATAATGTCGATTCATGGCTTTTAATGTTTTGTCGCATCCGCTTTGAAGTGAAAAATGAAAATGCGGACAAATCTTTTTAACCTTGCCCAGTCTTTCCACAAAATCTTCTGTTACAACTTCCGGATCAAGGGAACCTAAACGTATTCTTTCAATTCCATTAACATTATCTGCCATTTCTATAACATCTATCAACTTTTTGCCATTGTCATCATAGCAACTTAAGTTAATTCCTGTTAAAACTATTTCCTTAAAACCTGAAGCTGAAAGTCTTTCAAGTTCAGCTTTTATGCTTTCCATTGTTCTGCTTCTTATTCTTCCCCTTGCATATGGAATTATGCAATATGAACAGAAATTGTTACATCCATCCTGAATTTTCAAGTGGGCTCTTGTATGTTCTGTTACTGTTGAAATTTCCAAATCTTCGTATTCATCTGTGTGGTTAATGTCAATTACATATTCTTCTTTAACCTGTTCTCCGGCTTCTTTTTCTGCATAATATTCATTAAGAATTTCCACAATGTCTTTTTTTCTGTTATTTCCTACAACTAAATCTATTGAAAGATCCTGTGCCACTTTTTCAGTTGCAGTCTGCACATAACAGCCTGTGGCCACTACTACTGCATTAGGATTTTGCTTCTTAGCCTTATGAAGCATCTGTCTTGATTTTCTGTCTGCCATATTTGTAACAGAGCATGTATTTATAATATAAACATCTGCCTGATCCTGGAATGATACGATTTC
>ERZ791920.942-NODE-942-length-18518-cov-2.457347_pt1 | contig 18518 bp, 29 predicted proteins | sample MGYA00510136_ERZ791920 | MGnify/ENA primary metagenome ERZ791920 (study PRJEB30046, sample SAMN00792066) | human gut metagenome | study: EMG produced TPA metagenomics assembly of the A metagenome-wide association study of gut microbiota in type 2...
AAGCATCCGCGCCTCTTTCTTGGTCGGCGCGGTAAAGGACTTATAATGACGTTTACCATCCGGATCTGTGTAATCTAAAGCCAGAACACGAAAGTTCCCGGATGGGAGTGAATTTTTGCGTTTTGCCATAATGATATCATCCTCCTTGGTGGGTATAGGAAATACACCCCTTGCAGGGCACCCGGAAGAATGATATAATTCAAGTGTCGAATTTGATTATATCTTTCAGGGCATCCTGCAAGAGAAAATCTATGTGAAGCCGTTCGGTACGCCAATACCGGGCGGTTTTTGCATTTTATAAGGTAGAAAACAAATATGATTGTTAACTTGTATTGAACCTAAACAAATATCTCGTGAGAAATACAATATTTTGCGAGATAGGAGCAAATTTATTTGGAGGTTGTATCTGGCAGCTTTGGAGCTTTTGTCCGAATTCCGTCGATATGTTCAAATAAATCATCCTTGATAGGAGAGCGCATAGGATCCAGAATAAAATCAATTCCCTCACGTCGAGCTTGCTTGGCAGCTGGGACGAAGTCACTGTCTCCAGAAATTAAAATAATACGATCGACCTGCTTTTTAAAAGCTAAAGAGGAGATATCTACACCAATGCGCATATCCACGCCCTTTTGGGAGATGGATAGAGAAAAATCTTTTTCAGTTAAATCAGAAATGGAAATTCGCCCAGAGAGCAACTTTTTAGTAATATCCGGTTTAATATTAAATAAAGCTTGTTCTTCAGCTAAACGTCCAAGTCGAAGAGCAAATTTTCTTTGATGCTTCAATTCATTGAAAAAATCAGTTGCCCAAGAAAAATCTGGAGTCTGAGATAAATTAATAGCACGTTTTAATAATGGATGGTAAATGTTTTTTGCACTTGGCGGGCAATCGTAGTAGAAAACTCTATACAAAGAAGCCCCTTCTTTTTCCTCTGTGATGTGGCGATGGCAGTAGAGTGAAAGCTCTTTTGCACGTTCGGCTGGCGTTTTGTCACCATATATATTAAAAGCACGTTTTCTGTAAAAAGCTCCGTCTACAAGAATAGCTGTTTTTATCATAATGCAATACTCCTTATCTTAATAAAAAATACCCCTAGCGTCATCGCATCCCTTATGGTGGGAGGATTACTGCTAGGGGTATACTCTCAAGCTAGTACATTGCAAAAAGCAATGATTAAATTCTTTTGTACCACATATGTGGTATCATTAATTTACCCCAAAACAGTAGAAATGTCAATAGTGTACAAAAAAATATTTAAAAAAATTTATTTTAGTCCTGTTTTTTATGCACAATATCAATAGGATGTTGTGGAACATAAAAAGCGCCTAAATCTCAATTCAATCAGTTCCATCGGATATCCCGTGCAATCACAGAACTGGCTCTGCGTGCATCCGGAATAAGCTTGCAACAAATCCTCCGATATAAGCAGTTGAGCCGCAAATAAAAATTTACATTCATGTCGGATCTCGTCGGCAGTTAATAAAGAGATATTTTTTAATAAAACCCCCGCTTTTTTATCAAATGTAATTTGAGCATTTATGACATCATGTATATTCTCCTTAGATTCTAATTTACTATATTTTCTCGATTACCGCCAGATACGGTTCAAATATAATCAGATATCCATCCAGCTCCGTATAGCATCCATACTTTTCGCGGTAACACTCCAGCGCCTCTTTCAGAAAATCCTCTGACACTTCCAGGCACTCTGCCAGTTCGTGTAGGTTGCGGCAATGCTTTCGGTAGCCCTGAATGATGCCAGAAAGTCCGATGCGCTTATTGTAAGCCCACAGACGCGCCAAGCGTTCCTGCTTTCTATCCATCACGGAATCCTGTTCGATAATACGGCCTACTGTTGTATGATGGTGTCCAAGCTCCTCGGCCAGGACACAGGACTTTTGCCTGTATGTCGGTATATCCTGTCTGATAGCAATTCTTTTCCCTTTAATTCGTCCATCGCTGACTTTCAGAGGCTTTTCCTTAACTATTAGCCCTTCTGCTTCAGCTTCCATCAGTAAATCCTCATAATTCACTATAAATCGCCTCGCTTATATTAAAAGTTCGGATCATCCATAATATCATCATCGTGTTTAGCCGAGAGTTCTTCGGTGTCGATGTCGGTTCGCTCATGCGCTGCATCCGGCATGAGGTGGTATTGTTCTTCCTCCATCTTCTGGATGGCTAGGAGGTTATCGGAGTAATTAACCACTTTTTTCTTATTTATATCGGAAAGCTGTCCGTAGTTGTCTATTAATCGTTTCTGATCGCCGTGGAATTTAAGAATGTTCGCTGCCAGTTTGCTAAGTCTTTCATCATTATCGTCAGCTTCTTTGCCGGAGCAGCGATCGTCAAATTTTGTCCAACCCATTATATAAGAAGGGGAGACGTTTAATATGCTTGCGGCTTCCTCTATTTTATCTGAAGGAATATTGGTTATAATGTCGTTTTCATATTTATAAAGATTTTGTTTTGAAACATTTAGTTTAGCAGCCAAATCCACTTGACTCAGTCCTGCTTTTTCACGCAATTGTTTTAATCGTTGTCCTACGGTCATCGTCATCCCTCCTTTAAAGTAACTTAATAATAGCACAAAAATGTTATAAAAGCAATAAAAAATATCTTGACAAGTTACGAAAATGTGATATTATAGTAGTATCTTAATAAGTTACTACGGGAGGTGATAGAGGATGATAAGAACAGATGAATTGAGAGGGATTATTGCGAAAAATGGGCTCTCTCAATCGGATGTTGCGTCAAAAATTGGCATTACGCCAAAAACATTTTATGAAAAAATGAAAATTGGTATTTTTGGAAGCGACGAAATTCAGATTATGATAGATGAACTTCATATCGATGATCCGGCGGCAATTTTTTTTGCTAAAGAGTAACTTTTAAAGATACGAAAGGGAGACACATTCCAATGAATAAGATTCAGATTTTCAAAAACGAAGAGTTCGGAGATATCCGAACAGTAACTATTGACGGAGAGCCGTGGTTTGTCGGCAAGGATGTAGCAGAGGTGCTTGGGTACAGTAACAGTAGAGATGCTCTGGCAAAGCGTGTAGACGAGGAAGATAAGGGGGTAGCAAAATGCGACACCCTTGGAGGAATGCAGGATTTAACCATCATCAACGAGTCCGGTTTGTACAGTCTCATTTTTTCCAGCAAGCTCCCGAATGCGAAGAAGTTTAAACACTGGGTAACATCGGAAGTTCTTCCGGCCATCAGAAAGACAGGACGGTACCAGATGCCAAAGTTTTCGAAAGAAATACAGGCGCTTCTTATTCTGGACGAAAGAACTGTAAAGATGGAGAAGCGGATCGACAAGCTGGAGTTCGAAATTCCTTTATACGGAAGTGAAGCCGATGAACTTTCAAACCATGTAAAACGCAAGGGTGTTCAGATTCTTGGCGGAAAGAAAACGGAAGCCTATAAAGATACCAACATCCGCTCCAAGGTTTACAGAGACATTTACGACCAGGTAAAAAGAGAGTTTGGGCTTTATTCAGACGATGGAAAGCCGAAATCCTACAAGGCACTGAAAAGAAAGCATATCTACGAAGCGCATGAGTGCATCGATTGCTATGAGGCTCCCATGTATATCAAAGAACTGATTAACGGTGCGAATGCTCAGATGTCATTAGCTGAGTAGTGGGAATTCTGTTCGCAACAACTGAAAGGAGAGTGAAATAGTGATGACTGATTTAATGAAGGTTACATACGAAACAGGACAGCCAACCGTATCAGCGAGAGAACTGCATGAGGGCTTAGGAATTGAAACGCCATTTAAGAAATGGATTGACCGTATGTGTGAGTACGGATTTGAAAACAGGAAAGACTTTTGGACAAAAATGTCCGAAAGTACAGGTGGTCGCCCAGCAACAGATTATGACATTACCATAGATATGGCAAAGCAGATCTGCATGATCCAGCGTAGCGAAAAGGGCAGACAGTACCGTGAGTATTTCCTGGAACTGGAAAAAGCCTGGAATTCACCGGAACAGGTATTTGCTAGAGCATTGCAGATGGCGGATCGGACAATCAATAGTCTGAAAGATCGTTGCCGTTTCCTTGGCGGTCAGATTACAGAACAGCAGAAAGTAATCGAGGAGTTACAGCCGAAAGCCTCTTACTATGACATGATTCTCCAGTGTAAGGAGCTGATTGCGACAACCGTGATTGCGAAAGATTATGGTATGTCTGCAAAAAAGTTCAATAAGATGCTCCATGATTTTGGGGTTCAGTTCAACCAGAGTGGTGTCTGGATGCTGTATGCGAAGTATCAGGGAAGCGGCTATCTGAAAACTAAAACACATAATTATCCAGATGCGGAAGGTGTTCAGCATTCAAAAGAGCATTCCTATTGGACGCAAAAAGGGCGTCTGTTTTTATATGACCTGTTGAAGCGGAATGGGGTGTTGCCCTTGGTTGAGGCGTAAATCTTTTGTAGCAGAGGGCGTATTCCGATGGAGGGAGGTGAGAGGGATGAACCAAGCAGACAGAAGGGAGGCGGAAAAGTGAAAAAGGGCGTGATATTTTTCTTGCTTGCGCTCTCCGTATTAATGATTCGTTCGGAATACGGAGATTTGCCAGCAAGTTTGTATGGAATTTTTATGGGATGGACTTTGGGAAGAGCTGATTAAAAACTTTTAGATCCAAGTTGTACACCAATATAAGAAATAATACAAAATCCAATACAATAGAACAAGAGAGACGACCAAGTCACGGGAGAGAATGCGGCGCTAAGAAACGCGCCTGGAAATAAATACAGAAGAAACAAATACCCCCAAATAGTACGAATCTTATCAATGAGTGTTTTTCGCCTAAACAATTCGAAAGCATTAATATGTGGATATCCAAGTTTCCTTTTTAGAGATTCATAATCTACATAAACTTGATATTTGATTTGGCGAAGTATTTCTTGATGATTTTGCTTTAATAGTAGTGCTTGATGAAAGTCTTCGGTAAGCTGATGCAGTTGAGGAAAGACCAGTTCATAGTGTTTGCGCAAAATAATCTGCATTCGGTTTGAAAGTTTTATTAAGCTTTGGCAGTCAAGTTTTGAGATGTCTTGAACAAAAAGAAGTTTATACAATGGTAAATATACCTTTTCAAGTTGCTCTTGATTGATTGCCTTGTGTCGGGGATTATTTGAAGCATATCGCCCCATTACATAGGAAATGGCGGTTGAAAGAATAAGTTTGACCCATATAATCAGAGATTCGAAGGATATAGGGTATTCAGCGATGATATGTTGAAAAAATTGTTTCATGAAATTCTCCATTCTAGTGTAATTAGACTTTGATGGAAGCCTATGAATTCAGTATAGGGCAAGTAGAGAGAAAAGACAATGGGGGAGTTCCTGTGAGTGAACTGTTGGGGTAAAGCTGGCAAGTAGAAGGGAGGTGAGAGGGATGAAGATAGTATTGTTAATTGGCTGCTGGCTTTTAGGAGCATTATGCGTTCTGATTATGAAAAAAATAGAGCCACATAACAAGGTGTATCCTATATGGGCTCTGTTTATATCGATCATGTTTACGCTATTCGCGTTCTACGATTTGCTTGGTAGAAGTTAGTTCTTTATTAAGTTCACAACCTAAAGATGCGATAAGGGAAGAATGACCTGTTCGCAACAGAGGATGAGAAGGAGGCGTAAGAAATGAAAAGAACTGCATTTAAGAAAAAGCCATCATGGAGCTATTGCACGGCGGATTGGATAAACGAAATTAAGATTCGAACCAGTTGGACAAATGAAAAACTTGCTGGTGAGCTGGGAGTATCGCTGTCAACGCTCCATAATATTAAATCTGCGCCGTGGAAGGTGTCTGGGGCGTATGTGCTGCGGCTTCTGGAGATTCGCAATAATGTGATTGCAAAATATGAAAATGAAAGAAAAGTCGTGTAAGACCTGCCGGAGTTGCTGGCGGTGTATGGAATCCGATCGGGAATACCCGTGCAAAGATTATAAGAAGAAAGCGAGGAAGCGTAATGAGAAGAGAACTGAAATGCATGGAACTGAGAAGTCAGAGCCAGCGGATCATTGAGGTGCTGGGCGAGGAACTGAGCAGAGCACAGGCAGATCTGCAGTTTGCTTGGCGATTAGCCTTTACCGGTCTGGCGATTGCAGCGGTGGCGACCGGGGCGATGGTGGCGATCGCGCAGGCGGCGGGGATGTTCTAAAGGAGGGATAGACATGGAGACGGCAGTAGTTTGTATTCCGATTTCGGGAGGTCAGATAGAAAGATTAAAAGCGTTGTATCCGGTACTCAAGGAAGAAATTTTAAAAAGATATCCAGATTTTGATGAGACGATTTCTGTTGATTGGATAGAGGCCTTCGAATTCATTTTGAATCGAGAGCAGAACGAAGGTGCTGTTCGTATCCTGATTAACACACTTCTTACGTATGAAGAAGCGCGGCAGAAATCGGCGGATGAGCTGGGACACACGGAGTAGGGAGAGAACGATGAGCAGGAGAACCAACGGAACCAACCGCGCCGGGGCGATGGTAAATGCCAGCCGGTACACCGGTTATGGGAAACCAAAGAAAAAGACCGCCAGCTTGGCAGAGCTGAACGGTCACATTAATAAAAATATTAACAGCTTGATTATATCAAGAGATTCGGGAGGATGCAATGGTAAAAGCAACAATTAAAGGTAAAAGGGAGCCGATAGAGCTGGAGGGGGATATGATCCTTGGTGCCACGATCCAGGAGGATGCAATCGGTAATTCAGAGGCGTTTATCATCGGTGATGTTAAACGTTCAATTCTTCCGGGGGCCCTGGCAGGAATGGCAGTGTCGATTCTGAAAGCGAATTTTTCGGGAGAAGAAGAGCTGGAGAAAGCGTATGCAGATTTCTATATAGCATTTCTTGCAACTGTGGAAGTAGCACGGGAGGAGGATTCTGATGAAGAAGAGACTGGCAAAGAAAATTGAGAAGATGCGCCGGAAGAAGATTCATGAGGCGCTGGAGATGGTGTTGGAGATCAATACCACACAGGTAAGAAGTCAGGAGCTTACTGGACACAAACCTACGGTATTCTTTATGTTTTCGGGTCACGTAGCAGACGTAGATGTTAGCGTGTATCAAAATGGATGGAGCTTTACACGCGGCGCGGAAGGACGTTGGAGTGCTCAAGCCTTCCTCGACCACGCTGGAGATATGGAGCGACTGCTGAAAGAGCTTGCGAACAAGAAAAAGGAGTTACAGGATGCTGGAAAGATGTGACTGCTGTGGCGCTGTTGGAGGAAGACAGAAGAATGTATAAAGGAATGATGTTTACGCCAGAAGCCGGAAAGACAGTGAACGATGCAGAGGCGTTCGAATACGCGAAGAATCATCTGGATGAACTGCCGCAGGAAGATAAAGAACTCTTTGTTGAGTTCTTCTTCTCTGGCAACTGGATTAAGGAGGAAGATCATGCTGAAACCATATAGTGAACTCAGAAAAGTGGACATATCTCGATATTGCATGGAACGAGAAGGAATTAAATATTTAAATTGGGCGAAGTGCATTGACATTCTGCGCGAATACGGAGCAGAAGAGGTTTATTTTGAACCAATTCCAAACCCCAAAACAGGCGGAAGCCTTTATTATACTGATCTTGAATTTGAAGATAAGAGCGGAATTAGAAATCGTTGCTACGAAACTCGCATCAGAGTTGTAATTGATGGCAAGGAATACATCATGCAGTCACCGGTCATGAACGGAAGCAATCCTGTAAAGGACAACAGCATGAATCAACAGCGTGTCTGGAATAGCATGACGCGTTCGTTTGTGAAGTGTGTGGCAATTCATACTGGACTTGGTTTTGATTTGTGGCTCAAAGAGGAACAGAAGCCATTTGACAATGTTATTCCCGGGGACGAGCCTTTAGCAAGCAAAGCGCAGATACAGACCCTTAAGAATTTAGGTAAAAAGCATAAGGTAGATATGGAGTATTGGCTTGCATCTAATAATCGTGCATGGGATAGTCTTACAGGAAATGAAGCAGGAACCATGCTGAATGCTTTGAAGGCAAAGTACGGAGATGATTAAATGTGGAGAGCAAAGGAACTTTAAAAGATGTGTCGATGGACTGGAAAACCGGTCGGATGCGGCTGACGTTTGAGCTGGAATCGGATGTGTCATCGTTGATTGACAAGATGAAGGACAAGCCCCTGCGGATCATTGCAAAGCAATGGCGGGAGAAGCGGAGCCTGGATGCGAATGCATATTACTGGGTGCTTCTCTCACGGCTGGCGGAGGCGGCAGACATTTCTAAGCCACGGGCACACAATCTGATGCTTCGCCGGTACGGTCAGAATCTCATGATTGCCGGTCAGATGGCGTATTTGGTTGTGCCGGACACGACCGAAGCGGAAGAGACGGCGCTGGAGGCGGAAACCTTCCACATCCGTCCAACTTCGCAGGTTAAGCAGGGCAAGGATGGGAAAGCATACCGTACATATACGGTGCTTGCCGGATCCAGTACTTACGACACTAAGGAAATGAGTGAATTGATAAATGGGCTGGTATCGGAATGCAAAGAGCAGGGGATTGAAACCCTGCCTCCGGATGAGCTGGCCCGGATGATGGCAGAGTATGAAGAAAACCACAGGAAAGAAGATACATAGTGTGCTGGTGGATGATCTGCAGCATTGCATCGTGACGGGAAGCCCGGAGGTGGCAATGCATCATGTATTTAACGGTCCTTGCCGGAGTCTGTCGGATCGATATGGCTTTATCGTTCCGCTCCGGCCAGACTGGCACAATATGACGCTGTACAGCGTCCACATGAATCAGGAGTTTGATGAGCATTTGAAACGTCAGGCACAGGAGTATTATGAGGCGCACATCGGCACCAGAGAACAGTTTATTGCCGAGTTTGGCAAGAGTTATTTATAACGGTACAACAGCCGCAGGGCTAGTACATAGCAACCCGTAGACAGCATCCTGGCACGCCTTACCGTGTTATATATTACCAACCTTTACAGGATGCCATTGGTTTACCGGGAGGGAGACCGACCCTCCCGCTCCGGAAGGGGGAAGAGATTTGTCGGAAAAGAAATTGACAGAAATGGAAATCTTTACCAGTGCTTTATACAATGCGCTGGGTGTAGGACATAAGAACGCGCAGACCCGCAGGGAGCTGTGCAAGCGCCTCGGATGCAGCGATCGGATGCTCCGCAAGGGAATAGAGATTCTGCGGCTTGATTATGCGATTCTGACCCGTGACGATGGCAAGGGCTGCCGGAGACAACGGATGCGGGGCGAGCAGATGCCAAGCGCTGGTCTAAGCGGCAAGATCGCCGCGTGCAGGCAATCCGCGCAGCACAGGCGGGAGCACTTAAATTTGCGACGGGATGGAAAGAGCCGAAGGGCATATATGGACAGATTAGCATGTTCAGGGACGGAGGACAGGATGGGGAAGATGCAGAGAGAGAAAGGAAAGCGCGGCGAGCGTGAACTTGCGAGCATTCTGCGGGACTATGGATATAATTGCCGCCGGGGTCAGCAGTATTGCGGGACCTCCGGCGATGCGGATGTGATCGGACTGACGAACATATATATCGAGGTGAAGCGGGTGGAAGACCTGAGACTCCGGAAAGCATTACAGCAGGCTTCCAGGGATGCAAGGGCGGGCGAGATTCCGGTGGTAATGCACCGGCGTAACTATGAGCCGTGGCGGGTGTCCATGTACCTGCAGAACTTCCAGCGGATGTATTCGGATGATATTTTCGATGAGCTGAAAGCGCAGATTCGCGGTGGAATCATTACCCTGTTGCTGGATACATGGATTTGCTATTACCGTGACTGGCAGGCGGGAAAGGAGATGGGCTTGGATGAGTGATAAGAAGTCTTTTGTCATGTATGAGAGCTGGGGCGCTGCCATTGAAAAAATGAGTAACGAACAGGCAGGCGAACTCATCAAGGCGATCTACGCCTATCAGAAAGACCCGGATGCTGTTCCGGAAGATCCGGCGCTGGCGTTTGTGTTCGAGCTTATTAAACAGCAGCTGGATGCGGACAGCCAGCGCTACAAAGAAGCATGTGCCGCCAGATCGGAAGCAGGGAAGAAAGGCGGAAGACCAAAAGCAAATGCTTCTGATAAAAAGCAAATGGTTTCTGAGGAAAGCAAAAAAAGCAAATGCTTTTCTGAAAAAGCAAAAAAAGCTGATAATGATAATGAGTATGACAATGATTTAAAAGAAAACACCCTAGAGGGTGTAAAAGAAAAGCGCTTCGCGCCTCCCACCCTGGAGAATGTGAGTGAATATTGCCGGGAAATGGGTTATACGAACGTGGATGCAGCACGCTTTATTGACTTTTACACCAGTAACGGCTGGATGGTCGGTAAGAATCGCATGAAGGACTGGAAAGCAGCGGTTAGAAATTGGGACAGGAGAGAAAAGAATCCGCAGAGGCAGGATGGGGCCGCCGAAGTCTCCAAGAAGAACCGCTTTCACAACCTGGAAGAACATGGTTACGACTACGATGCGATGGTGTGGGGCATGGTGGGCGCAGCGGCGCAGGGCGAGGCTGGAAGCGCTGTGGAACCCGGTACGGGATGAAGGGAGTTAGAGGACGATGAAAAGCATGGATGAACGGTATGCGCTTATCCGTAAGGCACTCACTGGTGGCAAAAAGATGCTGCTCCAGAAGATTGCAGCTGCAATCGATGAGGATAAATCGAGAACAAGAACGGCGCTGGAGAGAATGTGTGAGCTCGGGCAGGTCTACCGGGAGGGCGGCGGACTGCGTGGAATTAAAGCAGTCTATTTTCTGGCACCAGTGCTGGAAGTACAGACAGAAAGTCAGGACAAGGCAGAAGTATCGACAGAACCAGAATGCCAGGCTAAAAAGAAAAACCCAGATGCCGCGGGCGGAATCTGGGCGAGCGACATCGACAAGATGAGAGAGCGGGTGCAGGTAGGCGATACGGTCACAGTCCAGGTGTCGGACACGATCGAGAAATCGCTGACATTGCACCGCAAGGTGAAAGTGATCAGCAAGCACCGGCATCTGGTGCGGGTTACTGGCGGGCACAGTATTACATACGCGGATTTGGTAATGTTTGACCGCGGAGTCGAGCCAGACTGGCGGTAAAAGGAGGTCAGAACGATGATGATTGAGAAAATCGGTACGCCTGCCATGCTGGAGCAGATGGCAGAAGAAGCAGCGGAGCTGGCACAGGCGGCGCTTAAGCTGGCGCGGGTGTTAAGAGCGGAAAATCCGACGCCTGTGACACTAGAAGAGGCAAAAATGAATCTGACGGCGGAATTTACAGATGTGCAGCACTGCGCCGGAGAATTAAAACTGGAAACTGACTGGCGGCAGATTGACGCGAAAAACCGACGTTTTAAACAGCGCATGGATGAGATAGTGCTGAATAAGGAGAGAGCCCGGATCCGCGATGAAATCCTCGAGGAAGTGAAAGAGATGGGCGGTTGCGATGCATCGGATGAGTTCTCGAAAGGCTTTGATGCTGCGTGTGATGTGATCGCGGAAAAAGTTGCAGGAAGGTAGGTCATAGAATGAAAAAAATCGAAGATATATTAAACAGCGAGCGGATTTGGGGGCACACCATCGTATTTCCGGTTCATAGCGCATGGATCAAACTTCCTGATTGTGGGACGTGCAGTGTGATATGGAGTGAAAACGAGGACGGAATGGAGCATGTATCCGTGTCTCCGAAGAAAAAGTTCAGAGTTCCCACTTGGGACGATATGTGCGTGCTGAAAGACGTCTTTTTCGAAGATGAGGAAGAAGCCTATCAGATCCATCCGAAAAAGAGTGAATATGTCAATGCTGTGGAGAACTGCCTGCATCTTTGGAAGCCGAAGGGGCATGAAATCAATGAGTTAATAAGCAAGGGGGAAGTATGAGCGAAAAATGCAATAGAGCGTGCTGGAACTGCTGGTATGATGAGTTTTGCGACTGGCATCCGGCGGGGGATGAAGATGCGTGCGAGGAGTACATAGCAGATGAAGAGGGTTAAGTGGCTAGATAAAGAGTGTAATAGCTGTGGTGCGCGCCTGAATAGCTGGGATGCCAGAATATCCAAGACACTGGCGTACAAATACCCATGTTGCGAAAAGTGCATCGCAAAAGAATATGACAAGACGCCGGGGGAGCTGCGGGAGCAAATGGAAAACTTTTTCGGGATGCGTCCTTGCCAAGGGATTTAAAGAAGGTGGAAAAGTGGCGGAGTACAATCTTTTGACACAAGCCCTTCTGGCAGCAGGATACACCGTGGACAATTTCCCGACAGACAAGGTTAGGCTGCCCGGTGGATGTTATGGTAAAAGCCCACTGGAGAACATTTATGGGGGTTTTGAATATGTCCGTGGATATAGTGATAATTTTGTCTACAAAGGGCAGAAATGTGATTGGAAACATGTCAACGGCTGGAATTGACTGGTGCTATGAAAACGATAACCCTGTTATAAGATGTCCGTATGACAAGCCAGATTGTCCACAAAACGATCCAAAGTTGTATGGAACGCAAGGCGGCGGACTGTGTATACAGTGCTGGTGCGTATGCCATCGAACAAAGGATGATTATAGTTACAACGCCAGTGTTGAGAAAAAGAACGACGAGCGTCTGGAAGAAGAAAAAAGAAAATATAAGGAGCTGGTCGAAAAACATCATGGGCGGGTGTGCAGAAATCATGCATATTATAACGAACGCGCAAGAGAATGGCATATCAACTATAGACCTGAACGGTGCACGCACTGGTGCGAAAGAAACTATGGCTTTTGTCCGATACTTGGCAAAGAACTGGACAAGAAAAAAGGCAATGTATATTACGACCTGAAAAAAAGTGGCAGGCGACGCGAAGGAGAGCAGCTATCCTTGTTTGACGGCGAAGAGTGGGCGACCATCACAAAAGGATTGAAGGTATTTGATAAGCCTGTCAGCCTAGATATCTGCCGGGCGTACATAAAAGTGCAACGGGATGAGATCTTGGAGAAGTGGGAAATGAATAACGCCTTCTATCGCTTGATAGATAAGAGCCTAAAAGCAGAAGTCCTCAATGTCCGGGCAGCCAGGACGGAAGCACGGGATTTGATGCAGGATTTACAGGATATCCAGAATGGAATCACTGTATACCACGAATCAGATTTGCAAAAGTCCGAGCAAACGAGGAAGAAAGAGCAGCGGCAGCAGGCGCAGGAAAAGAAAATCGAGAGATTGGAAAGGAAACTGATCGCCTTTGGATATGAGAATTTACAGACCGTAGACCAAATGCGAGCTGACAAATGGCTGAAGCCGGAACGTCTGGAAGAGCTGGAAGAAATCAGACAGAAGCGGGCGGTAGAAGAGAAAAATCAACCTGTTCAAATGAGTATGGCGGATTTTATGAAGTGAGGAGACGGAACAACGATGATTAACGGAGAATTGATAGTAGATAACTTTGCTGGGGGCGGCGGGGCAAGCACCGGCATCGAAGAAGCGACAGGGTACTGTGTAGATATCGCGATCAATCATGATCCAGAGGCGATCAAGATGCATAAGGCAAATCACCCGTACACGAAGCATTACTGCGAGGATGTGTGGCAGGTAGATCCGGTCAAAGTATGTGGCGGGCATCCGGTGGCGCTGGCGTGGTTTTCTCCAGATTGTAAGCATTTCAGCAAAGCAAAGGGCGGGAAGCCAAAGGACAAGTTTATTCGCGGTCTGGCGTGGGTTGCCTGCCGCTGGGCAGGTCTGGTACGTCCACGCGTGATAATGTTGGAGAATGTCGAAGAGTTTAAGACGTGGGGACCGCTGGGGCGTCGGAAGCATCCGATCAAGGCAAAGCAGGGAAAAACGTTTCATAAATTTATCCAGCAGCTTACTGATTTGGGATACGAAGTGCAGTTCCGGGAGCTGGTGGCGGCAGATTATGGAGCTCCTACCATGCGGAAGCGGTTCTTCCTGATTGCGCGATGCGATGGCAAGCCGATCGCATGGGCGCGACATACCCACGGACCGGCAGACAGCCCGGAGGTAAAAGCTGGCTTGCTGAAACCTTATGTGGGGGCGTATACACAGCTGGATTTTTCACTCCCATGTCCGAGCATCTTCGATAGCGCTGAAGAAATTAAAGAAAAGTACGGAATCCGGGCGGTGCGTCCGCTGGCGAAGAAGACAATGGATCGCATTGCCCGTGGAATCAAGAAATTCATTCTGGATAACCCGGAGCCGTTCTTGATCCAGTGCAATCATGGCGGCGAACGTAAACCGGGGGATATCCGGCAGCCAATGCCGACAATTACGGGAAAGCATGGTTTTGGAGTCGTTGAGCCAAAACTTGCCCCGATTATTGACAAAGCATATGGCGGGAACTATTCCGGCGCGGGGAGTAGAGTAAACGATCCGATAGATACTATTACGACGGTCGATCACAATCGACTTGTGGAGGCAACGCTGGCACCGTGTATTATGTGCAACAACGAAAATAATGTCGGAAAAGATATAAGAAGTCCGCTCCCGACAATAACAACCGGAAATCGAAATTTTGTGGCTGCGCCGATACTGATTCAGTACCATACGGAAACGACGCAAAATGAAACGCGTGGTCAAGGAATAGAAGATCCGCTTATGACGGTAGATGGTTCGAACAGATACGGTCTTGTTACATCGTTTATCAGTAAATTTTATAAGAGCGGTACCGGACAAGATATAAGGGAGCCATTACATACAGTGACGACCTCCCCGGGGCATTTTGGAGAGGTGCGGGCGTTTTTGACGAAGTATTACGGTGCCGGTACTGGGCAGGACATAAAAGCGCCGCTTGATACTATCACAGCACAGGATCGCTTTGGACTGGTAACGATATATGGTACTGAATATCAGATTGTGGATATCGGACTGCGGATGCTGGAACCGAAAGAGCTATACGGCTGCCAGGGATTTCCGGACGACTACATCATCGACCGGGACTGCGACGGGAAGCCATATCCGAGAGCGGAGCAGGTACGGCGTTGCGGGAACGCTGTGTGTCCGCCGATACCTACGGCACTGGTGCGGGCGAATCTGAAAGAGTTATGCGTTGCGAAGAGGCTGCCAAACTGCCGGGCGGATCGTCTGGGCGAGGATGCGAGCGGGCAGTTAAGGTTCGCGTAGGAAAATAGAGGGAGGTGGTACCGTTGGACAAACGGATATTGGAGCAGTACATAGATGCCTGCGCCCAGGTCAAGGAGACAAAAGCAGAGCTGGAAAAGATTAGGAGAGCAAAAAAACGGCAAGAGCAGGATGTTGTCAAAGGCTCATCACATGATTTTCCATATACGATGCAGACGTATCGGATTGAGGGACTTGCGTATGCATCAATGCAAGAGCCAGGTGCAGAGGATCGTCTGGAAGAAGTGTTAAAAGAGCGCCTGCGGAATGCGGCGCGGATTAAACAGGACGTGGAAGTGTGGATCAATACGATTCCGGTGCGGATGCAGCGTATTATCCGATATCGGATTTTTGAAGGAATGACATGGGAGCAGGTAGCTATACGCATGGGGCGCGGGGCGACTGAAATTAGCATGAAAAAAGAGTATTCGAGATTTATGGGATAAAAATAAATTTTGTCACGAATGTCACACATGTCACGAATCAAAGTGGTATAGTGTATCATGAAGCTAAAGGCTTATAGCTGACAGCTTCAACGGACACGCTTGCAAGAGCGTTGAATGCTCCTCCGTATGCACTTCAACCCCGCTGGAAGATGGTCCCGGCGGGGAACCCCCTGGAACGTAGCTCAGTTGGTAGAGTGGCCGGCTTATATCCGGTGGGGCGAAGGTTCAAGTCCTTCCGTTCCGATTTGGCATGTTGAGCGGGCAGCATGCCGGTCTACTTGTGTTAGACATAATAAAATATCCTTTCGAGATGGCACCTGTCGCAAGATGGGTGCTTTTCTTCTGCCTATTATCATACGGCGCGCACGGCACCAGTTCACCTCCTGCGAGAAGGCAGCAGTCGGCTGTCTTGTATGGTGCCGGTGGGATCGTATTTGGTTATATAAAACTTAGAGAAATGAGAGGTGGTGGTGCATGGCCAGAGCGCCGGATGCCAGAGTAGAACAGGCGAAAACATTATATCAGCAGGGTAAGAAGCTGGTTGAGATATCGGCGCAGTTGGGAGTGCCAGAAGGCACCGTCCGCCGGTGGAAACATACCTATGGATGGGATGGCGAACGTTCGGAAAAGAAAAGTGAACGTTCGAAAAAGAAGAACGAACGATCGGAAAGAGTAAAGAAAGCAGTTGCTGAGGAAGTGGAGCGGGTTATAGAGAACCCGAATCTGACTGACAAGCAGCGGCTTTTTTGTTTGCACTATGTTCGATGCTTCAATGCGACGAAGGCATATCAGAAAGCGTATGGTTGCAGCTATGAAACGGCAGGGTCAAACGGCTATGCCCTACTGCAAAATACTGCAATAATAGCAGAGATTCAGAGGTTGAAACAAGCCCGCCTTAACCGTGAGATTCTGGACGAGAGTGATATCTTCCAGAAATACATGGATATTGCCTTTGCAGACATCACAGATTATGTGGAGTTTGGGCGAGAAGAGGTTCAGGTTATGGGCGCGTTCGGTCCGGTACTGCAGGAGGACGAGGAGACAGGAAAGAAGATTCCAGTTACCAAAGTTGTCAATACAGTTCGCTTCCGGGAGTCTGGAGAGGTTGATGGTACGATCGTCACGGAAGTAAAGCAGGGCAGAGACGGAGCCAGTATCAAGCTGGCGGACCGGATGAAAGCGCTGGAATGGCTGGCGGCTCATATGGACTTAGCCACTGACGAACAGCGGAGCCGGATGGAGCACTTGAAAGCCCAGACCGATAAGATAACCGGACAGGGGCAAGAGATAGAGGATCTGGATGAGATAGAGGACGAGATTTATGGCAAGAAAGACGGTTAAGAAGAAAACCATAGAATTTAACTTCTCGGAAAAGCATAAGGAGTATATCCGGAAGTGCCATGAATGTTCCTACAATGTGGCGGAGGGCGCTGTTCGTGCCGGTAAAACGGTGGACAACATCTTCGCGTTCGCTCATGAACTGAAAACAGCTCCAGATCGAATCCACCTGGCAACCGGATCGACGGTCGGAAACGCCAAGCTGAACATCGGGGACTGTAATGGTCTGGGGTTGGAGTGGATTTTCCGCGGTCAATGCCACTGGGGCAAATACAAAGACAATGAGGCTTTATTTGTCAAGGGACCATCGACGCGCTGGCAACAGAAGATAGTTATCTTCGCAGGTGGCGGCAAGGAAGACAGCTACAAGAAGATCCGAGGCAACTCTTACGGAATGTGGATTGCCACGGAGATCAACTTGCATCATGATAAAACCATCAAGGAGGCGTTTAACCGTCAGCTGGCGGCGAAACGCTTAAAGGTCTTTTGGGACTTAAACCCGGATAACCCGCGTGCTGCCATCTACTCAGAGTACATTGACCGATACCAGAAGCAGCAGGAGGCGGGGGAGTTCCCGGGCGGGTACAATTATATGCACTGTACCATCTATGATAATATCAACATCACGCCGGAACGTCTGCATGAGATTGAGAGCCGATACGATATTAATTCGATTTGGTATCTTCGGGATATCAAGGGGATGCGCGTGGTGGCAACGGGTCTGATTTACCGCCGTTTTGCGGATGCTATCAGCACAGGTTCCAGCACGTTCGGGATTCGGGGCAAGCCAACGGACCTCATGGAGATCAATTTGGGGATTGACTTCGGTGGCAGCGGGTCGGGGCATTCATTCACGGCTACCGCCATTACAAGAAGTTACCACAATGTGGTGGCGCTTGCATCGGAGTGGATTCGATGCAAGGATGAGTCGGGCAACCAGATAGAGATAGATCCTCAGATGCTGGGAGATATGTTTTGTAACTTCGTCCAGAAAGTCTTAGGGCAGTACGGCTATATTACGACGGTGTATGCGGATAGCGCAGAGCAGACATTAATCGCTGGCATTCGGAGCAGTCTCCGGCACAACGGACTCGGTTGGATTCGGGTCGAGAATGCGCTGAAAGCTCCCATCAATGACCGAATCAACGCGGTGCTTATTCTGATGGCACAGGGGCGCTTTTGGTATGTTGGGGGAGAGTGCAACAGTCTGGTAAATGCGCTGTGCACAGCAGTGTGGGACCCGAAGGAACTGACAAAGAATGTCCGGTTGGATGATGGTACCAGTGATATCGATTCACTGGATAGTTTTGAATACACGTTGGAGCGGCGGATCAGCCAGCTTATTAAATATGGGTGATGAAAATGAATTATACGAAAATGTATGAGGCATTGCGGAAAGTCCTCGGAAATGAGCAGATTGATTTTGCCATGTCCGCCAAAACCAGTGCCTTGATTGAATTATGGTCACGGATGTATGAGGAAAAAGCCCCTTGGCTGCATAATACAGACAATGCCAATATTCCCGCGACGATAGCGGGAGAGATTGCAAGACTGACTACGCTGGAGCTGCAGAGCAAGGTGGAGGGAAGTCCAAGGGCTGAATGCATGGATGCGGTTTATCAGCAGGTGCTTGGAAAACTCC
>ERZ791920.954-NODE-954-length-18202-cov-7.429217_pt1 | contig 18202 bp, 12 predicted proteins | sample MGYA00510136_ERZ791920 | MGnify/ENA primary metagenome ERZ791920 (study PRJEB30046, sample SAMN00792066) | human gut metagenome | study: EMG produced TPA metagenomics assembly of the A metagenome-wide association study of gut microbiota in type 2...
CGCCGAGGACTTAAAAAGTTCTTATCTGGCAGATAATTCGTTAAAATATAACAAACTACAGAAACATATCCCCTTTCATTCTGTACTTTTGCATAAACACCCGATTATGAAAAAAGAAATTACTAGACTCATTTGTGCGGCTATCTGCTGCACGCCTATTATAGGATTTGCCCAGACAAGTGATAAGTTCACTTCGACCGACAACCTTTATAAAGAAGGGAAAGAACTTTTCCAGGAAAAAAATTATGCAGCCGCCCTGCCAGCACTGAAAGCATTTGTAAAACAAAAGCCTGCCACCAGCCTTCTTCAAGACGCAGAATACATGCTGGCCAGTTCCGCTTATGAACTGAAAGACAAAAACCGGATCGAAATCCTGCGCAAGTATCTCGACCGCTATCCGGACACTCCTTACGCCAACCGTATTTATGCACTATTAGCCTCCTGCTATTTCTATGAAGGAAAATACGATGAAGCACTGGCGCTCTTCAACTCTGCCGACCTCGGTCTGCTGGGTAATGAAGAACGGGATGACTGCACTTACCAATTGGCCACCTGTTATCTGAAAACCGATAATCTACGAGAAGCCGCAATTTGGTTTGAAACATTACGTGCCAACAGTCCCAAATATGCCAAAGACTGTGATTATTATCTCTCTTATATCCGCTATACGCAAAAACGCTATAACGAAGCACTGAAAGGCTTCCTGCCGTTACAGGACGATTCGAAGTACAAGGCACTTGTCCCCTACTACATTGCCGAAATTTATGCACAGCTTCAAAACTACGATAAGGCACAGATTGTAGCACAAAACTATCTGTCGACCTATCCAAACAACGAACATACTGCAGAAATGTACCGCATTCTGGGAGATGCCTACTACCACTTCGGACAATATCACCAAGCAGTAGAATCATTTAACGAATATCTTGATAAAGATCACTCAGCAGCTCGTCGTGATGCACTTTATATGCTGGGACTTTCTTATTATCAGACAAAAGTCTATTCCAAAGCAGCCGAAACATTAGGTAAAGTGACAACAACCAACGACGCCCTTACACAAAACGCATACCTCCACATGGGGCTCTCTTATCTGCAACTGGCAGAAAAAAACAAAGCCCGTATGGCTTTCGAACAAGCAGCCGCCTCCAATGCTAATATGCAAATCAAGGAACAGGCAGCTTACAATTACGCTCTTTGCCTGCATGAAACCTCTTTCTCCGCTTTCGGCGAATCCGTTACTGCTTTCGAGAAATTCCTGAACGAATTTCCGACTTCTCCTTACGCTGAAAAAGTCAGCAGCTATTTGGTAGAAGTTTACATGAATACCCGTAGTTATGATGCAGCCCTGAAATCCATCGACCGGATAGCCAAGCCAAGCGCTCAGATATTGGAAGCCAAACAGAAAATATTGTTTCAGTTAGGTACACAGTCCTTCGCCAATGCCAACTTTGAACAAGCCTTGAAATACCTGAATCAATCCATAGCTATCGGACAATACAACCGTCAGACGAAAGCAGACGCGTATTATTGGTGCGGAGAATCCTACTATCGCCTCAACCGTATGACGGAAGCCGCACGTGACTTCAATGCATATCTGCAACTGACAACCCAACCCAACAATGAAACGTATGCACTTGCCAATTACAATTTAGGATACATCGCTTTCCACCGAAAAGATTATTCCCAGGCAAGTCACTACTTCCAAAAATATATCCGGCTAGAGAAAGGAGAAAATACAACCGCGCTTGCCGATGCCTATAACCGTGTTGGCGACTGTTACCTACACGTACGCAATTTCGAAGAGGCCAAGCATTATTATTCACAAGCCGAACAAATGAATACTCCCTCCGGAGACTATTCTTTCTATCAATTGGCTCTTGTGTCCGGTCTACAGAAAGATTATTCCGGCAAAATCACCCTACTGAATCGTCTGGTAGGAAAATATCCAGCTTCTCCATACGCTGTGAATGCCATTTATGAAAAAGGACGGTCGTATGTGCTGATGGATAACAATAACCAGGCTATTACTTCCTTTAAAGAACTAATGAACAAATATCCGGAAAGCCCTGTCAGCAGAAAAGCCGCTGCAGAAATCGGTTTGCTGTATTATCAAAAGGATGATTACAACCAGGCAATCGAAGCCTATAAACAAGTTATCGAAAAATATCCGGGCAGTGAAGAAGCCCGGATGGCTATGCGCGATCTAAAATCGATCTATGTAGATCTCAACCGTATCGATGAATTTGCAGCTCTTGCCAATGCCATGCCGGGACATATCCGCTTCGATGCCAATGAGCAGGACTCTCTGACATATACTGCCGCAGAAAAAATCTATATGCGGGGACGACTGGAGGAAGCAAAAACAAGTTTCAACAAATACTTGCAGACTTTCCCGGAAGGTGCTTTCAGCTTGAACGCACATTACTATCTCTGCTTGATCGGAAGCGAACAGAAGAACTATGATATGATTCTTCTCCATTCCGGAAAGCTATTGGAATATCCCAACAATCCGTTTGCAGAAGAAGCTCTTATTCTTCGTGCCGAAGTACAGTTCAATCAGCAACAGACTGCAGACGCTTTGACCAGCTATAAAATGCTGAAAGAGAAAGCAACTAATGTGGAACGCCGCCAGCTTGCTGAAACCGGAGTACTTCGTTGCGCTTTTCTGCTGAGAGACGACATCGAAACAATTCATGCTGCTACCGACTTGCTGGCAGAAGCCAAACTTAGTCCGGAGCTAAGAAACGAAGCCCTTTATTATCGCGCCAAAGCATATACCAAGCAGAAAGCCGATAAAAAAGCTGTGGATGATTTGCGTGAGTTAGCCAAAGATACACGTAATGCATATGGAGCTGAAGCCAAATATCTGGTGGCGCAATCGCTTTACGATGCAAAAGAATACAACGCCGCCGAGAAAGAACTTCTCAACTACATAGAGCAAAGTACACCACACGCTTATTGGCTGGCACGCAGTTTTGTCCTTTTGTCCGATGTATATGCCGCCATGGGCAAAGACTTGGATGCACGCCAATACCTGTTGAGTCTGCAACAGAATTATCAAGGCAACGATGACATCGCAACTATGATCGAAAGCAGACTGAGCAAATTGAAAGTTAAAAATTGAAAGTTGAGTAAAATATAAAACTAAAATGAAACGATCTCTTTATATAATAGGTGGAATCACATTGGCAATCTCCATGCCATCCCATCTCCTAGCCCAAACGACACAGCCGAAAGATACGACCATGAATCGTACCGTCGTTGTGGAACAAGAATACAATCCGGACATCATGGATGCTTCCAAAGTGAACGTCCTGCCTAAAGTCGAAGAACCGACTGTCAGCAAAAAAGAAGTGGAATATGCCACTACATTCTTTCCGGCAACTTCCGTTCCGGCAGGGTTGATGAATCCTTATACCGGAAAAGAAATACAACCCGGAAGCGCCCCCGGATATGTACGTGCCGGTTACGGCAATTTAGGCAATCTAGACATCCTCGCCAATTATCTATTCCGTCTGTCGAAGAAAGATAAGCTGAATGTACGTTTTCAAATGGACGGTATGGATGGAAAGTTGACTCTCCCTTACACAGACGGCGAAAAATGGAATGCTTTTTACTACCGCACACGTGCCAATGTGGATTATACGCACCAGTTCAATAAATTAGACTTGAATATTGCCGGAAACTTCGGGCTAAGCAACTTCAACTTCCTGCCGGGAAGCGTCAACAGCAAGCAGAAATTCACCTCCGGTGACTTCCATGCGGGTATTCATTTCATTGATGAGACTGCACCACTGCGTTTCAATGCAGAAACGAACCTGTTGATGTACGAACGCCAACACAATATGATCAGTGAAAATGATGCAAATACAGCCATCAAGGAAACAATCATACGCACCAAAGGTGATGTCACAGGAGCCATCAACGATCAACAATCCGTTACTATCGCATTGGAAATGAATAATCTTTTATACAGTGGATACACTAAGAACCCATCTACGGGAGATGAATATTTCAAGAACTATACGACTCTACTTGTGAATCCATATTATGAATTGAATAATGACGATTGGAAATTACACATCGGAGCCAATGTAGATTTATCTTTCGGATTCGACAAGTCATTCCGTATTTCACCGGATGTCACTGCACAATACATTTTCTCGGACAGTTACATTGTTTATGCAAAAGCAACTGGCGGTAAGCAACTGAATGATTTCCGAAGATTGGAAAGCCTTTGTCCATACGGAGACTCTTACTTTTCAACAACATCTGCCGAATTAAGCAACCGCCGTCCTTATGACACGTATGAACAACTGAACGCTAGTCTAGGACTGAAAGCCAGCCCTTATCCAGGTATATGGTTCCAACTGTTCGGTGGATACCAGAATTTAAAGAATGACTTGCTTTACTCCTATTCAAGTTTGTCCGATACAAGCATCGGAACAGTAAGTACCATGCTCGCTTTCACACAAATACACACCGATAATGTCTATGCCGGCATAAAATTAACTTATGACTACAAAGATGTACTGTCCCTGTCCGCCCATTACATATACCGCAACTGGAACAGTGACAATAACGAATATCTACTTGCCGTAAAGCCTGAAAATGAAGCATCCATCTCTCTCAACGTACATCCCACCTCTGCACTTCAACTGAATGCCGGTTTTGATTACATCAGCCGCAAGGAGGAAACAACATCTTTCAATATGTCAGATATTAGCGATCTGCATATCGGAGCCAGCTATAATGTATTCAAAGGAGTATCCGTTTATGCGCAAGTACATAACCTGCTAAACAAGAAATATCAATATTATTTGGGCTATCCCGCTGAAGGATTCAACTTCTTAGGAGGACTGAGTTTCCGGTTCTAAGATAAAGAAAGGGGGGGGGCAAAACGTAATCTGATGAAAGGACAACTTTTAATCTGAAACTTGACTCCCTAAATCAATGATGAAAAGAGCCATATCATTACTCAAGAACAGAGTTTGATATGGTTCTTTTATAATTGTTAGTTACAATCTGTAACTTTTTAGAGTGGTCATTTTAGTTTTGACACACCCTCTTTACAAACCAAAACAATCTTCAATTATTTTGTTATCCTTATAACAAATCCACCATAGAAAATATAAATCTGATTGCCTTTGTTTCTGTGCAATATATATCCAAACAAGAGAGCATCCGTTTATTGTAATTGAAAAAATATTGTAAAACTACACTTTTTTCTTACCGCCATACCACCGTCTTATTTCTATTTGTTCTTAATGTGAACGATTTTATCGTTACCCCCTAACAAAAAAAATGTCTCATCTCAATCGTCCTGATATAAAATCAGAATAATTCAGATAAGACACACTAAATTTATAAGAAAAGCTATCAGTGATAACTAAATTTTCAAATCACGTATTTTTTCTATTTCCAACCCCGTTATCTGTGAGATAGTATCAAGGGGGATATTCAAAGACTTCATATTTCGTGCCATTTCTTTCTTTTCTTCCTCACGTCCTTTCGCAAGTCCTTCTTCAAGTCCTTCCGCACGACCCTCTGCACGACCTTCTGCACGCTCCGTAAATATATATCTCTCAATATTACAATATTATCCAAATGCCGATAATAAGCTTCAAGCTCGGTTTTCGTCATTTTATCAAGTTTCAATCGCTCGCGGGCCTCCTCTAGTCCCGGTGCTGTGGCGCTGTCAGGGATATCACCTGTATTCAAATAACATATCCACTCTTCCAACGGGCTCTTGGCTACCTGATTGAAATCATTCACTTTCAATATATAATATTCCGGATAAAGTTGGCTCACAGCATCTACCTTGAACGTTTGTCTCTGAAAAGGAGTCAACTCCAGCACATCATTCTGATGAATACCTCTGAACTCCGTTTTTCCGTGATAAACCGTATCCTTTCCGCTACCTAATGAAAAATAGACAATATTGATACTATATATTTTACGTACTTTATCATAGCCTTCTCCACGATTAATGTATTCGGTCACCAACTTGGAAGTGCCGAACAGCATACGTTGAAAATAAGCATACTCATTATTATTCTGAACTTCGATCAGAATAAGCTCTCCCTTAGAGTTTTCGGCAAGCATATCTACCCGATTATACTTGTCAAACTCGTCCTCTTGATTGCTTTCGCTTTCCAACAACTTCTGAATAACAATTTTTTCATTGAGAAGTGTTGTCAAAAAGCCCTCAAGAACTGCAAAATTGGCTTTATTACGCAATAAGCGCTTCATAGCCCAATCGAAACGAATATAATTACTTGCCATAGACTCGTCTCCTTTCTCTTTATCTTTTTTCATGCAAACAAAGGTAAGCAGAAAATGTTTAATATCAAGTATATATATCCAATAAAATGATTTACTATACCTTTATATATACTACCGAACGCCCCACTCCATACTTCTTCAAAACACCTTGTTCGATGAAAGCATTAATATCCTGCAATGCCTGTGTTTTCGTTTTTCCAACGAGCAGGGCATAATCCTGCCGATTAATGCATGGGTGCTCTTTTAGAAACCTTTCTAACCGTTGCAGGCACTTTTCCTCTGGCAACGGATTTTTCACACGAAAGGGTGAATGATAACGCCGTAATTCAAGACCACTCTCAATATCCTTCTTAAATTGGCGATTCACACGAAAATTAATATCTTTCAGAGATATAGACGGCGAACGCAATTCTTTTGCCTCCTTCACCTTCTTGTCAACACTCAACGAAAGGCTAAAATAACCGATATCCCCTAATTCAACAGAGAATCCTTTTAAAAGCAAATGCCTCAATTCTTTTGATATAGCCTCTATGATACCCACCACCTGCGCATGGGGCATATGCTGAAGCGCAGTCACTTGTTCTACAAATTCTTCGGCTGTATAACTTCCCTTCAACACTACACGTGCATGCAAAGGCTGTTCTTCTCCGCTTTTAGCAAGGTCGGGAGTTTCATAAAGATCATAATTTACACTCATTATTGATTAGTTCTTTATTAGGAGAGATAAACATCTTCCCTCCCATAGATTTATTTTCTAAAGTACATTTCTATTTTCGTTTGACTTAACTCAAGCGATAGTTCAACTTAAGTCATTCTTTCGTTTAACTTAAGTCAAACGAAAACAAACATACTAACGAGACAAATGTACATAGAATATACAGATACTAATCTATACTAACCGAAATTTAATTTCATCCGATAAATTATTCCAAAGAGCATAAACATATTCACCAGTAATTATCCAAGATTTGAACGATTTTTTTGTTCGTTTTCAAAAGTTTTGTTCCACCGCCAAAAAGATTGCCTATCATTTGTTTATGCAACTTATTCTTCCTAATATTGTCCTATATTAATGAAAACCAATACAGATAAAACGAATCCCCATGCAAAAAGTATTTCTTTCGATAGCCATACAAATCCTGTGCTTACATTCATTCGTGGTGAATGCACAGCGTATTCACTCTATATAAAGCCAGTAATGGATGTATTTACGTGGGCACCTCTGCAGGATTCTGTTACTATAACCCCGAAAAAAACAATTTCATCAGAATCGGTTCTTTTACAGGCAAAATATCGGATAGCATTGAAGATTACTTCGGAAGAATATGGATAGGAACAAGCATCAGTGGATTATATTCATACAATGTCAGAACCCAAAAGATAACATCTTATCAACGTTCGGATCATCCGAATTCACTAACAAAGAATGTAATCACCACGCTAGCTATCGACAACAAGAAACGACTATGGGTGGGAACTTATGGGCAAGGACTTTGTAGATATAATGATGAAACAGAAGCTTTTACCAAGATTATCAGCAATCTACTAAGCAATGCCTTGAAATATGCCAAAAGCACGATTCGTATTACAACTACAGAAAAGGATTCCGAGATAGTAGTCACCGTAATCGATGACGGTATAGGCATCACCGATCAAGAAAAGACTAAAATATTCGACGCATTCTATCAGGTTAAGAACAACAGTGAAATAAATAAACTGGGCATTGGTATCGGGCTTCACATGACACGCTCACTCGTCCAATTAATGAATGTACGGAAAGTAAAATCAAAGGCATTATTGGCATGACTCCCAATGATTTCATCAAGGTCACCTAAAGAAAGCCTGCAAAATGATGGTGGAGGGAGAATATCGGGTTACCGAAATAGGATTTCTCGTCGGGTTCAGCTCTTCTTCCTACTTTGCCAAATGTTTTCAGAAGCAATTTGGAATGTTACCGACAGAGTTTCTCAAAAAAATAAAAGAAGCCCCCTCATCCGCAACAAAATAAGTCGGCAAGCATTCTCCCTCTAAGCTAAATCTTAAGATTTTATTAAATTCTCCTTATAATATAAGGTAAGGAGAATCTTTTTTTTTACTTTTGTCCCCAAATATTATGGTACAAGCCATTCTAAAAGAAAGAATTATGCAGAAAAACCTTGTCATTGTCGAGTCTCCGGCAAAAGCAAAAACGATCGAGAAGTTTCTTGGGAAAGATTTCAAGGTCCTTTCAAGTTATGGACATATACGCGATCTGAAGAAAAAAGAATTCAGCATTGACGTAAAGAAGGACTTCAAACCCGACTACGAAATTCCGGCAGACAAAAAGGCTCTGGTTAGTACACTGAAAGCAGAAGCAAAAAGCGCAGAAACCGTATGGCTCGCATCCGATGAGGACCGCGAGGGGGAGGCTATTGCCTGGCATCTGTACGAAGTCTTAAAACTAAAACCTGAAAACACCAAACGAATCGTATTTCATGAAATTACAAAGAGCGCAATCTTAAAAGCGATCGAACGACCACGCGATATTGATCTCAACCTCGTAAATGCACAGCAGGCACGACGGATTCTGGACCGTATCGTAGGTTTCGAACTTTCACCTGTACTCTGGAGAAAAGTAAAACCGGCCCTCTCTGCCGGACGTGTTCAGTCGGTTGCTGTTCGTCTGATTGTAGAGCGTGAACGTGAAATACATGCCTTCAAGACAGAAGCCGCTTATCGCGTCACCGCCATATTCCTCGTTCCGGACACAGATGGCAAGTCGGTGGAGATGAAAGCGGAACTGACACGTCGCATCAAGACGAAGGAAGAAGCAAGAGCTTTCCTCGAAGCTTGTCAGGGAGCCACTTTTACAATCGAAGATATCACTACCCGTCCGGTAAAGAAAACACCTCCTGCACCGTTCACCACTTCTACGTTGCAACAGGAAGCTGCACGTAAATTGGGATATACCGTTGCGCAGACCATGATGCTTGCACAACGCCTGTACGAATCGGGATTTATCACTTATATGCGTACGGACTCTGTCAACCTCTCGGATTTTGCAACAATAGGAAGCAAAGAGGCTATCACTAAAATGATGGGAGAAAACTACGTACATCCCCGTCACTTCGAGACAAAGACCAAAGGTGCACAGGAAGCTCATGAGGCTATCCGCCCCACCTATATGGAAAACCAATCCATCGAAGGGTCAGCGCAGGAAAAGAAATTGTACGACTTGATATGGAAACGCACCATCGCTTCCCAGATGGCAGACGCGGAGCTGGAAAAGACAACTGCTACAATCAGCATAAGCGGTAACAAAGATGTATTCACAGCTACCGGCGAAGTGATCAAGTTCGACGGATTCCTGCATGTATACCGTGAGTCCTACGATGATGACAATGAACAGGAAGATGAAAGCCGCTTATTACCTCCTTTGAAAAAAGGCCAGCGACTGGAATACGGCCCTATCATCGCAACCGAACGGTTCACTCAACGCCCGCCACGCTACACGGAAGCAAGTCTTGTGCGCAAACTGGAAGAATTGGGTATCGGACGTCCGTCTACGTACGCTCCGACAATTTCCACTATCCAACAACGCGAATATGTAGAGAAAGGAAACAAAGATGGGGAAGAACGCCTGTTCAACGTATTAACCCTGAGAGAAAATCAGATTAAAGACGAAAATCATACTGAAATAACCGGTGCGGAAAAAGCGAAATTATTTCCTACGGACACAGGTATCGTAGTCAATGATTTCCTCACTGAATATTTCCCGAACATTCTGGATTACAACTTCACAGCCAGTGTAGAAAAGGAATTTGACGAAATTGCAGAAGGAGAAGCGCAATGGACTTCCATCATGAAAACGTTTTATGATAAGTTCCACCCATCTGTAGAAAACACTCTGGCTATCAAGACTGAACATAAGGTAGGAGAACGCATATTGGGAGAAGATCCGGTAAGTGGCAAACCTGTTTCAGTTAAGATTGGACGTTTCGGTCCTGTCGCACAGATCGGCACGGCAGATGATGAAGAAAAGCCTCGCTTTGCACAAATGAAGAAAGGGCAATCTATGGAAACCATCACATTGGAAGAGGCACTGGAATTGTTCAAATTACCCCGTACATTAGGCGAATACGAAGGAAAAACAGTAAGTGTGGGTGTGGGGCGTTTCGGTCCTTATGTTTTACATAACAAGGTATATGTATCTCTGCCGAAAGCTGCCGATCCGATGACCATCACTTTGGAAGAAGCGGAGCAACTAATTCTGGAAAAACGCCAGAAGGAGATGGAACGTCACCTCAAGAAGTTTGAAGAAGAACCGGAACTTGAAATTCTGAACGGACGTTACGGACCTTATATCACTTACAAAGGTTCCAACTATAAGATTCCCAAAGATATTGTTCCACAGGATTTGACATTGAAGAGTTGCTTGGAACTAATCAAGGTACAGAACGAAAAAGAACCTGGTACAACCAAGAAAAGGAAAACGGCTCCAAAGAAAAAATAAACGGAAAAAAGGTGTTGCTCTGATAATCATTGCAACACCTTTTTCCGTTTATAACATATTGTTCAAGAGAATATTACATTCTGGCAGGAACTTCAATACCTAGCAGTCCCATTCCTAAACGAACGACCTTAGCCACATTGGCAGAAAGAGCGATACGGAATACTTTCACCGCTTCATTCTCTTCACGTAAAATGCTGAAGTCATGATAGAACTGATTATATTCTTTCACCAAATCGTATGTATAGTTGGCAATAATAGACGGGCTGTAATCTTCACCGGCTTGCTTCACAACGGCTGCAAAATCAGCTACCATCTGAATCAGTCCTTCTTCCTTTTCACTCAATTCGATTCCTGCCGGGATTTGTTCGGGAACAACAATACCGGATTCGGCCGCTTTCCGCAGAACCGATTGGATACGCGCGTAGGTATATTGTATGAACGGTCCTGTATTACCATTGAAATCAATGGATTCTTTCGGATTGAATGTCATATTCTTACGGGCATCAACCTTGAGGATAAAGTATTTCAAAGCACCCAACCCCACAATACGAGCGATATCATCCGCTTCTTCCTGTGTCAAACCATTCAACTTGCCAAGTTCCTGTGAGGTTTCTTTAGCGGTAGCGATCATCTCTTCCATCAAATCGTCGGCATCCACTACTGTACCCTCACGGGATTTCATCTTACCTTCCGGCAATTCCACCATTCCGTAAGAGAAATGCACCAGACTCTTTCCCCACTCAAAACCCAATTTATCGAGCAAGATAGAAAGTACCTGGAAGTGATAATTCTGCTCATTACCCACAACGTAAATCATCTTGTCAATCGGATAATCAGCGAAACGAAGTTTGGCCGTACCAATATCCTGTGTCATGTAGACAGAGGTTCCGTCACCACGAAGAAGCAGTTTGTGATCCAATCCTTCGGCAGTCAGGTCCGCCCATACGGAACCATCTTCTTTCTTGAAGAAGAAACCCTTCTCGAGCCCTTCCATCACCTTCTCTTTTCCTTCGAGGTAAGTATTGGATTCATAATATATCTTGTCGAAGCCGACACCCATCATCTTGTAAGTCTCATCAAATCCTGCATATACCCAGTTGTTCATCATCTCCCACAATCCGCGTACTTCCGGGTCACCGGCTTCCCATTTCACCAACATCTCACGGGCTTCCTGCATCAACGGAGATTCCGCTTCGGCTTTCGCCTTCGCTTCTTCATCGTTCATCCCCTGAGCTGTAAATTGAGCCATCAGTTCCTTCACTTCGGCTTTATAATGCTTATCGAAAGATACATAATAGTCACCCACCAGATGATCGCCCTTCTTGCCCGAAGTCTCAGGTGTTTCACCGTTTCCGTATTTCTTCCATGCCAACATGGATTTACAGATATGGATACCACGGTCGTTTACGATATTAGTCTTTACTACCTTGTTGCCGTTGGCAGCCACAATGTTAGCCAATGCGTTACCTAAAAGGTTATTGCGCACATGTCCCAAGTGAAGCGGTTTGTTTGTATTCGGAGAAGAATACTCGATCATTACCAACGGAGAAGTTTCGGTAGCTTTTACCAGACCATATTGCTCGTCAGCCTGAATCTCATTGAGCAGTTCAATCCAGGTAGCCGACGCAATAGTCAGGTTCAAGAACCCTTTTATCACATTAAAAGCAGCTACAGCCGGTTCGTTGGCTTTCAGATACTCACCGATTTCCTGGGCTGTCTGCTCCGGTCCTTTTCTTGACATTTTCAGGAAAGGGAACACGACCAAAGTCAGATGTCCTTCAAACTCTTTCTTCGTTTTTTGCAACTGCACCATCTTTTCAGGGACTTCCTGACCGTAGAGTGCTTTGAGTCCGTTGATGACGGACGCTACAAGTTTATCTTCTATCTTCATAATCAAGTTGTTTCTTGGGCGCAAAGATACAAAAAAAGGAGACGTTTCACGCCTCCTCTCCTAAATTAAATTCTTTCAACTATCTATCTTATTCAATAGCTGCAGATAATTCAGCACCGGCTTTAAATTTAGCTACTTTCTTAGCGGGAATAGTAATAGTTGCTTTTGTAGAAGGGTTAATACCTGTTCTTTCAGCTCTTTCGCTTACAGAGAAAGTACCAAAACCAACGAGAGATACTTTCTCACCGGCTTTCATGGCATTAGTAACTGAAGTGACAAAAGCATCAAGTGCCTTTTTTGCATCGGCTTTGCTCATTTGAGCTTCGGCAGCCATTGCATTAATAAGATCAGACTTATTCATAATACGTAAAATGATTAATTAATATATATGTTACACAAAAGATTCTCCCACAATGGATTAATTCTACAAATATAGCCGAACAAAACAACATATCAAATAAAAACATAAAAAAAACGCAGCAAATTATTGAAAAAGAGCTAATAGGAAGCACTTTTCATGCTTTAAAACAGAATTTATTCGTACTTTTGCATCTATTATCATAATATTCAGAATAAAAAAATGATGCCAACTGTAACTAAAAACCTGATAATTATCAATGTACTAACGTTTTTCGGTACATTCGTAGCACAACGCTATGGAGTAGATCTGACTAATTATCTGGGATTACATTTTTTCCTCGCAAGTGACTTCAATCCGGCACAGCTTATCACTTATATGTTTATGCATGGCGGATTCAGCCATATTTTCTTTAATATGTTCGCCGTTTTCATGTTCGGTCCGATTCTCGAACAAACATGGGGACCCAGACGTTTTCTGTTCTATTATATCCTTTGTGGTATCGGTGCGGGAGTTATCCAAGAAGGAGTACAATATATTCAATATGCAACAGAACTCAGCCAATACTCACAAGTAAATATAGGTACCGGTATTATTCCCATGGAAGAGTATCTGAACATGATGACTACCGTAGGTGCTTCAGGAGCTGTCTATGCCATATTGCTGGCATTCGGTATGCTGTTTCCCGACAATCGGTTGTTTATCTTCCCGCTACCTTTTCCGATCAAAGCCAAATTTTTCGTAATCGGATATGCCGCAATTGAGTTATGGTCAGGACTTGCCAACAACATAGGAGACAACGTCGCCCACTTCGCCCATTTAGGCGGAATGCTGTTCGGACTGATACTGATTTTGTATTGGAGAAAAAAAAGTAATAACAATGGGACATATTATAGCTGATTTGAAGGAAACATTCAGAAGAGGAAACATTTTTATCCAACTGATTTATATCAATGTCGGTATCTTTGTGATCGGCACATTGATTCATGTTTTTCTACGACTGTTTGAAGTCAACACTCTCGATATATTCAACATATTCGCTTTACCGGCCTCTCTTGTCGGGTTTATCCATCAACCGTGGTCGTTGTTTACCTATATGTTTATGCATGCCGGTATTCTGCACATTCTATTCAATATGCTTTGGCTATACTGGTTCGGGAGTTTATTTCTTTATTTTTTCTCGGCAAAGCATTTAAGAGGGCTATATATATTGGGAGGTATCTGCGGAGGTTTGCTTTATATGGTCGCCTACAACGTATTTCCTTTATTCAGCTCACAAGTGACCGGAGCAACGTTAGTCGGGGCTTCCGCTTCCGTACTGGCTATCGTAGCGGCTACGGCCTATCGTGAACCCAACTATAGGGTGCAACTTTTTCTTTTCGGTGCTGTCCGTCTCAAATATCTCGCACTGGTCGTTATCGGAATTGATGTACTGTCTATTACCTCAAGTAATGCCGGAGGACACATTGCCCATCTAGGAGGCGCTCTTGCCGGGCTCTGGTTTGCAGCCAGTCTAAGCAAAGGGACTGACTTAACTTCCTGGATTAACTGGATTCTGGATGGTTTCATCTCTCTTTTCCAAAAGAAAACATGGGAACGCAAACCTAAAATGAAAGTACACTATGGCAGTAATGCTACCGAACGACGGAAAGATTATGATTATAATGCCCATAAAAAAGCACAATCTGACGAAGTGGACCGTATTCTGGAAAAACTGAAAAAATCCGGTTACGACAGTCTGACGACAGAAGAAAAGAAAAGCTTGTTCGACGCAAGCAAAAGATAAAAGAATGGAACATATTGGCAAAATTGTCGCATATCTGATACTGGCTATCAACGCATTCTTCGTGGGAACGCTGATATTAAGCGCTTATAGCCCCTATCTCAGCCCCAAAGTCAATCCGTTAGTTTCCTGTCTCGGACTCGCATTTCCAATATTCCTGATTATCAATCTATTTTTCCTGTTTCTTTGGGCATTTGTCAATTACAGATATGCACTACTACCCGTCATCGGTTTTCTGATTTGCTTTCCGCAAATACGGACTTATATTCCTTTCAACTCTACTACCCGGACAATACCGGAAGGAAGTATCAAAGTTCTGTCTTACAATGTAATGAGCTTTAGTAATCTGAAGAAGAAAGATGGGAAGAATCCGATTTTATCTTATCTGAAAAACAGTAATGCAGACATTATCTGTCTGCAAGAATACAACACAGCCAGCAATAAAAAGTTCGTAACGGAGCAGGATGTAAAGAAAGCGTTGAAAGCGTATCCCTATCAATCCATTCGCCAACAAAGGAAAGGAGATGTGCAGCTTGCCTGTTTCTCCAGATTCCCGATACTCTCGTCACAACTTATTGAGTATAAAAGTGATTATAACGGCTCTATGAAATATGTGCTGAATGTAAATAATGACACTATTACATTAATCAACAATCACTTGGAATCCAACAAACTCACCAAAGAAGACAGAGGGATCTATGAAGATATGATAAAAGATCCGAATGCTAAAAAAGTAAAGACCGGGCTCCGACAACTAATTCGAAAACTAGGGGAAGCATCGGCTATCCGTGCCTCCCAAGCAGATTCCGTAGCGAGAATCATTACAGAAAACCATTATCCTACAATGATTGTATGTGGAGATTTCAACGACGGTTCTATTTCGTATACCCACCGGGTTCTCACTCAAGAACTGGATGACGCTTTCACACAGTCCGGTAAAGGATTGGGAATCTCCTATAACCAGAACAAGTTCTACTTCCGAATTGACAATATCCTGATTAGTCCTGACCTGAAAGCCTATAATTGTACTGTAGACCGTTCTATTAAGGCTTCGGACCACTATCCGATTTGGTGTTATATCAGCAAACGATAAAAACGGAGAATTCTATATTATAAAACACATAATGATGATTAAAAAGACATTAACCCTTTTAGCAGTAAGTTGTATGATGTACTCCTGTGCTACAAAAACAGAAAGTAATCCTTTCTTTGCAGAGTTCCAAACCGAGTATGGCGTTCCTTCCTTTGACAAAATCAAATTGGAACATTATGAGCCTGCCTTCCTGAAAGGTATCGAGGAACAAAATCAAAACATCGAAGCTATCATCGAAAGTCCGGAAATCCCTACATTCGAAAATACCATCGTGGCATTGGATAACAGTGCACCAATCCTGGATCGGGTAAGCGCTATTTTCTTCAATATGACAGATGCTGAAACAACCGACTCATTAACTGCGCTATCCATCAAGCTAGCTCCGGTTCTTTCGGAACATGAAGACAATATATCCTTGAATGAGAAACTTTTCAAGCGTGTAAACGATGTCTACCAACAAAAAGATTCCCTGAATCTGACCACAGAGCAGAAACGCCTGCTGGACAAGACCTACAAACAGTTTGTCCGTTCAGGCGCCAATCTTAGCGCAGAAAAACAGGCACGTTTGCGTGAAATAAACAAAGAACTGTCCACACTTGGTATCACATTCAGCAATAATGTACTGAACGAGAATAATGCGTACCAGCTCTTCGTCGAGAAAAAAGAGGATTTAGCAGGATTGCCCGAATGGTTCCGTCAAAGTGCAGCTGAAGAAGCAAAAGCCGCTGGACAACCGGGCAAATGGTTATTTACTCTGCATAACGCCAGCCGTCTGCCATTCCTGCAATATGCCGAGAATCGTCCGCTTCGGGAACAAATATACAAAGCGTATATCAATCGGGGAAATAATAACAATGAGAACGACAACAAAGAGAACATCCGCAAAATCGTTTCTCTCCGTCTGGAAAAAGCAAAATTGTTAGGTTTCGACTGTTACGCAAATTTCGTGCTGGATGAGACGATGGCTAAAAACGCGACGAACGTAATGGACCTTTTGAACAATCTTTGGAGCTATGCACTGCCTAAAGCCAAAGAAGAGGCCGCCGAGCTTCAAAAGCTGATGGACAAGGAAGGTAAAGGCGAAAAGTTGGAGGCATGGGACTGGTGGTACTATACCGAAAAGCTACGAAAAGAGAAATATAATCTGTCCGAAGAGGAGACAAAGCCCTATTTTAAATTGGAAAATGTACGTGAAGGTGCTTTTGCCGTAGCCAACAAGTTATATGGTATCACTTTCAACAAGCAGAAAGGAATTCCGACCTACCATCCGGATGTTGAGGTGTTTGAAGTGAAAGACACTGACGGTTCTCAACTCGGTATTTTCTATGTGGACTATTTCCCGCGTGCCGGAAAAAGCGGAGGTGCCTGGATGAGTAATTACCGTGAGCAACAAGGAGCAACCCGTCCGTTAGTGTGCAACGTTTGCAGTTTCACCAAACCGGTAGGCGATACTCCATCACTATTGACAATGGATGAAGTGGAAACCTTGTTCCACGAATTTGGACATGCCCTACACGGCTTACTGACAAAATGTGAATACAAGGGAACATCCGGCACAAACGTAGTACGTGACTTTGTAGAACTCCCTTCTCAAATCAACGAACATTGGGCTACCGAACCAGAGGTACTGAAAATGTATGCCAAACATTATCAGACCGGAGAAGTAATCCCCGATGAAATCATCGAAAAGATACTGCAACAGAAGACTTTCAATCAAGGATTCATGACTACCGAATTGCTGGCAGCCGCTATCCTCGACATGAACCTGCACACAATAACAGATGTAAATAATATGGATATACTTTCATTCGAGAAAGAAGCGATGGACAAACTCAATCTGATCCCTGAGATAGCGCCACGTTACCGCGTTACTTACTTCAATCATATCATCGGTGGGTACGCTGCCGGATATTACAGTTATCTGTGGGCCAACGTATTGGATAACGATGCTTTTGAAGCTTTCAAAGAACACGGAGTTTTTGATAAAACCACCGCAGATCTGTTCCGCCACAATGTTTTGGAAAAAGGAGACAGTGAAGACCCGATGGTGCTTTATAAAAATTTCCGAGGAACAGAGCCTAGCTTGGAACCATTATTGAAAAACAGGGGAATGAAATAATTCTGCAAAAAAGCCCTTAAACATCAAATATTTGAGGGCTTGTTACATATAAATGTGAAAAAAAAACTATATTTGCAGCCTTGTATGCGGCAAAAAGAACTTGTATACGACAGAATTTAACTGAATATTAAATTAAAAAAGTAATCATCATAAATTAAAAGTAAAATGCAAAACAAAGGAT
>ERZ791920.956-NODE-956-length-18140-cov-358.266906_pt1 | contig 18140 bp, 27 predicted proteins | sample MGYA00510136_ERZ791920 | MGnify/ENA primary metagenome ERZ791920 (study PRJEB30046, sample SAMN00792066) | human gut metagenome | study: EMG produced TPA metagenomics assembly of the A metagenome-wide association study of gut microbiota in type 2...
CACTTTAACATATTACAGTGAAACACTGTAATATGTTAAAGTGTGAAACTGGGGTATTACATCTCATGACATTTCAATTAATCCCCCAGTTTCACACTTTAACATATTACAGTGTTTCACTGTGTTCAATTAAACTGTGACACTGCACTTAATTAAAGTGTTACGCTTTAGTTTGTTAAATTAGTACACTGTAGAACTTTAATGAATTAAAGTGTTATACTTTACATTAATGAAGTGCGTGGTAATAGGTAACGTATATAACTAAAATAGTTGACATTTTAAAAACAAAGTAGTATAATATAATTAAAGATAAAGGAAAGGTGGTAAAAATTATGAGAAAATTAGAAAGTCTAAAAGCATTAAAAATAATGTGTCATATTGAAAGCTTGAATCGTTTTAATGTTTATAAGAGCGATATTGATAGTTCACTTATATTTGCATCATGTTTTGGCGATTATGAACATTCTATTTTTGTTTCTTATGATATAGATAAAAAATCTTATCATTTAAGTGTAAATTGTAAATCTGCTGTATACAAAAAATTTGATTACATTTTTACACAAGAGTTTAGTCAACAAGTTTTTGAGGCAATTCAAACAATTTATTTAAGAAAGGAATGTGAAAAAAATGATTAAGTACAAGGAATTAAATAATTTGCTTCTGGACTTCATTCCAGAACGATTTACTATTACATGGTTACAACCAGATTTTAATTCTAAAGGTGTTACAGCCTTTAGATTTAGAATCGCTTTACAAGATTTTTTGTTTGACGTGTCTTGTAATCTATCTGAAGTGATGTTATTCATAGGTAGTACGCCAGAAATAAGGATTTTAAGTAAAGATTACAATAAAATTAAAAAGGTGTATGATAAAATGAAAATAGATTATGAAAGTGGTGCATTATAATGATGAAAGAAATTAGCAAAAACGATTTAAATGAAGTGGTTCTGGTTGGGAAAGGTCCAGAACTACAAACACTTTTTAACATTATAGGTTACTATTCAATTAATTGTGGTATGTTTGGATTAAATTGGAACTGTATAAATTTATATGAAGAAACATATAAAGAATTCTTCTCAGTTTTGATATACAATAGAAATATACCTAAGAGAAGTATTAATATAGATGAATTCTTAAAAAAAGAATATCATTATGAAATTAAAAAGCTAACTAATATGAATTATGAAATAGCAAGAGAAACGGCAATGTTTATTTTAAGAAGTTGTTTTGAGTTTGTAAAGATAGGAGTATTAAAATGAAAAAAGAGTATATAAAAGCAATAAAAGTGTTAAATCGTTATTTTGATTCTTATGATGACTTTATAAATTGTATAAATGATAACAAAGATTGCGTTATTTATTTATTAAAAGATTTATGTTATGTTGAATATCATGGCAATCAGTTAATACAATGTTTATGTAGAAAATCAGCAAAGATTTTACTTGATGGAATAAAGAAAGGGGATTTTGATGATTAAAGATATATTGACATTTATAATATTAATAGAATACATGGTTATTATAATAAGACAAGTAATTAAAGACTATAAAAATTTAAAATAAGGAGTAAATTTATATGGATATTAATTTATTAGAAAGATATATTCAATTAACTTTCCCAGATTTAAACTTTAAAATGGAAAATGTTGAAAGAATACAAATTGAAGATTCAGAACTATTTTATGGTTACAAAAAGATATATTTTAAAATGAAAAATAGTTATATGAATTATGTATTACATTTCAATGAAAAAGAGCTTAGTATTTTCTAAGCTCTTTTTATTATGTTTCACGTGAAACATTAACAGCCTATTTTTCTCATAATATCAAAAACAATATTTTTCACGAAAATATTTTGATAAATTATATCATTCCTACGAAAATACCGCCTTATAAGCTCGCTAGTAAATCCTTTTTTCATGGCTAAATTGAAGCGTTCGTTAACATCTTCCTTATCATATGCAATACAGCATGGACAGTCATAGTTTATTTTATCACAAACATATAACTTTCCTTCTATAGTCTGCCAAAATCCTACTTCTTTTTTATCAATTCTAACACAACTCACAAGCTTCATTCTACCTTTATATTCTTCTATAAAGGTATTATCATCACTGAAAAATTCGTTGTCAATACTATAACTTGCGTACTCAGTTCCTTCAATTAGTTGTCCGAATCGTGTACTTTTCTTTTTTTCCATAAATGATTGCGAGTTTTGAATATTTTCAATTAATATGTAGCGTTTAGAATCATAATATATAGATTCAGGGCAACGTAAATTAAAATATACAAAATATGGATTGTTTTCTGATGTGGCATTACCTAAGAAAAACGCTCGTACATCGTCACGCATCCTTGCGACTGTCTCAAAAAATTCAAGAAACATTTCTGGTTCATTCGGTATATAATGCAAGTTTGATTTTAGTATCAAAAATTCGTCATAAATAATTTTATTAACGTTCGGATACTCAGCGGACTTTTTTGTTAATGCTGTGCTTAATGATACGGCATATCCTGCAACCTTTTTATTTATGTAAAAAGTTCTGCCCTTTACATCAAACTCAACACCGTCAAACTCTTTTGATACAGCGTTAAAAAACTTGTCTATATCTTTTAATTCAGACTTATATCGTCTAAGATATATAAATTGCTTTCCAGTTTTCAAAAAATCCTTGATAGCCCACTTTTTCAATCCGTAAGTTTTACCAATACCACGACCGCCCAACAAAAAATTTAAAAGGGCGTTGTATGATTGCATTTTTGACAAGTCATAAAACATACTGTTATTTTTCATTTTTATATCACTTCCTTTTCTTATAACCGATTGTGTATACAATATTCATAATACAATGTAAATCATTTACAATTAACCGATTGTGTATACAATATACTGTATTTATAATACAATGTAAATTATTTACAATAAACAAATTATATACATTCTATACTATATTTTATATTGATTGTTATATTGTAAATTTATAAAAGTTCCTTGAAATTTAAACCAAAAATCAAGGAATTTTTATAACTTTGCAACATCAGAATTTTTATAACTTTTGCTACCCAGAATTTTTATAACTTTATTCATCAATAATTCTACGAACTGTATATGAATCAAATTTATTCATTAAATCTGTAATAGTTCTCCATCTACTACCTTTAACTCGTGCTGAACCAATGCCCATGACATAACCTTTTCTGTCCATATACATTTCAACGTGTCCACCGCCACTGTCATGTTTCATAACGAATAAATCTGCTGGCATTAAATCATCTTCATATGAGCTTTTCCATGAACTGCATCTACCACTATGAATATTTTTACCATTTTCTCTTTGGTCACCTGTCCATGTTCCTATGTTATATCCATTTTTCTTATAACAATACCACACCAAACCGCTACAGTCCGCTGTTCCTTTGTTTGGTCTCATCCTTGCTCCACTTGCTTGAGTGTAACTTACTTTTCCCTCTAAAGATTTCATGGTTGCTATGATTTTTCCACGTACTCCACTTGCCGTTTGTCCGTGTTTTGGTTTCTTTGTTGTTTTTCCACCAGTTGTAAACTTATTCAAAACATCATTTTTAGTGGTGATATTTGCATTGTTTCCACTGTTGTTTGTTTGTTCATCTCCTGTCAATTCATTTTGGTTTGTGCTACTAACATTTGATGGAATCCAAAGATTATTAGCTTGTTTAATAAATCTGATATTAATATTGTTTCCCTCATTATTCATATTTAGCCATAATTCATTAGAACTAATTAGTTTAATTGAGTTAATACCTAAATTTGTTACAGTTATACTTACTGCACTTCTGTCTGGATTGTTTTTATTTGTTGCACTACCATAGTCAGGATTAATGTCACCAATATCATCTGCATCCCAGTCTTTCGTACTTACACCGTCTGGAATTTTCTTGATTTCTTTTCCATCCCAACTTGCTAGAAAATTTTTAACTTTTCTATATCTGCTTTGGTAGTTTCTTAATACAGCATTATTCATAGCTCCTGTATACCATCTTGTATAAGGGGCGTTTCCTACTGCATTAAATACTTGAAACATACGTTTTGGTGTTTGATGATAAATCGTGCTTGCAAAAATACTTCCTTTTTTATTTGTGATATGATTTCTTTTCATAACTTTAATATATCTATTAGCAAAACTGTCGAACATTTCTTGTTGAACTTTCTTTGCATTTGTCGTTGCTAAACATTTTCGTATCTGATTAGCTTGCGAGTTTGTAAAAACTTTATACCCCCATCTTTTACTACCAGAATCAAAAGTTTTCAAGAATTCATCAGAAAAATAAGTTTTTAAATCTGGATATTTAGTAACAATGTTATGTAATAAATCCCATGATTCACCATTACTTGCTTGATAGATTCCTATTCCCATATGTGGGTTTAGTTCGATTAAATTCCATCGAAAATTTGTTTCAACATCTGCTATGATATATTGGAAAGCTCTTACCCATGCTTCATCAAAAATTGCCATTTTATCACCTCTTAGAAAACTACCCCAGAATTAACTAGGGTAGTTATACTTATTTTTATTTTTCAATAACTCTTAACTTAACTTGGTAAGTGTCTGGCTCAACAATTATTTCATTACTAGTTAAATTATGTACTGTTAATTCACATTTTGTTCCTGTAAATTCATATCGTTCAATTACATTTCTGCCTTTATTTTGCGGTAACCACATTTGAACAACACCAATCACTTCATAATTACCTGCCAATAATGTAGCACTTAACGTAGGAAAACTAATAGCAGTACCACCATTAGCTGGAATTCTTGTACTCATTAATGGTCCAGTTCCTATAACATAATCATTTAATTTATTTAATTTAGTTAAATTAGCTTCATTATTTGTTGCTTTTTCTAATCCACTATCAGCAACATTCTTTGCACTATCAGCAACATTCTTTGCACTATTAGCAACACTCTCTGCATTATTAGCTGTGTCGCGAATCTGCGTAATGTCATTATTAACATTATTCACAAAATTCTTATATTCAGACTCACCAACTAATCTGTTCCATGAACTCCAGTTTCCATCATGCATTTTAGAACGAATGTACATCTGAGAATCAGAATCAACGTAAATCTGCCATGTACCTACGTTATCATTGTAAACGTATAAGAACCCTGCTTTTTTCGTTGGTCTATTCTGTTTGACATAATCTTCATTCGGTGGCAATGAATAATGTCCATTATCAAGGTTGTTTAAATCATCCCCTGTTCCCAACATTTTTGAAATGAACTGGTTGAGTTTGGATAAAATACCAGCAATTTCAACATCTTGAGCAACAAAAGCGTTATCAATGTTTAAAAATGCTGTGTTAAAATCAACAAGGTATGTGGGGCGGTCTGTTCCTACCCATTGTGGTAAATGTAATTTTTTAGTTTTGTTTGTGTAAGACATAAATTATCTCCTTTCTTTATTAAAAGTTGCTAATGTAAAAGGTGTAAAAATGTTTTCTTCTAAACCTTTATTATTGTTTACACCTATAATTTCCTCAATTTCTCCAATATTGCCATCATAAGGTAAGTCAAAATTAAAAAAATTAACTTTAAAAAATTGTTCTTTACAAATATCTAATAAAGCTATATAACCACCAGTATTTATAACTATATTTAAGTTAGAAATAGGAATTTCTAAAATTTCATCTATTGTATTATCTTCAAAACTAAATGTGAAATTAAATTTATCATCTTTAATTTTTATAGATAATGTTAGAATTTTTCCTTTAATTATTAATTCTTCACTATTTTTAAAATAACTTAAAATTTCAAAGTAAAAATATAATGGTGCATCAGTTTTAAAATTTTTAACTAAATTATGTTGCAAATCGTAGAAACATTTAGTATCAATATCATAGCACGTATTAACATCTTCATAAAAATTGATAGGAATTCCAATGTCATCAATTTGTTCACAATAAAACTTATCACTATTCACAAAATCACACATAGATTCTCTAGTTACTGTGATAATGTCATGCTGTAATCCAGATGTTTCTGGGTTTCCAGTAATCGCAAATTGTTTAGGAATTCCTGTAGGAATTTTTGCAATCTCACCCAAAACCCACTGCTTCATTTCTCCTTGATACTGATTCAAAATGTCTAGCAACTGGTCATACAATCTCTTTGCGTAAATTTCACAATGTTCATGACATTTTCTAATTTCTTCTGTAATTCTTTCATTTGTTAAATCAATTCTATTACTCAGTTTGCTGTCCTGTTCATCAACGTATGCTTTTAAATCTGTAATCTTATTGTAAATTTTTTCAATTTCATTTTGAATGGAATTAAAATTTCCATCCACATTTTTAGCCATTTCTTGAATTAATTTTGTTAATTTGCATAAAACTTCATAATATGAAAGAGATTCATCATAGACTAATGGAAGAACTTTAAAACATGGTAACAATGGTAACATTTATTCACCCTCTTTCGTTATACATTGAACAATTATATCATTAATATCTCTACTAAACCAATCATAAGGAATGAAATGAATAGTTGTATCGTATTGACCATAATGAACTTTAAAAATAACACCGCAGTTGATTCTTAAAATTGCATTTTTGTCGTATTGACCTTTCATTGTTAGATAATACATATAACTCTTAGAAATTGGTTCACTAATAATTTCTAAAGATAAAAAATTTCCATTTGTATTTTTTAATTCTGAGATGTTATGAAAAGGTTTTTCATTGAATTTTTTATCAATTTGATTATTCTGATAGTTTAAATCATCTTGTGTTGGTTTATCATTGCTACCCCATATTGGTAAAGCTAAGTTTTCAGTTTTGTAAGAAAAACTCATTTTATCACCACCCTTTAATAATTACCATTACAAACTAATTGCAATTTAACATCTGATACAATATCTACATCAGTTGGGTTATAAATTTGTAGTTTATAATGGTCATGCACTGGTTCACTTTTAGTTGCTTCTGATTGTTCACGTTCAAAAGAAATAAGATTTAAACTTTTATTTCCTAAGCTTAAACCAACTAATCCATGAACAATAGGATAACTAATTGTAGCTCCAATTTGTTGTTTTACATTTACAATTAAATTTGTAATACTATTCGCCTTAAAATTACTTTGATTATTATATTCAAAAGATAAAAAAGTTACTTTATCTCTAACATCATCTAAAATTTTTTGCATTATGTCATCAAAATTTTGTACTTCACCTTTAACTTCAAAATCATGTGTTAAAACCTTTTTTATTTTTACTTTTTCGCCTGCCATTTTTTCACCACCTTAATATATACACATAAACAAGTCGTCTAAATCTCGAATTATCAATAAATCAAGATTCGTTTCAATTTTTAACATTTCTTGAAACATTTTATAGTTTTCTTTTGTACCGTCATGTCCGTGTAAATGTCTTGAACTTTCCCCTTTTGCGCCTGTAGTATCTTCTGTACTTGCATCACCTACATTAGAAGTAGTAGCATAATTTTCTGAATAAACGTCACCTAAACTTCCCATAGGGGTATCACTTGTTCTTCCCTTGCTTGTACTTGTTGTTGTACCTGTCTGTTCTGATTTGTTATTAATTTCTTCGTAAATATCTTTGTTTTCTGTTAATTTTTTGTCTTTTAATTCATCATACAGTTTACAGTATTTAGGCATAATCTCACACATTCTAGTGTTTAATCTGTCCTTAAATAAGTTTGCTGTTTCAAAACCAATTTCTCTAAATTTGTAATGTTCTTTAATTCTTTTATTCAATTCTTCCCTGTGCGATTCTTCCCATATAGGATAGTCGTTTAAACCTAAATCATAATTCATTTCCAAAAGATAACGCAATTCCGTAGTATATTTACTCAATAGCATCACCGCCTTTATCATCTGGACTCATTAATTTTTTAGCGAATTTTTCAATGTCTGGATTCCATTCAACACTAACATTTAAGTTAAATTTTTTATTAATAGAATCACAAGCTTTTTTCCTCATTTCTAAACCATCAGTTTTCATCATGCTTATAATTTCATTGTTTGAATCAACCTCATTAGAAACAAGTCTTTCACCCTTTTCAAAATCTGTGTTATTAACACCGATAAATGTCAAAAATTCATGAAACATTTTTTTCTTGTATTCATCCAGACTTAAAAAACTATCATCTGTAGAAAACTCTAATGTTTTAAAATCATCAATATCTAAAGAAGTGCTACCGAAAACCATAGGTTCATTACCGTCATAGTCTTTCATCACATTTATATAAGATAATCGTTTGCTTTCATCACAAGCAATAAACTTCATTTTTTTCTGTCCAGAAATATTTACATCACAGATTCTTTGTGTATTTGCAATTCTTAAAGCATAAGAATGTGCAAGTAAAAATTCTGTCATTCTCATGTAGTTATTGTAAATGATAACTGAATTATCTCCGTAACACTCATGTCTATAATTAGCATAAGGTGAATAAGCTATTCGCCTTACTGGATTCCCATAAATATTTAATCTTCCAGAATCAGTGAATGGCAATGTTAAAAAACCAATTTTCTCATCAAAGAAAAATAGTGCTTTTCCCTGTTGACATAAAGATTTTTCTAACATTTCTTCACTACAAGTGTTTGGTAAATCTTTCCAACGAAAACGATTCATTAGTATTCTGGTAAATACATTTAAATACATAAAATATGTTTCATTGTTAGATATTCCAGAAACAAATGTAGAATCATAAACGTTTGGATTAAGATGGAATAAATCACCACAACTTATTTTTTTCTTTTTTCCCATTTAATCACCGCCTTTTTGTTAAGGCTTTCCACGTATTATGACCAACAATTCCATCAACCTTTAATTTTTTAGATTTCTGAAATTTCTTTACAGCTTTTTCTGTAGATGGTCCAAAACATCCATCACAACCATAACCGCCTAACGTAAACCCATGTTCATGCTTTAAAAATTTTTGCATACACTGAACAATTCTTTTTGATGTAATAGAAGCATACAAAGTAGGTAGTTTGCTTAAGGTTTCTTTACCAACGATTCCGTCAATTTTTGCACCGATTAATTTTTGTAAATCTTTCACATTTTGTTTATAATTATAATGTTTCTTTTTTGATTCTGTTTTTGTTGGTTTCTTATTATTATTATAATTATTAATGTTAGAATAATTTACATCGAATTTTTTATTTGTACCACTAATACTTCCTGAACTGGTGTATTGCCAAACGTCAACATTTACTGGCAATTTACCCATTTCTTTATTATACCTTGCATACCATAAATAATAAGGTTTTGCAAGTGCAAATTCTCTGTAATATTTATCAAAATATTCTTTATTAAAATAAAACCCTGTTTCATAGCCATTTAATTTAATTGTCTTACAAAAACTATCTGTCATTCTACAGATTAAATTACCTGTAGGCTTTACGCCATTCTTTAAAGCATAATTATAACTATCATACTCCCAGTCAAAAAAGATAGGATAATCAATTTCATAATTTTTAATTGCATTTAAACAATAATTAGCTTCTTTTCTTGCCATTTCTTCTGTATAAGCATAAGAAAACCAATAAATCCCAACTTTCTTTTTTAGTCTTGAAAGCTGTTTCATATAATCTTTAAATTTTTTATCAATATTGTTTTTACCAAACCCAGCTCGAACGATTACAAAATCAATATCATCAAATTTTGAAATATCTAAATTTCCATTATGGTATGAAATATCAATTCCTTTATTTTTAAAGTTCGTCATAATCATCACCTACTTTCAATTTTGACAAGTTAAATAAAAATGCATATAATGCACTAAATAATGCTGTACTTAATACAGTTGAAAAATTTACTTCACTAATCATCGTTAATCCTGTTAAACTTCCTAACATAGATTGCGCAAAAGTTTTAACACATCTTAAAGCTACATCTTCACAAGCTTTATTAAATTTTTTGTTTTTAAAATTAATCATAACATTCTCCCTATAATACATCCAATTAAACAAGTAATAATGTATTTAATTAAATACTCATACCATTCCGTAGGTTTTCTCTCTAAATTTACAACTTTTAAAGTCACATCATCAAGTTTTGATGATATAGAATTAAGCATTAGATTTAACCGCTCGTTACTTAAATTTAATTTTTCGATTTCTGAAAACTTATCTTCTATATCATCCACTCGATGTTCGAGTGACTTAATATCCTTTTTTAGCTCTGCAATTTGAACATCATAATCACTCATATTTTAATCTCCTATAAATTTATTTGTTGTATAAACTCCTATGTCACCATCATGCCAAAGTGTTACACCTTTATCAAACATATTTTGTATAATTTCTGCAAAACTTTTAGGAATATTTGCTTCAATGATACAACCTTGCGTTTTAATATAATTAAAGCGTTCGCAAGTTCTTAATTTTGGGATTTCAAATTTATTTGAAACATAACCATATCGTTCAAAAAAATCATTTAACCTGTCAATCATTCTTGGATGAATCGTTTTCCACTTTAACGTAACACCACCGAAGCCATTGGCAATATTAAAACCATCACCACCAGTTTGCCCTGCAAGTGTTGGTGGGGTAATCTCAGCATCTTGAATCTTTGCCATCTGTTTTCTAATTGCAATCTCACTTTGCTTATCAGTTTCATAAATCTTTTTAGCACCACCATATAAAGAAGATATAACACCGCCAATATTTCCACGTAGTGCATTAGATACAGCTCCCATACCGCTTTCTATAGGTGTAAAAAATCTTGTTTCTTTTTTATTATAATTTGCTATCGCATTATTTAGTGCAAAACTATTGGCATTTTGAGCCTGATACAGAATAGAATTATCAACAAGAACTGGAATTTGTGGAAAATTACCAAAAATTATACCACTGTTTACAAAATCACCATTTGTAACTAAATTACCATATTTAAAACCATTGTCCGAATAATTAGCGTATCCTTTTGGGTAAATACAAAATCTTGGTGCTGAACTAATGTAAGATATACATTGTAAATCAATTATATTCTTATCACTTAATAACTCAGGTTTAATAATAAACTGTTGACCATTATACCCTGTCATTTCAATATAAGAATAAGGATACTGATAAAGTTTAAAATGGTCTTGTTTTAATCCAAACTTTTCTATAACATTATCAACTCTTAATATGTCTTTTTCTGGACTTATATAGTTATCCTTTATTTTATAAACACTAACTTTTGTTCCTGTAGAAAAACTAATGTCTATTTTTCTTAAATTAGAATCATCTAAAAATTCCGTCGGAATCATAGTAACAAATTGTATATTTTGTGCAATCCACGGAGCATTACTTAAACCTTTCGCTAAATTTTCAAATTCAGCACCAGATTTTAATATATAATAAGATAGCATAGATGGTATATTATCGCACATTGTGCCATGAGAAGCGTTAATATTCGGTGAATTTTTACTACCAAAATCTCCATCTAGTTCCACAGATGAACACACTAGAATTAAATAAGGAAGTTTCCAATGATAACTCTCTGTATGTACATTTAAATAATTACTTCCATACTCAAGATTTTCTGGGTACAAATTATTACCGATTAATGCCCCACCTTTATTTTCATAATTATTATTAGAAAATTCCTGTTCGTGCTGATTAACAATAAAGCATTTTTTAAATTTAATATCAAATTGAAATGTTGTCCATGCATCAACTTCTATTGATATTTCTGTTGTTTCATCATTAACATAATTAACATCAGTTACAAAACAAAAAATCTCTCTATCACCAAAATTCCTATTTTTATAATAACAATAATCAATATTATAACATTGTTCTACATTTTTATTAATAAGAATAGTCTGGTTTTTTCTAATATACCTATAATTATTTACCGTAAATAATAAATGGTCTTGCATAAATTGTCGTCTTACACCAGTATTTCTAAAATCTATTTGATTTTCATAATTTTCAATTCCAGTACCAGACAAAAACCATATCTGGCTGTCTGGCTGAATTGATTTATTTAAGTCTGGCACTGTTAATCACCTCTACTGTTTAATAGTAATAGTACACGTATCACTAACTGTTGGATTAGCAATAGATTTAGCTGTTACTGTCAATGTTTCCATTGTTTCTTCCTTATTAATGTAAAGAACTCCATCCTGTACTGTTGATAATGTGGAATTAACTTCCCATGCTACAGCTTCACTTGCATTTCCTGTCTTTACAACTTTTGCTGTAATGTCATAGGATAAACCTTTTTCTGCATTTTCAATCTTTTTAGGTGATAAAGTAACAGATGTTACACTATCTTCTTCTACAGCATCAGTTGTAAATCGAACAAAGTTTGAAAACTGTGAGCTAGAAATTGTTTCCCAGTGATGGAAGAAATAATTCCAGTATAAGCCCTGTGCATTATATGCTTCTGTGAATTTCTGCATCTTATCATAAACTACAAAGAAGTCACTATCAGTTAAAACTGCCACAGTTGATTTTGCTTTTTCAGAATTTCCAAAATTATCGACTTCTACAATGCTGAAATCAATATCAGCTTTATCAAGATGAAAAGCCGCCGCTAATGCTTTAACATCCATTAACGCCTTTGTTCTTGGTGTTACAAAAAGAATCATTTCTTCTTTCTTTGTAAATGTTGTAACACCAGCTGGGTTATACTTACTAGCATAAAATGGTAATGTTCCTGCCATTGAACGAACTTCAACTAACAAGTTCTCTGCTGTTTCTTTATTTGTGACAGAATCAACATGAACATTGTAAGTGTCTGTAGAATCAATATGTTTTGTTAACAGATTTTTCATAATCAAATACTCATCTTGATTATCACCATTATATAGAGAGTCTGTTAATGTTCCGATTAAATCCCTCATTCCATATTCATTTAAAAAAGCGTTAGTTAGCTGATTTTCAGAAATTGTAACTTTATAAAAATCTGCCCTATTAAATCTATGGAACCTTGTCTGAACATCTGCAATTTCTCGTTTAAACTGTAAATCTTCATCCCTTTCTGGATTAAAGGTATGTGCTTTTGCAATGTTTACAAAAATTTCTTCAATATCTGTTCCATATGCAAGTGTACCTTTTTTAAAGTTTCTTAACGGATTGTTAAAAAGCTTCTTTCTTAAAACAACTAAAGCAATTCGGTTCATTAAAGAATGTAAGAACTCATTTTTAGATGGTTCATATTCTGTAATGGTCATCGCTACTTTTTTTAGGTTATCTTTTGTAGCTTCTGGAATTCTGTTCTGATAATCTGGTGAAGCTTTTGCTCTAATAGCATTTAAAATATCTACGTTTGCGTTTGGCATTTTTTAAATCTCCTTTCAAAAATTAAAATGAATCAATAATATCTTCTAAACTCGCATCATCTACTTCTGGTTCTTTACCACCATCTGTAGAAGTATTTAAAAGTTTTTCAGCATTAAACTTTCTCAACTCATCAACTCTAATCTCATAACGAGCTAAATCATTATTTTGCTTATCAATAGTTTCTTGCATTTCAGTTAGTTTCTGTTTGTCTGGATTTTCCCATTTTTCCAAAATTGCAATAATTTGCTCTTTTGCATCTTCACCTTCGATGTTTCTAACTGATTCTAATAATTCTTCATAATCCATATTATACACTTCCTTTTTAATAATCGGCTGTAATAATAATAATAAAGGTGTATTCCACAACACAAAAACCATTTTTGTACCAGTGTCACCTGTGGAAGCGTACAAAAAGTCATTATTAAAGAAATTATTACAGCCTAACATAAAATGATAGACTAGCAATTTCTTTTAAAATTACTTTTTCCTCTATCTATTATTATTATAACACTATTGTTTATTTTTGTCAACAAAATTTTTATTTTATTTGAAATGGAACATTTGTTAAAAGTACACCACCTTTTAAACGCTTCGGTTGTAATTTATTGTTACTCTTAAATCCAATTTTAAAATTGTCATAGGTAACTTCATTCTTTTTAATATTATCTGGCATACCACAAGCTTTTACATCTAAAAAATCACCATTATCCTCTATATAAGTTTTTGGCTTTATAAATTTAGCTCTAATAAATGTGCTTTCATGTGCCCATGCACCTAGTTTTGTATCGTGAATCTCTAAATCTTCTGGGTGCTCTAAACCAGTTAAATGTAAACTATCAGTGTCTGCATAAATGAATCTATCATACACTTTTTGAGCGGAACGGATTGTTTTGTTTCTGGCATAAGCTGTAATGAAAGAAGCCACTGGAATATAAACTGGTGTTCTTTGTTCTTCATCCATTGTTTCATACTTAACTACTCCATTTTCATCTAAGTATGGTTTTTTACTTCTACCAGTTACTGCTGAACCGAACTTACCATATAAACTGTTTTGCATTAATTTAGCAATCTGCCTTTTTCCACCTTTTGAAGTTGCTTTTTGTGCATAGAAAAAATCAATGTAGTTTTTAAACATTCCTTTTCTACCTCTAAATTTATAACCATCAAACCATTCTATATCCCATACGTCGTAATGGTCAAAAAACAGTTTTAAATCTATTGAAGTCAACGTCAATAATTCTTGTTGTTGTGATTCTTTAAGGTATTGAACTGGATTGTATCTTAAGTTGTTTTTTAGCTGAATCATAGGCAAGTGTTTTTCCTTTAGCTTAAATTGACAAGCAAACCGCTGAACAAAAAGTGGAAAATTATCATCCTGTGAATATTCACCTTGAAAATATATTGGCTTTCCATATGGTAAAAGAGTATCATACATAGAAAACGGATATAATGAATTAACATCTAAAACAATACCCTTACCAATTTCACAAGGTTTTTTCAAATATGTCCATCCACCTTTATAAGACTTTCTTATAAAAGCATCTTGATAATCGTCTAATTTTGGAAACCAGTAATCAAAATTTTTTGTAATTCCTTTATAATAATGTAAAGCATCACTGGCATTTGTCATATGAGTGTATCCCTGTTCTATCTGCTGTTTTAGTGCCATTGCTACTATTTGCACGTCATTTTTTATATAAGCTTTCTCTACATCAGACATAACATGACCTTTACCTCTATGCAAATTATAATCAATCTCACCCTTTAATATTGGTAGATTGAAAGAAGTAGCAATCTTTTTCACTGGCATTGGTAATTTTTTTAAAGAATCTAAAATTTCAATATATTCTTTACCATCAAATTTTATTCTAATAGAATAGAAAGTCCCTGTAAAATCAATTAAGGTTGAAAAGCATCTTTTATTTTTTAACTTCTTTTCCCATTTAAAGCCATTAGATAATAACCATGAAATAATGAATTCACCATCAAATTTTAAATTGTGAAAGAAAACAGTTGATTTTACATTATCTTCACACCATTTCATAAAATTGTCTATACAATTACCGTAAACAACATTTTCTACATTTTTAATGTCACAAATAGCATATGCCCAAACTGATACATCATATGTGTGAGTATTTGTTTCAAAGTCTGCCGTATACATTCCCCTTTGACTCATTTAAAAATATTCCTTAAACTAGCAAGCTGTTTATCTTCGCCAACCTCTTCGCTATATACAAAAGAAATTGAAACATAAGCATCTGAATAATAATAATTTATAAAATCTTGGATTTTCATATCGTCAATTTTTTTAATTAAATCATCTGCTCTATCACCATATGTAGCCTTAAGTGCTTTTTTATAGTTTTCTTTATACTGTTGAGCATTTTCTTTTTGTGATTCTCCACTAATTTGTTTCCTCAATAAACGTATATCTTTTTGAAAATCTTGTATTGAACGGTATTTATTAATGTTGAATTCTCTTTTTCTGAATTCATAAAACTTTTCATCGTCTATAACATCTTCAACGTGTAACTGTCTTTTTCTCTGTTGAACTTTTCCAGTTGTAGTGAAGTCTGGTACACCACCAGTTTTTGCAATTTGTTTCTTTATCTCATTGTATTCTTTTGTTTTTACTCTATTTCTTTTTTCAATTAGTCTTTTTGCTGTGTCAATTTCATAATTAGATAATGAAACACCATATTTATTCGTTTTGAAAGAATAAGCATTTCTTTCTAATAATTTATTAATTCCTTTTATGTAACTGTTGTATTCTGTTCTGTCTTGAAACTCAGATGGTTGTCGTACCTTAAAAGGTACATCAAAATCATATTGTTCGGCTATTCTTCTTATTTTTCTATCTGCTCTTTTATTTAACTTTCTTAAACTGTCAATTTCTCCTTTTTTCCAGCGTATAGCCAATTTTTAACACCACCTTAAAAGTATTTAGGGTAGTAATAAATACTACCCTATGTATGAAAAAATATGTTTACATACATTTATTAGAACGACAACAAGATTTATTAAATGAGTGAGATGGAAAATAAATCTTGTAATTTTATAATAAATGTTTTTCCTTTCTTAAAAATATACTAATTAATTGTTACCTAAATTTTTAACAAACTTCCAATGAAATAAACTTGTATTTTCTTGACTTTTTCTCTGTTGCTTTGATAGACAATTCACCATTCCATTCGCTTGGTTCTCCAAAGATTGTAACAATCTTACCGAAAGAATCATAAGCACTAATGGATACTGTGCTGTACGTTTTACCGTCTTCATCAAATAAAACAAGTCTTTTTGTTTCCTGTTTTTCTCCATTATCATCTGCAATTTCACAATCATGAATGAGATAATCAACAACCTTGATAGGCTGTTCAAGATGTTCAGATAATGAATAATCAGTTGCGTTCATTGCGTTAAACATCTTTTTCTTATCTTCAATAGTAGATAATGTAAGTGATGTTACGATAGTTTCATTTGTTCCTGTAATTGTTAGTTCATTTGCCATTGTTTTTCTCTCCTTTTAATTAAATTATTCTTCGACTGAATCTGCATTGATACGTTCTTCAATAGGTACTTCTGTAGCAATTGTTAAGAAATCCTCTAAGCTACATTCGTAACGCTTTTCATGAACGATAGTGTTAAGAATGATGGCTTTATGTCCACATTCTTTAGTTACCTCTGCAAGAATAGCTCGACCTAAACGCCCAGTTTTCTCAACTCTTTTCACCTCGTGAATTTCCATGTTATCTACATAACCGATAACATATTCATTAAATTTTACTGTTCTTGTAAATTTCATGTTTTTGTTCTCCTTTCTTTTAAATGAAATTTAATTGTAATTTATATTTACTCTTTATTTAAAAGAGATAAATAACTTTCTATTGATGATTTTAAATCATCTGATTCTATTTTACAACATTCAAAATAAATCTCTTTTGTTTCTTTAACATATGAAAGAAAAGCTGTTCTAATATCAGAGTGATATAATCTAAAAATAATCATGTCTGTTCCATCATATATTTGTTCAATTTTAGAAAAACCAAACATATGTAATTTATTAAAATCTTTTAAAATTAATCTTAAATATTCGTCTTTATCATTAATCTTTTCCCAGATATTTTTATGATAACTTACTGTTAAACATTTACAATCTTTCAAAATTGTTTTTGAAAAACAATCGTTATGTTCAACTAATAAATCTGAACATATAATTTCATTACTATATTTATCTTTAATTTTCATTTTTTATAAGCACCTCATTTCCTTACTATGTTTATATTATACTACTTTATATTTGAAATGTCAAGTATAAGATTGTATTTTTTATGTATTTTTAATTTATCAACATCTGTTGAAAACTATGTGGATAACTTTTAATGTTTCACGTGAAACATTTATTCACACGGCTTTGTTTTTAAAACTTTCACATACCTCTGATTATGTTCTAGTTTTATATAAATAATTGATTTTGTAGGTTCATCAAAAAATGAACCAGAATCAATGATTGCAACTGTTGAATAGAAACCGTATTTTTTAATTAACCATGATACAGCAATTAAACTTCCTTTTTCGTACACTCTAAATTTACCTCTATATTTTGACATATTAACACCTACTTTCTATAAAAAGAATCTACAATAATCAATAAAAGCAATAATTAGTCCAAAAAGACAGCCTGTAAAAAATGCTAATATTAAATCAAACTTTTTCATAATTTCTCATCTCCTTTCTTTTTATAAGTATATTATACTCTTATTTTATTGTTATGTCAAGTAGTTTAATTAATGTATACATAAGAAATTCAATTTCAAAGTGTGAAATCTCATTTTGAATTGAATTGCTACGAGATGTAATACCCA
>ERZ791920.962-NODE-962-length-17944-cov-7.252222_pt1 | contig 17944 bp, 7 predicted proteins | sample MGYA00510136_ERZ791920 | MGnify/ENA primary metagenome ERZ791920 (study PRJEB30046, sample SAMN00792066) | human gut metagenome | study: EMG produced TPA metagenomics assembly of the A metagenome-wide association study of gut microbiota in type 2...
GGTACAGAGGTAACAATTCTTCAACATAATGTACGTTTAGTACCTAAAGAAGACGAAGAGATGTCCGAACATCTTCTTCAAAACTACCGAGCTCGTGGTATTAATGTAATCTTAAACCAAGACACTGTTGAAATCCGTCAAGAAGATGGTCTTAAAGTTGTAGTCACTAAAGATCGTAGCACTGGTGAAGTTACAGAAACTAAGGTAGAAGAAATCCTCGTAGCAGCTGGCATTCGTCCTGCTGTAGAAGAGCTCCACCTCGAAAATACAGGTATTGAAACATGGCCAAAGGGCTGGATTAAAACAAACGAGTTCCTCGAAACATCTGTTGATGGCATCTATGCCTTAGGCGATGTAAATGGTGAACCAGCATTTCGTCATCGTGCGAACTATGAAGCTGATATTATCGCCCACAATCTATACTTTGCTAAAAACGAAGAAGATTTCCGTTGGGCACGTTATGATACATTGCCAAAGGTTACCTTCTCCTACCCTGAAATTGGTAGCGTAGGTCTTACTGAAGCAGAAGCTATTAAAGCTGGTTATAATGTAGGTGTAGGCAAAAACTACTACTCCTCCACAGCTAAAGGCTATGCAATGGGTATTAACCCTGGTGATGTAAATGACGGCTTTGTTAAAATCGTAGTAGACAAAGATACTAACCATATTCTTGGTATGCACGTAACAGGTCCTCAAGCGTCTATCCTCTTCCAACCATATGTAAACCTTATGAACAGTGGTGTAACTCCGTTGACAGCAATTAATGAAGAAATCGCTTCTGAACGTACTAAACGCTTACGTGAAAAAGGTATTACACGCGAAATGGACCCTAAATCCGTTATCACTGTAGGCGAAACTATGAGCCCACATCCTTCTCTTGTAGAGGTTATCATGTGGACACAAGCATACTACGAACACCGTTGGCAATAACTATTAAACCAAAAAAGAGCCAAAGGCATATGCCTTTGGCTCTTTTGTTTGATTATCAATCAATAGATTAACGACCCATGTCGATGCCACTACCAAAGATAAGATTTGTTTTGCGGCCATCGAAACCTTGATCTGGTTCAGGCGGTAATTTATAAGATTTAGATTGCTCTACGTAAGCACCTGTTTCAGCATCTACTGTAACAACTACTTTTTTACCATCTTGATGCATTGTTACATAGTACAAGATTTTGCCGTCATGAGCTTCAATTTTCCAGCCCTTCATAACAGCATCAGCACCGAGTTGTTGTTTAGCAACGCGTTCTGCTTGAGCAGATTCAATTACACGATCTTTATTGAAGATTTCACCGATAATTTTTTTAGGTTTGCCACCTTCTTCCATATTGGAAGTATTACCAGTGATTACATCGATTTTCATCTTGTATTGATGATATTTACTATAGCCAACAACTTTATAGCCATAGTTTAAATCGTTAGAGTTAAGCTCTACGGAGTGAAGCGCAGCATTCGGGAAACGATTTTGGAAAATAGTACCAATTTTGCTCATAGTCATAACCATGGACTCGCCTGGTGCACGTTGTACAGAAATATCAGTACTTGTTTCTGGCTTTGTTTTACGTGCATCTGCCACACTTGGTGTAGCAACAGACAATACACCTACTGCCAATACACCAGTTAATGCCATAGAAATTAACTTTTTATTCATTACATATCCTCCTACTATATGTGATACTTTTAACAATGTAAAAGTAATTCACATACTAGAATTACTATAAGTCCGTGCTATAATCAACAGCACACAAAACATACATTAACAATCATATTATTTAGACAATATACTATAAACCTTCATTTGATGCAAGTCGATCCTCTACATCTCTCATAAGTAGTTTATAGCACGTAGCTACTAAAGGAACACCAATCAACATGCCAGTGACCCCCATCAAGCTACCGCCTACGATAACTGCAGCAAACACCCATAATCCTGGCAAACCAACGGAGTTACCGACAATTTTAGGATAAATGAAGTTGCTTTCAATTTGATGAAGCACTTCTAAAATAATCACGTAAATTAACGCATCCATAGGGCTAACAGTGAGCAACATAACTGCACCGATAACACCACCCACATAGATGCCAAGTAAAGGAATCAAACCAGTAAGACCAATTACGCAGGCAATGGTTGTAGCGTATTCAATGTTGAATAGCCATAAAGTAATACCTACCATAACGCCTAAAATTAAGGCGTCAATAAACTGTCCTACAAAGAAATTACTAAAGGTTTGAACTGCTACTCGGGTTACATAACTAACACGATTTACCAATTCATCAGATGCATAGGCTTTTACAATGCGTTTGCCTTGCATCATAAGCCGTTCTTTATCAAGGAGCATATAAATAGCAAAGATCAATCCAAGACCGATATTTAACGTCCAAGATAAAACTGTGCCCATTGCATTAACAATGTATGTACCGCCTTTAGTACCCCATTCACGAGTATACTTAACGATACTTTCACCACTCAACGTGTCCATAAGTGTCTGGTTAGATGCCATTGGAATCGTCTCTGTAATATGCTGCATCCAAGTTTGGAAATCTGTATACAGTTGAGGCGAAGATGCCACAATAATAGACATAGAATGAACCAATTGAGGAAGCGCCATACGGGCAATAAAATACACGATTACGCTAATTGTCATAAAAGATAATACAAGACTGAGAGGTCGTCGTATCTTATACCTCCATCCAGATTCACTCTTAGGCCATAGCCATCGCTCATAGCGCACTACTAAAATATCTAGCACAAAAGCAATACAGGCACCTACGATAAGTGGAACAAATGCTGTAATAATAGCATCAATGGCACTAGCAATATCACTTATTCTAAGGGCCATCATGATCATAACACCAGCTAGTATGATAGCACCTATGAGCGGTTTGTAATATTTAAATTTTTTCATATATAACCTACTTTACTATACTCACACCGCATACATTATCAAATCTTAATGAACATTGTATGACCTACGATTGTATGCAAGTTTAGTATAACATAAAAGTCCACCTTATCACATGCTCGGTCCCCCGATGAACACGAGAGCATGATAGAAGGTGGACTTTATTGTATGTCTAATCTAAATTAGCTTAGAGATTAGCGGTGAATGTAAACGTCTACACGACGGTTTTCAGCTTTACCTGCTGCAGTGGAGTTAGTTGCCACTGGTTTAGTGTCGCCATTAGCGATACCAATGAAGCGATCAGCAGATACGCCATTATTTACTAAGTATTGAGCTACGTATTGTACGCGGCGTTCGGACAAACCAATGTTATATTGAGGATTTGCATCAGTATCAGCATTACCTAACAATTTAACTTGGTCTTGAGGATATTGGTGAGCAGCGTTTACAGCAGCTGTTAAGTTTGGATATTGGTCTGCACGAGCAACATCTTGGTCGGAATCGAAGTAGATAGATTGTACATAGTAGTCCAATTTAGGAGTTTTATATACAGGAGCTTCTACTACAGGAGCTGGAGCTGGAGTGTATACAGGAGCTGGAGCTGGAGTGTATACAGGAGCTACGGATTTTTGACCACCGAAACGGTAGGACAAGCCAACTACTGGACCTTGGAAAGATACATTATGATCTTCATTTGCTTTAGTATTGATGTAGCGGTAACCAGCATTGATATCCCAGTCTTCGTTAACTTTATAGCCTAAACCAGCTTCTAAAACTGTAGTATTCTTAGTACCTACACCAGCTTTACCGTAAACTTCTACTTTAGAGCCAAGGTTAGTTTTACCAATTACACCTGCTTGCGCAATGTTGTTAGTGCCACCAGCATCATGATTGTGGATCCGAGCATAGCCACCATATACTGCTACATTTTTGTTCAAAGAACGAACCAAGTTCAATTCATGCATATCAGTATCAAGATGTTTAGTATTCAAACCATGGTAACCATATTGAATACCAGTTTTGTCAGACCAGCCATAAGTCAAACCACCATCGAAGTTCCATTTGTGAGCATCTTTGCCACCATCCATTTTTGCTTCAACACTTGCAGCACCAAGATCAGCTTGGAATTCACCTTTGTTGAATTGAGTTTGTGGAGTTGCACCTGCTACAGATACGCCAACAGCAGCAACTGCCAATAAAGCTAATAATTTTTTGTTCATTATAATTCCCTCCAATAATGGCCCTTCACAATACACAGGCCTTTGGTAATAATATACTTTTATTTTACACAACTTTTCGATAAATTTCAATATATTTTATGAATTTACCATGAATCTTCCGAAATTTATCTATATGCAAATATTATAATTATAAAACTTTAAAGCCCTCTTATCCCCTATTTTTATAAGCCTTATACAATTTTATGAATATACACCAATTAGAATATTATTAATTTTATTTATTATTTTCTTATACATTGCCAATATGTTACTGATAATCTATATAAGATACTTATAACTAAATACCTTTACAAACTAAAAGGTATAAGATCCCTCTCTAAATGTAATTCATATTACTTTCATTATTATAAACACTTTTTCAATTTTGCCAACGGCTTTCTCCGATATAATTTTATAAAATCTATTATTAAATTAGCTAATAAATCGGTCTAACATAAAACGAATAAAAGCCCTCTTAGTAGATACTAAGAGGGCTTTTATCGTTTCTTATATATATATCCCTTACATATATACGTGAAATCAGAAGTTTCTGGTCAGACGACACATTCCCCAATGTGTCATTTTTTCCACATTTCGTATTGTACATCAAATAAATTGAATAGGCAAGAGAATTTTCATAAACCTTTCATAAACTATTTTAATATTTTCAATATAGAAAGTATAACAAACATAATAATATAGATTTTATCTGCATCCTCTCTCTATATATCGAACATTTCTAATTTTAGATTTTATATGAAAATTTATATACTAAATGATAGTCAAGATTGATTATTAACTATATTTACAAAGTATTAGACAATCTTATGCTGCCAGGCACCTTTAATAAATCGCAAATAGGAACAGCATAAGCGTAAGCACTGATCAAAGCACAAGGATAACCAGGCACCTAGTAAGCCTAAACCTAACGTAATACACAATAGATAGGTAATAATAGGTCGAATGATGGCTACGCTTACAAGAGAATATTTCATAATGTAATACGTATCCCCTGCCCCTTTTAATACACCAGAATATACTTGCTGTAAAGCTTGTGGAAAAGCCGCTACTGCCATAATTCCCATCAAAGATCCAGAAAGAAGTACTACTTCACTTTCACGAGTATAAAGTTGTACCAAAAAGTCTCCAGGACCAATAAATATCAAGGCGCTTACAAGGCCCACGATCAGTCCGATTCGAGCACCAATTTTACCATAGACACGTGCAATATCTGGACGTTTATGCCCAAGATTTTGCCCCGTATGAGAGGCCCCTGCAAAACCAAGACCCATGGCAAAGTAATAAAATATATCCATCAAGTTCATACATACATAGTGTGCTGCCAATGGTACTGCACCTAAGGAAGCAACAATCATGGTATATGTATACATACCAAAACGTTCAAAGAACTGCTCCCCTAGAGAACTGCCCCCAACGTGAAACATCGTATGAAGTACAGGTCTTTCAAAGGTCCATTTGGACGGATGTCGCAATGTTAATCCTGTAGCCGTATGCTGTGAGATAGTACGCAATAGCAATAATGCAATAAGAGCACTACTGATCATAGTGGACACCCCTGCCCCCATAACGCCGAGCTCAGGGAAGAAACCAATACCATAAATCAAGAAAAAGTTCATGATGGTATTTAAAATGTTCCCGACTACATTCGATTTAAAAATGACTTTTGTATTGCCGTATCCAATTAGTGCAGCCCCTACAATTTGACTAAAGGACTGAAAGATAAGGCTAATAACTACAAAACGACCATACCAGACCGCTGTTTCTATATAACCATCTTCTGCGCCAGTAAAGCGTAAAATATGTTCTAAATTAAAGAAACATATCACTAATAAAGGCACATAGATTAAGAAATTCAATAATATAGACTGCTTAAGAACTGCATTCATACCATCTACATCACCTTCACCGTGACGGCGAGCTATGATAGCGGTAATAGCAATAGATAAAGCGCGACAGAAAATGAGCATCACCATTTCAGGCTGTCCCATAATACCTACCGATGCAAGCGCAGACGCACCGAGGGCCCCAACCATTGCTAAATCAATGGCCGTCATAAATTGTAACATCAAGCCTTGTAATGTAGCTGGCCAAGCAATTTTCAAATACTTACCATACAGTTGCTTTGTCGTCCCTACCGGACCTAACCGCTCTGCAGCGGGCAGCATGGTATCTACTGAAAGCCATCGTTGTATGCGGTCTAACATAGTAACTCCTATTCATGCAAGATCGTATAAGATTGAGCTATCTTTTAGCCCCAATATCTTCTGTATTATATCACAGAATATATGAAAAGTCATTCATATATAATGATTTTATTTAATAATCTATATCAAAAATGCAAAAGAACCCCTTATAGTACTTGATTATACCCCACCAGGTATATCAGTGTATAAGAGGTTCTTTCCTATTACAAAAATGTAATTACACTAGCCTATTTATGAAAGTGAATCTCAATTATTATCCTTTAGATGCTAACAATTGGTTTACTGCTGCACGCAAGTCTTCTAAACCTTGTTTAGTTTCAGCTAATTCTTGACGTTGACGCTCATTTTCAGCCTCTAACGTATTTAAACGAGCCGCTTGATCTGCGATTACAGTTTTTTGTTCACTATTTTCTTTTTTGAGACTAGATACTTCATCTTGCATTACATACACAGAGCTAATAGGGCCTGCTTTGTAGCGATCTGGAATATTTTTCTTTTCTGGGCTAGAGCCAAATTTGTGGGTTACACCAGCATTCACCATGTTGCGGTTTGCCCCAAGAGATACACCAACGTTAAACATTGTGTCTTCGTTCGTATAATGTGCAAGACCGAGAGCAGCTGCTGTTTCACCACGATAGTTACCAACACCAGCCATAACTTGAGTTGGTTCTAATGGATCGTATTGAATTGGTTTCAACGCTGCCATGGCTGCTGCGTGCGCACCAACACGTTGTACTTCACCTGCTACTTGACCAATAGCATCACCAATTTTAGCATTAGATGCTTTCAATTGACCAACATTTACCGCATCTGTATCATCCGTACCAGGTGCAATGCCTTTCAGTTGGTTATTACCGTTATTGAGACCATCCTTAGTTAAGGATACAGGGCCTGCATTAGGTTTATTAGGATTTGCACTGCCCGGAGTAATTGTCATGCCATTGCCATTCGTTACAGTCGTATTACCATCTGCATCCTTAAATGTAGCAGATTTCATATCTGTAAGCTCAGGATTTACAGCATAACTAATGGATTTACCATTTTGGCTAACCATCATATTATTACCCGCTTTGAAAGTAAGTGTTTCGTTAGGTTTTACTTTTTCAGCTGTTGCACTTGGTGTGCTATTAACGCCAGAACCTTCTGTACCTACAGCAGCGTCCCAACCTGCATCTGCTACGGCAGATTTAACTTGGTCTTCAGTGGCTGCACGACCAGGAGTAATATTATTTGGATCCCAAGTTTTATTAGCTAAACCACTAATAACACCATCCTTACCATCGATACCTACAGTACCAATCGTAGCTTTTCCATCTTTACCATCAAGAGCAATCTTATCGCCAGCTTTTACAGAACCATTTTTGCCATCGATGGCTACAGCATTTGTACCATCACCAGCTTTAATAGTACCATCCGTACCGTTAATCGCTACAGCATTACCATCTTTACCGGCTTTAATAGTACCATTTGTACCATCTACAGTTACAGCCTTAGTTGGGTCCGTGCCTAATGTAACCTTATCATTTAACTTGTTATCGTAAATGATATGACCATCAGCAGCAGTTGTCTTAGTCAATACAATATTGCCTGTAGTGCTACCCGCACTTTCACCACCATTAGCAGTTAATTCAGTAGTAGAAGCCTTAGTTTTAGCCTCTAATTGATGTACATTGACAGCATCAGTATCGTTTGTGCCATCTGCAACATTAACGATTTTGTTATTGCCATTATCTAGACCATTGCCAGTCAAGGACACCTTATCTTTACCTGCAGTAGTAATAGTTACACCATTTTTAGTAAGTGCTGTGTTGTTACCATTACCGTCGTCAATTACAGTGCTATCAGCAGTAGATGTATTTGTTTTCGTACCATCAGTAATTGTAGTGCCTGCTGCAGTTGTAGCAGTAGATTTAGCACCATCAACTACTGTGTTGCCAGCTGCTGTAGATGTATTTGTTTGAGTACCCGCAGTTTGTGTAATGGAGTCACCATTGATAATTGTTGTATTGCCACCTGTACCGTTAAAGCTTGCAGAGTTCATATTCACAAGATCTTTATTCAAGGAATATGTAAAGTCTAATTCGTTTTGATTAATTGTGATATTTTCACCAGCAATCATCTTAACTTTTGCATCTTTACCTACTTTGGCATCTTTCTTAGTACCAGTTTGGATACCAGATGTAGCTGCATCTTTATCTGCTGTGATTTGCCATGTTTGGCTAGCGGCAGCATCTGCAACTGCTTTCAATTGATCCTCTGTAGCAGCACGGCCAGAAACGGCATTACCATCCCAAGATGTATTACCGAGGCCTGTTACATATTTGTTCGTACCGTCTACTGTTACGCCGCCAATATTAGCAGTTTTACCAGTAATAGCACCTGTAGTGCCATCCAATGTTACTGCATTTGCGCCAGTGCCTAATGTCACTTTATCGTTGAGTTTTACGTCGTAAATAGTATGACCATCTGCCGCTTTGCTAGAAGTTAACACAACATTACCTGTTGTACCATCTGCAGCCTCACCATCGTTAGCAGTAATTTCTGTTTTAGAAGATTTTTTAGCGGCATTGATTGCATCAGCTACATTTTTAGCTGTCGCCAAGCCATCATCACCAGTTACAGATGCGGCACCTGTTGTGGCATTGCTATCGATAGTAGCACGTTTTGTAGAAACCTCTACAGTATTGCCATTCATCTTAGTAGATACGAAGTCGCCTGTAGCACCTTTTACATTGAATGCTACATCACCATCTTTTAATGATTGACTTGATACAGTACCACTGTCTGCACCAAGAGAAACCTTGCGGTTTACAGCAGCTACAGAATCGTTGATCTTAGCCTTAGTATCATCATTGATATCAAATGTTACCTTACCATCATTATCTACAGTAGCCTTTGTCATTGTGCCATCCACAAAGTCTAAACCTTTAGATAATTTAACAGTTTTAGCATCTGTATCAGCAGCAGTATTAGCACGGTATGTTAACGTTTGGGTTGCTACAGTATCTTTCAACTGTTTTACATTTACCGCATCAGTATCATCTGTACCTTCTGCAACCTCTTTAATTTTGTTGCCACCAGCCTTGATTTCGTCAACACCGAATTGTACCTGCTTACCTGCCGCATCCTGGAATGTAAAGCCCTTTGCATTACCTTCAGCCAGGTTTCCATCTTCATCACTAAATGAAAGATTTTTAGAGTCAAGAGCACTACTATTATTACCCGATTTAAGTGATATCGAACCTAACGCTATAGCAGTTGTATGCTCATTAGCACCAGTTGCACCATTAGTCATTCTTAACTCATCACTAGTAATAGTCGAACTAGTACCAGCATTATCTTTAAACTCAGCTTTATTAGCTTTGATACTACCATCTCTACCATTTAGGAAAATGGTTTCTCCTCCTGGATTAACAAGAGAGATAGAGTTCATATCTGTAAGATTTTTATTTAGGCCAACTGAAATATTTTTGTTATTACGATCAACAGTAATATTATTATCCCCAGCGAAGTCTACAGTGTCACCACCAGATACTTTTGTACCAGCATCACCATTAGTAGACAAGTTCCATGCAGCACCATCTTTAGCTTGACTAGCAGCCTTATTAATAGCATCAGCTACATTTTTAGCTGTTGCCAAGCCATCATCACCTGCTACAGATGCGGCACCTGTTGTAGCATTACTATCGATAGTAGCACGTTTTGTAGAAACCTCTACAGTATTGCCATTCATCTTAGTAGATACGAAGTCGCCTGTAGCACCTTTTACATTGAATGCTACATCACCGTCTTTTAAGGATTGACTGGATACAGTACCACTATCTGCACCAAGAGAAACCTTACGGTTTACAGCAGCTACAGAATCGTTGATCTTAGTCTTAGTATCATCGTTAATATCAAATGTTACCTTGCCGTCATTATCTACAGTAGCTTTAGTCATAGTGCCGTCAACAAAGTCTAAGCCTTTAGACAATTTAACAGACTTAGCATCTGTATCAGCAGCGGTATTAGCACGGTATGTTAAATCCTGTGCCGCTACAGTGTCTTTCAACTGTTTTACATTTACCGCATCAGTATCATCTGTACCTTCTGCAACCTCTTTAATTTTGTTGCCACCAGCATTGATTTCATCAAGTGTAAATTGGATTGTTTTAGCTCCGCCTGCAGATTCGGCAATTAATCCTTGTGCACTATGAACAGATTCATTTCCATTCGCATCGTGGAAAGCAAGTAAACGAGATGTAAGATTATTATCATAAGAACCACTATGAAGATGCAAAATGTCTAATCCAAGAAACGTTTCAACTCCATTAGCACCAGTTTCGCCATTTTTAATGCTTAAACTCTCATGATTAATTTTGGTATAAGCAGCATCACGTGAAGATCTAAATGTACCGCTAGAATCTGCAGCATCAAACTTGATTGTTTCACCTAGATCATCTTCAAAGGAAATAGTGTTCATTTTCTTAAGATCTTTATTTAATGTGGTAGCGATATTTTTGCCAGTTTGGGTAACTGTAATATTGTTATCACCAGTAAAGTCTACAGTATCTCCACCGGCTACAGTTGTCGGTGTATCACCATTAGCAGATAGTTTCCATGCTGCACCGTCTTTAGCTTGGCTAGCCGCTTTATTAATCGCGTCGGCTACGTTCTTAGCAGTTGCCAAGCCATCATCACCTGTTACAGATGCTGCACCTGTTGTGGCATTGCTATCGATAGTAGCACGTTTTGTAGAAACCTCTACAGTATTGCCATTCATCTTAGTAGATACGAAGTCGCCTGTAGCACCTTTCACATTAAATGCTACATCACCATCTTTTAAGGATTGACTAGATGCTGTACCACTATCTGCGCCAAGGGAAACCTTACGATTTACAGCAGCTGCAGAATCGTTGATCTTCGCCTTAGTGTCGTCGTTAATATCAAATGTTACTTTACCGTCATTATCTACAGTGGCTTTAGTCATTGTGCCATCTACAAAGTCTAAACCTTTGGATAATTTAACTGTTTTAGCATCTGCATCAGCTGCAGTATTCGCACGGTATGTTAACGTTTGACTTGCCACAGTATCTTTCAACTGTTTGACATTTACCGCATCAGTATCAGCTGTACCCTCAGCAACCTCTTGAATCTTGTTGCCACCAGCCTTGATGTCATCAAGACTAAATTGAACCATTTTACCAGCTGCACTTTGGAATGCCATGCCTTGAGCACTACCTTGAGCCAAATTCCCATCTTCATCATTAAATATAAGGGTTTTAGTATCAAGAGAAGAACTATTAGGTCCTGCTTGTAAAGATAAAGAACCATTGTCCAAATAAGTATTTGCTGTATTCGGTTGATTTACATCAATACCATTATTGATTCTAATACCATCACGGTCAATTTGTGTATAATTACCTACAGCTGGATCACCAAACTTACCGCTACCATTAATTGCATCAAACTTGATTGTCTCACCCACACCATTTTCAAGAGAAATAGAGTTTAATTTCTTAAGATCTTTATTTAATGTGGTAGCAATATTTTTGCCAGTTTGTGTAACTGTAATATTATTATCACCTATGAAGTCTACAGTGTCGCCACCAGATACTTTTGTACCAGTATCACCATTAGCGGACAAGTTCCACGCCGCACCGGCTTTAGCTGCATCAGCTGCTTTATTGATGGCATCTGCTACGTTTTTAGCCGTTGCAATACCGTCATCACCAGTTACAGATGCGGCACCTGAATTTGCATCACTGTTAATAGCAGCACGTTTTGTAGATACTTCTACAGTATTGCCATTCATCTTAGTAGATACAAAGTCGCCTGTAGCACCTTTCACATTAAATGCTACATCGCCGTCTTTTAAGGATTGGCTAGATACAGTACCGCTGTCTGCACCAAGAGAAACATTACGATTTACCGCAGTAGCAGACGCATCAATTTTAGTCTTAGTATCTGTATCAAGACCGACTGTAACCGTTTGACCATTTACAGTTGCAGTTACACCATTAGTACCAGAAACAGTGAGCTTTTGATTTTTAAGGTTAACTGTACCATCTGTAGTACCATCGGAAACAGTAAGATTTTGAGATAATCCGTCTACAGCTTTGTTGATTGAATCCGCTACATTTTTAGCAGTCGCTAAGCCGTCTGTAGGACTATTTACTTTAGCTTTACCATCAGCATCATTAGTAATGGTTTCAGTAGTAGTAGAAATAGTTACATTGCCATTTGCCCCTACAGTTGCTGTTGTGAAAGTACCATTCGTAAAGTTTAAACCATTTGCTAAGGATACTTTATTTGGATTAGCACCATTCGCTTTATATGTTAATTGTGTTTGATCAGCTAACTTAGTTGTATCAATACCAATTGCATAGTCCTTAGTATTCGTACCTGCTGTCGGTGTAATTGTAATAGGATTATCTGCCGTGTTAGCCTTGCTTACGGTTACCGCGCCTACAGCTAAATCTTTTACTTTTGTTGCATCAACAGCGACTTGTACACCTGTAGCAGATGCCTTTGTAGTCACTAGATCGCCATCACCAGCCACTTTGAAGGTTGCATCACCGTCTTTAAGATACTTAAGGCCTGTAGAACCAGTATCACCAGTTAAACCGATACCTTTAGTCGTAGCATTTACAGTATTGCTATCTAAGCCAACAACAAGGCTACCATTATTTGTGCCAACTAAATCAGTTCTAATACCATTAGCACCAATTACTTTAAGTGGACTTTCACTAAGCTTAACAGTGCCAGTTTTAGAATTTGTATCTAATTTTAATGTCACATCAGATACAGCATTCTTAACATCTGTAATGTTAGCTGCATTAGTACCTACGTTACCACCGCTAGAAACATCGGTAATTTGTTGACCGCCTGCACTGATGCCATTGGTGCCAAACTTAACCGTTTTAGAACCAGCCTTACCAGCTAAGCCATCAGTCGTAATAGTCACATTATTGCCAGTAGTTGGACCAATTTGAAGCGTTGTATTGCTCAACACATTATTACCGGCTGTGAAAGATTGACCACTGAAAGTTTTACCTGTAACAGCTCCGTTTGAACCATCTAATGTAATTTGGTTACCACCAGAGGAAACAGTAACGGATTTATTAGCTTTCACAGTATCTACAGTAATCGCCTTATTCAAAGAAGTCGTAATTTTCTTACCATTACGAGCTACTGTAATATTGTTATCCCCGCTAAAGGATACAGTATCTTCTTTATTGATTACTTCACTACGACCATTGTCATTATCGGCTTGTAGTTTCCAGTTATAAGCATTAGCAGAGATCGCTTTATTAATAGAGTCCGCTACATTTTTAGCATCAGCCATACCTGCTGCTGGCGCAGAGGCTTGACCATTTGTGACATTAATATTTTGAGTTTTGCCTGAAATTGTAAGGTTTTGACCATTAGCAGATGTAGTAATATATGTATTATCACCTTTAAGACCTAACGTACTGTTCGCAAGGTTTACATCACCACTACCAACATTGCCAGCAAAAGCTAAGTTAACGCTTTTTAATTGAGCCACGTTAACAGCATCAGTATCCTCTTTACCTGCTGCAAGACCTGTAATTTGACGGGTTGCAGCACTACCATTACCTACTGCAACAGCACCCGTTGAAGGAGTTAATGCCCAGTTATTTAATCCTGCATATTTATTGGTACGATTGTCGTTTGGATTATAGCCCTTATTAGCAATGCCGCCAGCACGATCCGCTACAGAACCAGCGCCTAATGCAACACCGCTTTCAACAGTAGCACGAGAATCAGGACCAAGAGCAATAGATCTAACTGCACTTGCATTAGATCCAGTACCGATAGCAATGGAATGTTGAGATGCGGAATTAACGCGACTACCTATGGCAATTGATTCTAAACCATTGGCTGTCGTAGCAGAACCGATTGCAAGAGCTCGATTACCAGTAGCAGTCGTTTTAGTAGAGCCATAAGAACCAATCGCTATAGTACCATCACTAGAGGCCGTAGCACTACCACCTAACGCCACAGAATTAGCAGCATCAGCTGTTACATCTATACCTATAGCTGTAGCATTTAATTGTTTAGATTTTGCAGCATTACCAACTGCAACACCGCCTTGTTCAGAAGTTGTAGAATTAGTACCAATAGCTACACCATTTGCACCTTTTGAAGTGGTAAAAGTACCGATAGCTATACCATTATCGCCTGTGACAGAACTTTTTCTACCAATAGCAATACTGTTATCTGCACTTGAAGAGCTTTCGCCCCCAATAGCGACACCGTACTGATTAGTCGCATTGGCTAACATACCGATACCTACACCAGCAACACTTCCGGCCTTTGCTCTAGAGCCCAATGCAGTAGAGGATGCACCAGATGCTTTAGTACCATGACCAAAGGCAGTAGAATCATTATTGGAAGCTATCGCATCAGCACCCAAAGCTGAGGCATAGCCACCTGTTGCCTGAGCACCATGACCAACTGCCACAGCAGCATCCTCGGATGCTACAGATTTAGCACCTAACGCTGTAGCACTTCCCGATGTAGCTTGAGCTGATAAGCCCAATGCAACCGTAGATTGACCTGTTGCATTAGCACCAGCACCAACTGCTGTAGCAGGTAGTGCAGGATTTGCTTCTGCTGCTGTTGCTACACTATAATAACCGATAGCAATGGATTGGTGGCTATTAGAACTAGCAAAATTACCAATAGCTAGACCATTAGTTTTACCACTGGCTACTCTACCATTTGCAATAGCTGTAGATGGTTGATCGCCCGCTGCCGCTGCAACATCAATTACACCTGCAGTTTGAATAGCTAAAGCAGCTAAAATACTTGCTACTACGATTTTCTTTTTCCCTGTTTTGTTCTTTGCCATTTCAGATACTACAACATAACACTGTTTTGACTTGGACCAAATGACTTTAAATATCTTATTCATACAATTTTCCTTCTTTAAATGACTAACCCTCAACTATATGAATTCTGTTATCCAAATATATGGATATTTGAAAGATAATGAAAATACTCAGACTCTCATTACTTAAAAATCTATCTTTAATTTTAACATAATATACATTATTCTCTCAATTAAAAATCGTATTTTTTGGATATTTAATGCAATTATAAGATCCTCAAACAATTGCATAAACGTGCATTATCATTGAATTTCATTTATAATTCACCTCAATTAATTTCACATTTCACGTATTTTTATTCTCACAAACAAGAATGGAAAACTCATCAATAAAAACATGAACATTGATTTATATTTAAAAGTATTCACTATTCATACTCTATATGCAGCTTTATTGATGGTTTTATTAATTCTTAAACAAGAAATTATTTAGTATTTTATATCTAAGATAGACTTGTTACGAAACCTTTTGTTTTTTCCATGTAAAAGAGCCCCCCTCATTCGAGGGGAGCTCTTTTCATTTTTACATATCCATTCAGATCGTATACATAGTTTTAACTATATATTCACGAATCTTATGCCTTGTTTGCTAACAATTGGTTAACAGCTGCTTTCAACGCATCAATTTCAGATTGTTGTTGTTCAAGCTTGGATTTGTACTCTTCATTTTGGTTACGTAAGTGACTTACTTCATCTTGCATTACGTAGATAGAGCTAATAGGGCCAGCTTTATAACGTTCTGGAACAGCGTCTTTTCTATCACGGCTGCCACCGAATTTGTGAGTTACACCAGCATTTACCATGCTATGGCTAGAACCAAGTGTAATACCTACGTTGAACATAGTATCTTCAGTTCTGTAGTGAGCAAGACCGATTGCACCAGCTGTTTCACCACGGTAGTTACCAATACCTGCCATGATTTGAGTTGGTTCCAATGGATCGTATTGGATTGGTTTCAACGCTGCCATTGCTGCCGCATGTGCACCAACACGTTGTGTTTCAGCACCTACATCGTTAATAGCTTGTTGTAAACCAGCTTTAGTTTGTTTCAATTGGCTTACATTTACTGCATCTGTATCAGCTGTACCAGGTGCTACACCATGAATTTGGTTACCACCATTATTTAAGCCGTTTACAGTAAGAGATACAGGGCTAGCTGCTGCATTTGCAGGAGTGATAGTCATACCTGCACCGTTAACTGTTGTAGAGTTACCAGCTGCATCTTTTACAGTTGTACCTGCAGGAGTGATCTTAGTGGATGGACCATTTTCATCACCTACAGTAACACTATTAAGACCTTTCAAGTCTTTAGCCAAGCTATATGTGAAAGTAGTTTTATCTTGTTTAACTTCAAGGTTATCACCAGCTTGGAATTTAACAGTGTCGCCACCTTGTACTTTTTCTACAGTACCGCCAGCTGCAGTTACATTCCATGCAGAAAGATCTTTAACTTGTTGTTTACCAGCATCTGTTAAGTTGCTCAAATCTTGGTTTGCTGCATTATCGATTTTAGCTTTAGTTGCATCATCGATCTTAACAGTTACGTCTTCACCATTAGCAACAGTTGTTAAACCGTTTTCGCCTTTAATATTGAATTTCACATCACCTGTGCTCAAGGATTTTTCATCAGTAGAACCCGTGTTACCACCTAAGGAAATCTTACGACCGATTGCTTCTGTGTTTTTATCGATTTGAGCTTTGTTTGCTGCAATATTTGCTTTATTTGTTGCAATATCACCAGCATTTTTAGTGATGTTATCTTTATTTGCTGCTACTTGGTCATCAACTGCTTTCAATTGATCTTCAGTTGCTGCACGGCCAGATACAGGTTGTGTTTGACCTGGAACCCAAGTTTTATTAGTCAAGCCAGTTACTTCTGGAGTTTCTACACCATCAGTTGCTTTTACTTTTGGAGCTGTAATTGTGTCATTTGCAGTTACAGTATCAAATGTTACATCTTTCTTAGTTGCAACTGTGAAGTCTTTACCATTTTGAGTAATGGAGATGTTATCACCATCGATGAATTTAACTGTGTTACCACCTTCAACTTTTTCAGCAGTACCGTTGTTAGCAACTACATTCCAAGCAGATAAATCTTTAACTTGTTGTTTACCAGCATCAGTTAAGTTGCTCAAATCAGTATTTGCTGCATTGTTGATTTTGTTTGCAGTAGCATCATCTAATTTAACAGTTACATCTTCGCCATTAGCTTCAGTAACGATACCATTTTGACCTTTAATATTGAATTTCACATCGCCTGTGCTCAAGGATTTTTCGTCAGTAGAGCCAGTGTCACCACCTAAGGAAATCTTACGAGCGATAGCTGTTGTATTTTTATCAATTTGTTCTTTATTTGCCGCAATATTATCTTTGTTAGTTTTAATATCGCCAGCATTTTTATCGATAGCAGTTTTGTTATCAGCAATATTTTTCTTGTTCTTAGCTACTTCATCATCAACTGCTTTCAATTGATCTTCAGTCGCAGCACGACCAGATACAGGTTGTGTTACACCTGGATTCCAAGTAGTATTTGTTAAACCACTCACTTCAGGAGCTGTAACTTTTTGGTTTGCTGTAACGTTGTCAAATGTTACATCTTTCTTAGTCGCAACAGTGAACTCTTTACCATTTTGTGTAATGGTAACATTATCACCATCGATGAATTTAACTGTATCGCCACCTTGAACCTTTTCAGCA
>ERZ791920.979-NODE-979-length-17531-cov-11.548352_pt1 | contig 17531 bp, 7 predicted proteins | sample MGYA00510136_ERZ791920 | MGnify/ENA primary metagenome ERZ791920 (study PRJEB30046, sample SAMN00792066) | human gut metagenome | study: EMG produced TPA metagenomics assembly of the A metagenome-wide association study of gut microbiota in type 2...
TTCGATGATAATCGGGAATGTGAATGTCTTTTCCTTTCCGGCGGGAATCAGTGAAGCGTCTACCGTTACCACGATGTCGGCTTCACTGCCCGGTTGTATCACTTCCGGTTCCGTCCGGAAAGTTGCGAACTTCGGAATGACGAGTGCCGACAGGCGCAGCGGCTTGTCTCCGCTGTTTCCGCATAGAATCCGTTCGGAAGGTCGCTTTCCGGGCATCACTTCCTGAAATTCCATCCGGTTCTGTTTCAGTCTCAGTCGGCCCATTGCATACGGGTAGCGTGCCCATTCATCCGCTCCGGGAAGAACATTCCCGGTCAGGGTCAGACGTGCTACGGGGTGCTTTTCCGAGCAGGACAGATAGACGAATGCGTCCGTATCTATCGTTCCGGGATGATTCTTCGGATGATAAGTCAGTACAATCGTAGCGGTTTCTCCCGGCAGTATCTTTCCGGCAGGCAGTTCTGCTGCCGTACATCCGCAGGTGGTCCGTACCTTTGTGACGGTAACGGCTTCCTTGCTGATGTTCCTGCCCGTGAAACGGTAGGCCTGCGGAGCATCATCCTCGGTCAGCGTTCCGATGTCCAGCGTGCTTTTGTCGAAACGCAGTATGGATTCCGCCTGCTGCATCAGTGGCGGATTTATCAGCGAGTCGGCTTTTTGCTGCCAAGGGGAACGGGCAAATACCAATAGCACTATCCAGGTAATTAGTTTCATTAATCAATTACATTAAATTACATCCAGCCGTTGTCGTTGGCATTCTTGCGCACGGTAACGGTGATTGTCTGTTCGCTTCCGTTGCTCACTTTCACTGTGATGTGTGTGGCGCCGGTTTTTACGCCGGTTACTTCCATCAGGCTGTTGCCGACGGTTACCGTTGCCACGGCGGCATCGTCCGATGTACAGGTATAGGTCAGCGTTTCACCGTTTACAAAGTAGTAGGCAAGGCTCACGGTCGATGTGCCTCCTTCGGCAACGTACACATTCGGCACTTTCATATCCGAACCGCTTCCTTCGATGTTGTTCAGCAACTTTCCTGCATCCACTACGCCCGTGCCCATTTTGCCGATGTATTTGGACAGCTCCATGACGGAGGGAGCGGCAGCCGGTGAGTTATGGTTGCGGTAGTATGTTTTCTTCTTTCCGCCGCTATACCAGTTATCAACCGGTTTTACGGACTCTTTCAATAGTGCCACAAATTCGCTTGCCTTGAAATGGCGGCGCTGTTGCACGGCATACGACAGACCTAATGCAGCTACACCCGATACATGAGGGCATGCCATTGAAGTGCCGTCCATATAACCATAGGCAGGGCTTCCGTTCCGAATCATGGTAGAAAGGATGGAGCCGGAAACCTCATTGTTTTCCCAAAACTCATTGTCCTCTTCCCCTATAGCGTTATAATATTCAGTGTCACCGCCCGGTGCAGATATATCCACTTCCGGACCGAAGTTGGTGTAGGATGCCGGGGTGAAGTCGGCGGCAACCGCGCTTACAGTTACGCATTTGGAGTAAGCTCCCGGATAGGAGGCGCTTCCCGCATATTCATTGCCCGATGCAAAGATGGCGATACCGCCGTCGATGACTCCGTTCGGAGAACCGGCGTTGTTGATGAAATAATCCAGGATTTCCTTTTCCAGCGGATAAGTATCCGCCCATTCCTTTTCGGTAGCCGGTCCGGGAGCGTATCCTTCCACTTCGTTCGCTTCCGAGGAGTTGTATCCCCAACTGCATTGCAGGATGACGGCGCCGTTGTCGGCGGCATACTTGATGGCTTGGGCTTCTCCGTTCAGGCTCACGCTGTTTTCTCCGGCGAATACCTGGCAAATCATAATCTTCACGCCCGAATCCTTCGTGCCGTCTCCTCCGGCAATGCCGCAGACTCCGTATCCGTTGTTCATGGCGGCAATCGTACCGGATACGTGCGTGCCGTGACCGATGTCGCTTACATCCGTCCACGAAATGGCCGCGGTATTGTGTACGAAGTTATATCCGTATCTGTCGTCCTTGTATCCGTTGCCGTCGGCATCCGTGCCGGCATAGAGTTCCTCTTTGTCGTTTACCCATATATTGCCTGCCAGGTCGGGATGCGTATACATCACTCCGTCGTCCAATACGGCAACGATAACGGACGGGTCGCCCGTGCATTTCTGCCATGCTTCGTAGCAGCCGACATCGCATCCGGCTATTGAGCCAGCAAGGGTTTCTCCCGTACTGTTTGTCTTGTCGAAAGCATTGTTGCCGGAGTTGGTGTAGTGCCACTGGTAGGCAAGTCCGGGGTCGGAGAATCTTCCGGCCGCTACTCCGCTTCGGGTGGCTGCCCGCTGTTGCAGGGCTGCCTGGCTCACATAGCTCCGGCGGCTTTTGGGGTTGTAGGCGCGCTTGATGCGGCTGTTGCCCTGTACCTTTGAGATTTCTCCTAATTGGGAAAGCCGTCTGGCAGCTTCCTGCAAGTCTGTACCTTCGTCGAACTTCACCTGATACCACAGGTGAAGGCCGGCTATGCGGGTGCGTTCTTCGTTTTTGCTGTCTACCGGGAAGATACGTTCAAAATGGTATCCGCCCAGAATTTCGAGTACCTCATCGGTAGAGGGGATGCCCGAACGGGTCATCACTCCGCCGTTTCCCGCTGCGCGGGTCATTGTACGGTCGAGGATGTCGGTCATTTCGGGTTTGAACTTAATCAGCAGTTCACCCGAGTTGACATCGGCGGGAAGCCGGACTTCCGTCCCCCCGTCGGTGGGGATGGACGGCTGTTCGACGATATCCTGTTCCGTACAGGCACCTAGCGTCAGGGTAATGAGTGCGATGTATAAGAATCTTTTCTTCATTGTTTCTGTTTAATATTATCTTGTTAATAAGTACCTGTTTGGGGGTTAGTTGACTCCCGCCACATACCTGTAATAGTATAGCGGATAAGCTACTCCGTTTACTTTGGTACCTTCCGGCTTCTCTTTGCCGTAGTAATACTCAAAGTTGAACTTCACCGCATCGACGTTATTGAATCCCACTTTGAATCCTGCGGAGTTCTTGCCGTTTTCCTGCTGGTTGAAGAGCAGTGTCATGGGGTCCCATTCTACAAAATACGGGTGGAACAGAATCCATTTGGGCACCGGACCGGTCAGGAAGTTCAGGTTGATGGAGAAGGAGCGTGCCTTCGGCAGTACGCGCGGCACATCCTGTCCTTTCACTTGCAGGGTGGTTCCGCCAGTTTCGGTGAATGTGACTTCGTTGTCACTCGTTTTCAGCCAGATGCAGGTATCGCCTACCAGTTTGTCTTTGTACTCTTCCTTGTTGTCGGAGAAGTCGTCGTCCTGATAACGTTTGGGTTTGTTTGCCCGTTCGAGTGCGGTATCTACCTCTTCATCCGTAGGTAATGTCCCTTCAATGAAGTTGTACGAGAACCGCAGGCTTCTCAGCTTGTCCCAAGTGAGCAGTTGCAGGAATGCTTCCTTTTCCGCTCCGGCACTGATGTCGATGTACAGACCGAGTTCCCTTCCATTGTGGGTACGTCCCTGACTCAGGTCGGAGTAGGAGTCGCTCCGGCGGTTTCCGACAAGGCTGAGCGCGTGCAGATTCGGGAAGTTTTCTTCATTTACCACTTCGGTAATGGCAGCCAGCGACGGGAAGTTGTTGCCCGACAAGTCCAGTTTTTCCAGTCCGCGATAACTCTTGTCTGCCTTGCCGCCCAGCTTGATGAAGTTTTCGGGCAGTTCGTTCATGCCATAGGCGGATACACTCAGCGATTTCAGGTATTTCAGTTCGCAGATTTCCTCGCCCAACGCTACGATACGTATCTGATTGTTGGAGTTGCTTTGGATGTCGAGCGATTCCAGGTATTTGAGATAACGTATTTCTTTGGGCAGTGTTTCACCTTCCTGCAGGTCGAACAGGGAGAATTTGACGGAACGCACGCGTCCTACCGCACCTTCGGGTACATCCTTGTCGATTGCCTCCCATAGGGTTACGTTATCCCAGTTCTGCATATTCTCACTTGTATCGAAGGACATCATGCTTTGAATCTTCTCGTTGATGGTAATGATTGCCAGCGAGTCTCCCGAACGGTTGTCCTCAATCTTGGGAGCTGCCTTTTGGGTCACAGTCAGAATGAAAGCTTCGATAGGATTGCCGTTGTCGTCCACCAACTGGTCCTCATCCGGATTTTGCGGAACAAAGCGTATTTTCGCTATCCGGGTGTAGGGAGTCGTATTCATTTCCCAGCGGAATTTTGCCTTGACCGTACGCGGACGGGCTTTCCGGTCGAGGTTCAGTTTCAGGTCCGTATCTTTGGGAGGGGTAATCCAGCCTGTCCGGTCGGCTCCGAATTCTGCTTTATCCTCATTGGTCATTGTCTCTTCTTCGGCAAAGGAGTAGTCGATATGCTCTTTATCAATCAGGAAGTTGACGTTACTGGATACGACAGCCTCGAAAAGGCGTTTGTTATAAGCTGCCGAACTTTCGATGTCCACATCCGGTTCTTTAGCGATGATTTGTTTCCCGAAACCGAACTGGGTAACGGTTATCAGTTTGGATTCCTGGCCTTCCAGTGCAAAGCGTATTTGCGAGGTGCGTGCCGTGTTCTCTAAGGTAGAGTCGATGGCAAGCCGGCATTCCGCCGTACCCGAACCGTTTGCGGGCGATACGGCGATCCACGGTCTGGATGCTCCGGCCACCCAGTTCTTGTAAGAGTTGACCGTAATCCTTTCGGTTCCGCCTTCGGGCCCTACGGTTATCTCTTCCTTATCCACTGCAATGCCGCCGGGGATGCTTGCGTCGTCGTCTTTGCACGAGCTTGCCAGCCCTGCGAAGAGAGCCAGCCCCGTCATTATTTTATATACATATTTCATTGGTAGAATCTTATTGGTTTATCGTTTTATGTCTAAAGCATCACAGCCACGGATATCCTGAGTCTTGTCGTAAATCAGTTTATACATGCCTGCCCTTATTTGCGAGCATACGCTTGTTACGTCGATGCTGATATTCGGGTTGTCCTTGATGTCCACGATGTAGAGTTGCGATGTCAGCGTTTCGTTTACCTTGCGGATATCATTTGAGCCTATCTGCAACTGTATAAGGCTGGGGCAACTGGTAATTCCCGTAGGCCATTCGCGCAAGATGCGGTTGCCGTCGGCATCGCGTTGGAAGCGGATGCCGATAGCTTGCAACTGGCTGCTGTTCAGCGGTTCGGTCGGGAACTTCGAGAAACAGTTATAACTGAGGTCGAGGTTCTTCAGATAAGGCAGCGTGGTTGCGCGGAAGTCGTCCGACAGCTTGGTCAGCTTGTTGAAGCGAAGGTCGATAACGGTCAGCAGATACGTGTTCTTGTAGTTACCAGCTTCCGACCTTAGCGAGTACTTCGGAATCTCCGTCATCAGGTTGTTGCTCAGGTCGATGGTGGAGATGGGGGAATCTTTGGCAAACAGTTCCGTGGGGAACTTACTGATAAGGTTGTTCGACAAAGAAATCGTTGAAGCGTTAATTCCCTTGAAGTCGTCCAGGCTGCAATTAATGTTTTTCCCGTCATTCTGTCCTATCCGGTTATACGAGAAGTTTACGGACCCCATTGTATAGACAGATTCTGCGTTAAAGATATTGGGGATGTATTCTATCAGGTTGTGCGCAAAACTCAGACTTTCCACCTGGTCGGTGAAACCGCAGAAGTTTTCCGGGATTTCGGTGATTCGGTTGTTGTCCAGGGTCAGGGTAGTGAGTTCCACTTCCTTGCCGAAGGCTTCCAGCTTTCCTGTAAGGTTGTTGTTGATACAGTCGAGCAGTCCCAGTTTCCTCATTTTATTCAATGATGCGTGTTCCGGAAATTTAGTCAGGTTGTTGTTGCCGAGATACAGAATCTGGAGTTTGGCTCCTACGGTTGCATCCGCTAATTTCTTCCAGTCGGCTGTCAGTTGCTCGCCGCTTCCGTCTCTTGCTCCGTTCAGTCCGTCAATGCCTTTGTTGCTGGCTATGTTCAGCAACTGCATTTCGGGCAGTTCAAACAGGAAGTCGGGCAGTCTGGTCAGATTGGGGCAGTTGTACACTTCTACATCCGTCAGGTCGGTCAGGGTTCTCCATGCCCAGGAGCTGCTTTCCTCTTTAAATGATTTGGCATATTCGGAGTTCTCGTTTTCCCAATCTGTGCAGATGTCCTCGGCCTTGATGGGAGAATTGGCAATATAAAGTTGTTGCAGGTTCTTCAACCGCATTACCGCTTTGGATATGAAAGTAATGTTGTTGGTTGTCTGGCCTATCTGTATATCTTTCATGCTGATGCGGTTGCTTTTCTTTATCTTTGCCATTTCGGGGTCTCGGTTAATACCGTCCTGCAGGAGTTCCGACATATTCTCCCTGGGGTCGTAGTCGAGGAACAGTTCCTTGTAGTGCATGCGCATCTTCTGTTTCTGTGCATCGCTCATATCGGGCGTTATTCCGCCTGCGCCGAACAGTCTGCCGCCCAGCTTTTCGTTGTGCGACCCGAGGGAAAGCACTTTCAGTTCGGTCAGTTGGCCGATGGCATCGGGCACTCTGCCTTTGGCGCCGAAGCCTTCGAGAGACAGGCTGATAACGCGTCCTTTGTTGTCCAGTGACACACCGGGTTGGTCGCCCCACATGTCTACCTCCTTGTTGAAGTTCCAGGTTACTCCGGCAGGGCTTGTTTCTCCGGTAAAGCTCCAGTTTTTGCCGTCGAGCGCTTCCCAAATGGCTTTCAGTGCGATGTAGTCCTTGATGTAAGCGGCTGCCGGCGACAGTTGGATGGGCACAAGGGCATCGTCCGTCTGTCTGTTATCTTCTACGCTGAACATCTCTCCTGCAAGCTGGCTTCTGGAGTCGAGCGTAGAGGTTACCGAACCGCTTTTCTTATAAATGGTGTAAGAGGTTACCTGATACGTGCCGGCGGGCAGCCATACTGCCGAGTCGCATTTGGCGGTACCGATATCCTTATATTTGTCTTTGTGCTTATTGTCGTCGGTATAGTCCGTATTCGGATGTTCTTCATACTCTTCCTTATAAGTCACTTTCAGGTTCTTGATAGTGACGGGCACGCGTGTAAACGTGTTGGTCACCGTTACGTCGATAATCTTTATGTCGCTGAACAGGTAGTCGATGCTCTCACCGTCGGCGGCGCGTGTGGTGAGTCCGGACTTTATCAGCTTGAAAGTCACCATGCCCCGCGCTTGCGAGTCGGCAACAAGGTCTTTGGTAGTCAGTCCGCGCGAAACGACTTCAAACGTCTCGTCCGCACCGGGAGATATGCCGGTAATCACCTCGTCTAGCTTGTCGAGCAGCTTGTAGCCTACGATTTTATACGTTCCGGTCAGAAGCTCCAGTTTGTCGCTTCTCATGCCGTATTCGGCGTTGCTCTCGTTGTAGGCGTTCAGCACGAGAGTCTGGGTGATGCTCATACCGTTGTGCTGCATTTCGATTTCCACTTTCTGGGCGTCGCTCAGCCGGTCCATTGCGGTGGCACGCGTAGATGCCGTGCCGGCCCGGGTTGTCTCTTCCTGCGTATAAGATGCCGACTTGTAGAGCCTGAACTGTACGTGGCCGTATTGTTTGCCCGCCAGTTCGTCCTTGTCGTCAGAGCATCCGCCTGCCACCATGCCGCATAGCATGGTGACAAGTGCTGCAAGAAACAGTTTTCCTTTTATAATTCTTTTTGAGTTCATTTATTCTTTCTTTTCTGTAGTTTGAGTTACAGTGGTTGCTTGTACATATTCCGTCAGAAGGTGGTTTGACTTTGTGTATCGTCAAATACTTCTACGATGCAGAGTGCAAGAATCTCTTCGCCTTCGCCCTTGACCACCAGTTGGTAATCGTTGGCGTATGTTTCATAGCTGGTGTTGTCGAAGCAGAAACCTATTCCGTTGATACGTACCAGTTTGCGTGCGTCCTGTGACCATGCCTGACCTGACATCTTTTCGGATGAAATACCTGCATGAGAGGCTTTTTCCGTTATTTCCTGGTCGGTAGCCGCTTCAACGGGCTCGAAAATGATTTTTCCCGGACCGTGTCCCGGTTCTCCGATTTCGTCGAATTTCTTGAGCAGGCTTTTGGGGATGGTGGCTTTCCATACATTGTTGTCGGTTACATTATATTCGTCGACACCGTCCGAATTCTCCAAGTCCTCGAATTTGATAACAGTGCCTTCAAAGAAGTCCTTGATGTTTCTGAACCCGGTCTGGTCGTAATCGTACGCATACATAAACAGCGCTTTGAATTTAATTCTGTCACCCTGTTCCTGCCAGGCTTCCTGTGTGATATTGGTCATGACATTGTTCGCATAGTTGGACTTGATGTCTCCCGTGCTTTCGTCGATGAGGTTGCCTGCCCAGTTGTTCTTTATTTCATCATAAACGGCTTTAGGGAATACCATGACAGTAGCTGCTCGCTCTTCCGTATTCTCGTTAAGGTCGGCGGTTACCGTTACCTTATCCTTATTACTGCCTGTTCCTGTAACGGCGTGCAGCCAGTCTACCGTACTGTTGAAATCATAACTGAATTCACCGTCCTGGTTCTTCATGGCGAATACCACAGTCTCAAATTCATCATTATATACGGTAACGGTCGATTGCATCTGTTCCAGAATTCCGGTATCGTCCGACAGCTCTTCTCCCGTCACGCTTGCCAGCGCGTTCAGATACGTGGGGCTGATGCCGATAGCGTCCCGTTGCAGTCCTTCGTACACGACGGGAATCTCCACCTTGCGCACCTTGTCCGTTTTGGCGGTCGTGGCGTCTTCGGTAACGAAAGTCAGGGTATAGCTGTTTCCGGTAATCGGATACTTGGGATTCAGTCCGCTCGTGTTTGCCGTATTGAACGTAAACTGATACGTTCCCTTCTTTTCGTCTATGACATAGCTCAGCCATTCCGGATTGGTGAAGCCTATCTTCACGCCGTTTTCCGCCTGTGCCTTGATAACGGTATAGACGGGTGAAGTAGCGGTATTGCCCTTGATGGTCAGCGGGTGCGTCCGGTCATATATATTGCCTGCTTCATCGCTGACAACGAGGTCGGCATATTCTCTTTTGGCGCGCGTCACCTTGTAGATTACCTGCGAGGCATTGCCCATTTTCAGTGTGATTTCCGCTACGGCATCCTCGTTGTAGTTCTGTCCGTCGGCGGAGGTCATAATGGTAACGGTCTGCTTTCCGGCCTTTCCGTAGATGAGGCTTTCCAGGAATTCGCCGTTCTGGAATTTGCACCAGCCGGTATTGCTGGAGAGTTCCCAGTCCGCAGATGCTTCAAAAGATAGTTCGGTAGTTTCTCCGGCTGCGCTGCTGATGTTTGCAAGCTCAGGGAAAACAACGGTTTTGTTGCCTTCGTTATCGTCGTCCGAACAGGCGGTGAACGCTGTCATTATCATCATGGCGAGCACCATAATCAGGCTCATGCTTTTCAGTTCTGTTATTTTCATAATTGTAGGGGTTATAAAGTTAATATCCTTGTTCTTTCAGCTTTTCGGCTTCCGCTTCGCTTATCCATTCGATGATGTTGGCAGGAGTATCCACCACGCCCACCAGCGAGCCGTCCTTGTTGTCCACCCGGATGTTGACGTAGTGGAACACGAACTTCTCGCACGTGCTGAAGTAGGCGGGATAGCCCGACGGCTGCGTCATCATCAGCTTGCCGTTGCCATGTGTGGTGTCGAACAGTTCGGCAGTGCTGCCGCAGACGTGTTCTTCCATTTCGATGCTGGGTTCGAGCAAATCGTCGTAGTTGAATTTCAGCTTGGTGTCATATCCGTCGAAGTAGAGTCCGTGCAGTACAATCGTATTCTCTTCCCCTTCCACGACTTCGGACGTTATCAGGCGCAGGGTCGTATTCGTCATATAGGTATTGAAAAGCGAGGAAGTGACCTTGCAATAGCCGGTAAAGGCATTGATATCGAACGGGCATACTTTCTGCATCACCACTTTGGTCTCTGTTCCGTATTTGTGCCACTGTTCGGTCTCGGGGATTATCAGCCGCAGGGCAAATCCCAGCGAATCGCTGATGCCGATATTCTCGTACACGCCTTCTATCTCGACATTGGCGGCGGTTTCGCCCGCCTTGATGGTTACAGTATTGGAAAGAATCCTGTAATGTTTTCCTTCCACGGCATTGCTTTCCTTGTCCACCACTTCCACGGCAAACGTGCGGTCGTAGTCGGCACGTCTGGTAGCGGATACGGGAACTTCGAACTTCTCGTTGCTCTCCTGTACGGCATAGTGGTAAAGCGTATCGGAGAACATCAGGTAGTTGCGTCCGCTGTACAGCACCTTGTCCTGGTCGCATCCGGCAAGTCCTGCCAGGGCTGCCAGGATGGCAAGGGCTACCATACATCCGGTTAATAGTTTCTTCATTATCATAAATCTTTTGGCTTATTTGTTACTTTCATTAGGTTCTACTTCCGAGCCCGGTGCATCCAGCTCGTGCTGGGGTATGGGCCATACGAACAGCGGGTCGTCTTTTTCCACTTTCAGGCTGCTGCCGTTGGACAGCGACTGGTCTTGCGGCGTGCGTTCAAATCCCTTGTGCCAGCGTTTCAGGTCGTGCAGGCGGAAGCCTTCCATGTATAGCTCCTTTACGCGCTCCTGTTCGATGACGTCCATCGCGTTCTCCTTGTTCAGGGAAGTGGAGCCGCCGTAGGAGGAGTAGCGTGCCGTGCGCAGTACGGATATGTCGCTTCCCGCCTTGCCGTAGTCGGGCTGGTCGCGTTGCACGTATGCTTCTGCACGGATGAGGTACTGTTCCGACAGGCGGAGCACTTTCGGCATGCTGACGTGCAGGATGTTGTAGTTGGTGAACGATTCGTTGCCGAAGTATTTTATCAGCAGCGGCCATGTAAGCCCGTGGCTGTATCCGGTGGTGAAGCTCTGGAAGAATGCGGATACGCGCAGGTCGTTCATGTCGTACAGGTTGACAGCCCACGTAGCCGGCACGTAGTCGGGGCGCAGGGTGCTGTAGTCGTAGTTGGCGAATACCTGTCCCAGTGCGCCGCCGTAGGCATTAACGGTAAAGCCCACTTTCCAGATGGCTTCGGTGGAGAAGTCGTTCGTCCACATATACTTGTAGTAGCTGGCGCTTGAGGTGGCTGCGCGCGTACAGCTCGACAGGTAGTAGTAACCGCTGTCGATGACTTTGGTGGCATACTTGATGGCCTCGTCCCACCGCTTCATATAGAGAAGTACGCGGGCGCGGAGGGCATGCACCGTATATTCGTTGAAGTAGATGCTGTCGTACAGCGTTCCCTGCGTGTCGGTGTCGAAGTCCTCTTCGAGTTCCAGCAACTCTGCCGCACGGTCGAGGTCGTCGAGGATAAATTGGTAGGAGTCTTTCAGCGAAGCGCGCCTCATGGTTTCATCGCCCAGATAGTGTTCGCTCAGGATAACTCCCAACTGGCCGGCGGCGTCCTCATCGCTTTCGTATGCCTTGCAGAAGAGCTTCACCAGCTCCGAGTAGGCGAGTGCACGGGCAAAGTAAGCTTCGCCGCAGCACTGGTCCAGCTTGTCGAGATCCTTGTCGTCGGTGGTCTTTTTCCGCACGGCGTCCGCGCGGTCGAGCATGAAGTTGCAGCGGTTGATAACATCGTACAACGCACCGTACACGGCTTCGATGTCGGTATTGGTGGGTTTGATTTCTTTCCAGCGCCAGATGTCGCCGTACACATTGGTGTTGCCGTTCACTCCGTACACCAGGTCGGTCTGTATGTCGGGCAGCAGCGTCAGGTTGCCCGAATAGAGGTATTTGCTCCTGAAAGCGTCGTAGATACCTATGACCGCCAGGTTTATGTCGGATACCGTCTGCAGCGACTCGTCGAAAGGAATGCCGTCTTCCGGCATTTTGTCCAGACAGGAGACGGACGACAGCGCCACGGCAACCAGCATGATATATAGTTTGAATTTCTTAATCATCTTTCTTTTGCTTGATAGGGTTAGAATGATACTTCGATGCCCAGCGTAAACTGGCGCGAAGCCGGATACTGTGCCCGGTAGATATTGCTCGACATTTCGGGGTCGAGTCCGGTGAATCCCGTAAAGGTCAGCAGGTTCTGGCCTTGCAGGTACACGCGTGCCGAGGTGAAGAAGTTGGTCTTTTTCAGCAGTGTCTGCGGCAGTGCGTATGCCAGTGTCAGGTTCTTGAGGCGCAGGAACGAGGAGTTCTCCAGGAAGCGGTCGTCCAGTTGCGCCGTCACGCCGTAGCGGGGGATGTCGGTGATGTCGCCCGGTTTCTTCCAGCGGTCGTACAGCAGCCGGCGCGACTGGTTGTAGGCGCTGTACAGTCCGTTGCTCTCTTCAAAGAAGCGGTCGTTGTTCATCACCCAGCGGTCGGCCATCCAACTGAACTGTGCCGACAGCGAAAGGCCCTTCCAGGCAAAGGTAGTGCCGAAGCCGCCTGCCCACGGCGAATCGAACGTCTTGCCGGTCATCACCTTGTCGCTTTCGTTGAATTCGGTGGTCAGCTCGCCGTCTTTGGTGTACCACAGGGCGTCGCCGTTGGCGGGGTTCACGCCGGCATAGCGGTTCAGGAAGAACTCATGCACCGGATGTCCCACGACGAATTTCAGTCCGGTGGTGGAGTTTACGTACTCCTGCACGCCGTTGTACAGTTCCACCAGCTTGTTCTTGTTGTAGGACACGTTGGCGTTGAGGTTCCAGGTGAAATCTTTGGTGCGTATGATGTCGCTGTTGACCGACACTTCCACGCCCCGGTTCACCATCGCCCCGATATTGTCCCAGCGGTAGCCCTCGCCGGTAATGGCATAGCTTTCGGGTACGGACATCAGCATGTCGGTGGTTTTCTTGTGGTAGAAGTCGATGTCGAGGTTGACGCGGTTGAAGAAGCCCAGACGCAGCCCGATGTTGTTGGACCAGGTCTGTTCCCAGCTCAGCTCTTCGTTGCCGCTCTGTTTGGGGTAGATACCGGCTTCGTCGTTATACTTCGGCCCGCCCGCAACGAGTGCCAGGTGGTCGTAGTAGGGTATCTCCGAGTTGCCCGAAGTACCGGTGCTGAGTGCGATTTGCGCGCTTGTCAGCCATTCGGTGTCTTTCAGGAACGATTCGTTTTTGATGTTCCACATAAATCCCAGCGACCAGAACATACCCCAGCGATGGTCTTTGCCGAAGCGCGAGGAGGCGTCGGTGCGCAGTGCCATTTCGCCGTAGTAGAGGTCTTTGTAGTTGTACTCGCCGCGCAGGAAGAACGAGAGGTAGGAATATGCGCTGGTGGTGTCGTCCCAGGACGAGGCGCGCGTGCCGGAGCTGATGTTCGTGAGGAAGTCGCTGGACTGTCCTTTCGTCACTACCTGGAAGCCGCTCGACTGGTAGTCCATGGCTTCCTGCCCCAGCATGAAGTTGAAGGAGTGGTCGTCGTTCAGCGCCCAGCGGTAGTTGGCGGTGGCGGTTTCGCTCAGTTTCAGCACATCCGAGGAGTTGCGTCCGGCAGTGCCCTGCTCGTTGTTGATGACGTAGCTCGGGAACGACTGCATGAAAGTGGTGGCGTGCGAGTAGTCGGCGCCGAACTGTATGCGTACGGTCAGGTTCTGTATCGGGGTGATGTCGGCAAATACGGTGGAGAGTACCTTGTACTTCTTATAGCTCACCGGGTTGTTCGCCATCCATTCGATGGGGTTCTGTCCCGTGCCCGTCCATGTGCCATTGTTCTCCGAGGCTATCGAGCCGTCTGCGTTGTAAGGGCTCCAGTAGGGGAGCATGAAGCGCGAGCCGGCTATCGGCGTGTAAATCGCCATTTCCCCCTCTTCCGCCTGCTGCACCTCTTCGTAGGCGGACATGGTGCTTGTGCCTATTTTCAGCCAGTTGCTGGCTTTCACTTCGGCATTGGCGCGCATGTTGTAGCGCCGGAAGGAAGAGTTCTGGGCGATACCGTCCTGGTCGTAGAACCCGCCCGATACATAGTAGTTGAGGCGGTCGGTGGCGCGGTTCACGGAGATTTCGTAGTTCTGCAACGGCGCGCGGTCGTTGAATATCTCTTTCAGCCAGTTGACGTTGGTGCGTGAGAGCAGGTCGTAGTCCTGCCCGGTGTCCAGGCCTATTTCTTTCTCAAACTGTATGCGTTCGGGGGTGTTCATCATGGTCCATTTGCCGTCGGATGCCAGTTGCGAGAAACCGTATTGCGCGCGTAGCGTTACTTTCGCCTTGTCCATGGAGAGTCCGCGCTTGGTGGTGATTACCACTACGCCGTTGGCGGCGCGTGCTCCGTAGATAGAGGTGGATGAGGCGTCCTTGAGCACGGAAATGGATTCGATGTCGCCCGGGCTGATGGTGTTGAAGTCCGAACTTGCAATGGGCACGCCGTCGAGGATAAACAGCGGCGATGTGCCTGAGTTGATTGAGTTTGTGCCGCGTATCTGGAACACGGCGGCTTTGCTGGGTTCTCCCGAATTGGAGATGACCGACAATCCCGGTGTCTGTCCCTGCAACGCCTGGTCGAAGCCGGCTGCCGGCACATTTTCCATCTTTTCCGCTTTTACGGTGGATACGGAGCCGGCTATGGTTCCTTTCTTGCGCACGCCGTATGCCACTACTACCACTTCGTCCACCATTTCGGTGTTCGGTTGCATAATCACATTGTAGCGGGTTGCCGCTGTAAACAGCTTCTCTACCGTCTTCATGCCTACGTACGAAAACTGCAAGGTGGCGGGAGACTTGCTTACCGTGATACTGTAATTTCCGTCGATATCGGTAATTACACCGTTTGTTGTGCCTTTTTCAACTACAGATACTCCGATTACCGGCAGGTTGTCTTCCGCCGATAGGATTTGTCCTGTAATCCGGAATCCGCCCTGTGCCAATAGGTACGGGATTCCGAACAGAGTTAAAAGCACAAACAAGAGAATTGATTTTCTCATCTTTGTTCTTCTAATGATTTGATTAATACTTAATGTTTCTGTTTTTTAGTTTGAAGCGGAAAGAGACATTTTTTAGGTGTATATTGCCGTCCTCTTATTTTATTTTACAGTTTTGTTTGCTTTCGTTTTTCGTAATATTAGTCCTGTATAAAGGTAAACATCGGGATTTCTCGTCGTTGGCTTTATTTTAAGGATGCTGTAATAATGTTAATTTTATATTTACAAAAAGCCCTTTGTTTAAAACTTTCTTTGGATATATTTGCAACAAATATAGAAAAAGTTCTGAAAAAAAATATATATTCTATGTTGTTTTTATAAATTATTTATAATTTTGCAAAAAGATAACAGTGTGGTAACTCTCTCTTTTTCCTCTTTGTTTTTCCCATATTATCTCCCTGTTTTCTACTTATAGTATTTATCTCTATTTATTAACTAATTAATTAATAATGTATGAAAAACATTTTTAAGACAATGCTTCCCATACTGGCAATGGCTGCTTGCGTATGGACAAGTTGCTCGGACGACAAAGACAAAAACGATCCGACACCGGAAAAGCCGGCTTTACCTACTATCACGGTGAGCGAACCTGCTCTTAGCGCCGACAATACCAAAGCCGTAGTAACCGTTACCCCTTCCGATGATACGGAAAAATGGTACTGGAAGTGCGAACCGAAAGGCGAGTCTGCTGCCGCATATACGGCTGTAACCGGCAAGGAAGAGACTAAACTGGAAATCCCCATCGATATAGATAAGGATTATGTTCTGACTGTCTATGCCGAGAATGAGAGCGGCAAGAGCCAGGAAGCTGTCAAGGAGTTCATCTTCAAGTATGAGGACCTGATGGACGAATTGGTGGAATTTGAAATCAAGAACCTTTCCGCTTTCTCTATGGATGTAGAGGTGAAGAAAGGGGCTAAGTGCGCCAAGTATGTGATTGGGGCGATTATAAAGGGATATATGGGAACGGACTCTGAAACCGGGCAGCCCAAGTACGAAGAAATCTATAAGGAAGCGACTTTCATCGAAGATGCTGAACTTTCTTTGAATCCCAACAAGGATTATCCTATGCAGCCCTACAACTGGTCGGACGTAAGCGCTACGTTTAATGAACAGACATTGGTAAGAAGTGCTTTGCAGGATAAGGATATCAGCGAAAGCAAGGGTATTATTCTGACTGCATTGGATACTGATGAAACCGAAGTGGTTGTTGCCATTTATGCGGTAGATGCAGAGGGTAAGGGAACGGTCTTTACAAAAGAAGTCACTGTGCCCGATGCAGAACTTAACGGACAAGTGGTGGCAAGCATAGAGATTCCTGCCGGTAAGATTGCTTTGAGAAGCTTTGAAGCTACCTTTACGGCAGATGCCAATTGTGCCAAAATGATTGTGGGACAGACGGATGCAGGTGCTATTGCTAAAAACAGTAGTAAGCCTTTTGCAGAGATGTCTGTAGCCGAAATCGAAGCCAGCATTCTTAAGTTGGGTGCAAGTGTTCCTGTTACATACACTCAACCGTTCTCAAAAGAGTTTGCCAGCAAGGATATGGTTCCTAATACCAAGTATTATGTATATGCCATACCTATCGACAAGCAAGGCAAGCTTGGTAAGATTGTTTATACCGGAGTTACAACGGGGCGTCCTACTTTTGAGGGAGTAGGTAGTATTACAAGTGTCAGCTTCCCCGAACAGATTTCTCCGGAGAAACTGCTTGTAGATATCAGTGTCAATGAAAATACGACAGCGGTTCGTGTATTCTGGGAAACATCTGTTCCTGCTGACCTTGATTGGATAATGGTGGATGAAGCTTCCAGCAATGTACAGTGGATTGAATATAAAGTAGAAGATTTAGGCAAACTTAAGACTGAGGAAAACAACGGCGGATTGTATATTCAGTTCCCGGGTGATACTTATCACTTGAGAGCTGTAACGGTTGATAAGGACGGTAAGCTGAGTGAGATTGTTGACTTGGTGGCTAAGGCTGGTAAAGGCGATGATGGTATTCAGACTAAAGAGAAAGAACTACCGCCGCCTGTAGAAGTAGATTTTTCCGGTACAGGGACAGTAACATTGACAGTGACAGAAACCGGAACGAATGATGCCGGAATGTATACTGCTGATTTGAAAGTAACGAAAGGTAACAATACGAAAAAGGTATATATGGTAAAATGGGCTGATGAAGCGCAGCCAAATGGTATTGAAGATTTTGTAAAAGAACTTCCTTTCTTTACAGATTTCGATCCTGATGCAGAACCGACAGGTGCTATAAGTATCATTTTGGATGAAAATACATCTGAAACCACAACAACAGAAGAGTTTATGGATGAATATAGCTCTTATTGGGGTGGGTATGCCCGCATCTACGTAACATTGGATAATGACGGAAAGTTAAGCATAGCCGATTGGTATATCTATGGTTATGGAACTATGAATAATCATAACTAAATTCATTCCCCAACCAATATCCTAAAACCAGTAAATAGTATTTTATAACTTCGGAGCGTAATGAGCAGGCGTAAACGCCGTTCATTACGCTCTTTTTCATTTCGACCGAACAGCAGATCGGTTTCCATTCAAATGTAATGGAGTTAATAGCTGATCTTTATTCCGGCGAAATAGCTTCGCGGAGCAGCCGGACCGTAAATATATCCGGAGTCACGCTCCACTCCCTGGTCGAAATCGTTCTGATAAGCAT
>ERZ791920.985-NODE-985-length-17345-cov-39.752516_pt1 | contig 17345 bp, 16 predicted proteins | sample MGYA00510136_ERZ791920 | MGnify/ENA primary metagenome ERZ791920 (study PRJEB30046, sample SAMN00792066) | human gut metagenome | study: EMG produced TPA metagenomics assembly of the A metagenome-wide association study of gut microbiota in type 2...
CGTATTCTTCCTCGGTCATGCGTGTCTTGACTACCCGGCTGCGGTGCGGTGTGTTGTATCGTTTCATGGTCGGCAGACCTCCTTTCTGTGTATGGTGTCCTCTCACTAATAGGAGAAAAACAGGGTGTGAAGCGGAACTGTTTTTGAAAAATCCGAAAAAATATTTTGAGGGATTTTTAAGCGGCGCAAGCCGCATAAGCAGGGTTTGGGGAAGGCACTCCCCAACAAGATTCCCGCAGGGGCAAAATGAGCGAAAAGCGAATTTTGGCACCTCGGTAGAATCTTGCTCTAAGAAAACGGCGAAACTCCCCCTTTACTCCTTACTACGCAGAGAAATGCAAATATGGCAAAGTTTTGAAAAACTTTTTGATAAAACTTTTCGACAAAGCTGGAAAATCAGCGCGGTTTTTGGTGCAAAAAAACAGGAAACCTTTTCTGATTTCCTGTCATGGTATGCCGCTGTAACGGGCGGCGGTTATTCTGTTGTCATTCCCCGGAAGCAAACTTGTAGCCCATACCTAAAACGGTTTTTATGTAAATGGGCTTGCGGCTGTCCGACTCTATTTTTTTCCGCAGGTTGTAAATCACATTTGCAACGCTTGACTGGCAGCTTTCACTTTCCATGTTCCAAACGGCTTCAAATATTTGTGTCCGTGTGAGGACAATGCCGGGGTTGGAAGCAAGATATACAAGGGTACTGTATTCAAGGCGGGTAAGGCTTACTTCCTCCCCGTCTTGAAATACCTGGCGTTGGTTCTGCTTTATTTCCAGTCCCGGAAAAGATAACACGGAAGCGGTTGTGATCTGCATGGGTTCAATCTGTATATAATCAGATATTGCCGATATGATTTTGTCAATCGCTGTTTCCTCTTGTTCGTTAAGTGTCAGCAGTAGTAATTTCCCCATGTTCATTACCTCTTTTATCCGTTGAATTTAAACTATATTTTTCTGTCGTGTTTTTGACAGTAAGCAACAAATATATATGATAGAGAGCGTAATGTCAATTTAATGCCATTAAAAGAGAAAGATGGTCTGTCTAATTATTATCATTTTGTTCATATGCACTTACGCTGCGTTTGGCATTTAGGCAATTCAATATATTGTAAATTTATCTATATCAGCGGGCTAACCTCATTTTCACAAAATAAGCTAAGTTTGTGAAGCGCTCTTGTGCAGGCAACATATAAGAGGTTTTTATCATCTTCATCATGGTAGTTTTGGCTATCTGCATCACAAATTAAGACAGTATCAAATTCTAATCCCTTTGACATATATACTGGTAAGATAAACACGCCTTGTAAATCTGATACGCTCCCATTTTTAATTAATTGAATATCAAGTTTGTGTTTAATTTTATTAAATAGATAGGTTGAATTTTTTTCGGTTTTACAAATTAAGCATATCGACTGAAACCCTTTCTCTTGGCATAATTTTATTTCCTTAACAATTTCATCAATGAAGATTTCGGAATTATCAGCAATATATACTTTTGGGCTATCGCCATTCCGATTAAAACTTTTTATCTGTGAACTTTGTTCAATGAACTTTAAACTAAAATTTAAAATTTCATTCGTACAACGGAAACTTTTATCCAACATAATAAGAGAAGATTTTTTCTTGTTCAATATTTTTTGAATTTGTTCGTAGAAAGAAATATCTTCTTTTTTGGCAAGAGTCTGTTTCATATCTCCTAAAATAGTAAATTTGGCATTAGAAAAAAGAAAATTAAATATTTCATATTGGAGAGGGTAGTAGTCCTGTGCTTCATCAATGACTACCTGCTTAATATTTTTATATTTATTTGTTCCGTATATTTTTAAATACAAATAAGCGATTGCTATTGCGTCATCATAATACAAGCTGTCTGCTTCCAAATTTTCCTTAGTATATTTCCAAATATTTTTTATGTTTTGTGACGGATTGCTATTTTGCAGCAGGCTATAAAAATAGGCTTCATTGCTAAATAATATTTTATATAATTCAACAATGTCAATTTTTATAAATTTCTGTATTTCCTGCTTGATTAGATTTTTTTCTTCTTTATGCCCCCGCCCTTTTCCTGTTCCAAATATTTGTTCTAAAATATAATCTTCTAATTGTTCTAATTTTATGCCTAATGGTGTTTCTGGTCTTCCTAATATCTTGTCTTTTAGAATTTGCCCGCTTACAACGCATTTTCCCTCATAATAAACATCTTCAAATTCTATCCACTGGCGGGGTATATCAATGAGAAATTGGTCTAAAATTTCCCTAAAAAAACTTGACGTTTTAAATTCTATACTATTTCTTGAAATTTCCTTGTATTTTGAATTGACAATCAAGTTTTCTAAAAAATCATTTCTTGACTGAATTTTCCTGCCATTTAATAACTCACTAAGTATATCTTCAAACACGGAAGAAATAACATTATCTTCTCCCAATTCGGGCAATACATTTGAAATATATTGCTCAAATATAGAATTTGGGGAAATAATCATAATGTTATTTGCGGACAGCTTTGTTTGTAAACCTTGATACATAAGATAAGCAGCCCGGTGGAGAGCAATAGAGGTTTTTCCACTTCCCGCTACACCCTGTACCATTAGCAGGTCATTTTCCATATCTCTAATAACCACGTCCTGTTCATGCTGAATTGTTTCAACAATAGCTTTCATTTTAGCAGTAGTGTTTTGTGACAGTAATTGCCTTAAAAATTCATCAACAATCTGAACATCTGAATCAAAAAAATATTCCAGTGTTCCGTTTTTTATTTCATATTGGCGTTTCAAATTGAGTTCGCCTGTTACTCGTCCACATGGAGCGTCATAAAACGCTTCGCCTGTCATAAAACGATAGAAAACACTGGCAATCGGCGATCTCCAATCATAAACATACATCTCTTGATAGCTGTTTTTTCGTAGAGAAGAACGTCCAATGTATATTTTTTCAAATTCGTCCTCATCATCAAATTTAAAATCAATTCGGGCAAAATAGGGCGATTTTATCATCTTTTCTAACAGAAGTATTTTATGTTCTTCTTCTTCATAATCTATAATTTTGTCTGTAACAGGATTGATATATTGGCTTAATTCAACAAGTGCCTCGAAACCGTCTGATGTGTACAGTGATGTAATGCCGTGTTCTGTATTTTCACGCACATCTTTTTTGGCTTCGATAATTTCTGATTTTTTTTTGTCTGCCGCTTCTTTTGCCTGCTTTAATTGTTCCTCGGCTAAAGAGATTGTTTGTGCTAATCTTTTTTCTTCAAACGCTTTTTCTGTCTGATTATTCCCCATAATGATTATGACCTCCTTGAAAAATGAAAGAAAGTTTTACTGAAACATTGCTAGGCTAGTTTAGCATGTGTCAGCTTATATAAACAGTCTTGTATTCATAAAATTTGTATGGTATTATTACAGTGGGAGGAATTATGTTAGATATTTGATTTCTGCAAGCATATCAATTCTAATACGGGTAATTTAAACAATAAACAAATTGGGACAAAGAGTTATACCATTATGTCCCAATTTGTTATTACTCCATATCTTCAGCAGACAGAAACACAAGCCCGGCAAATTCTTCCTCAATCAGTTTCTTCAACTTTTCCGCTGTGCTCTATGCAGGTTCCCTTATCTCCATTCCAACCTATAATCTCTTTCTGTAAAAGCAAATCTTGTTCTGTGAAAAAATGATTTGGATTCCGTAGTAGTCGGCATTGTGCGTAATGTGTATAACTGGCTGTATCATGGAATTGTGGGTAACTCTGTTTGCAGGACGTGGGAAAGCTGCACTTTAGCTTTTCCATGTGCTGTGAATAGAGTTATCCATGATTCCATAGCCAGTTATGCACATTTCCATAATGCTTGTCTTTTGGTCTTTATCAAAATGAGCATATTGGTTATTAAGAAAAGCCCTGCATATTATCATATACAGAGCCATTCTAATCTTTTTACCCTCTACATAGAGCGTTTTCTTTCTGCAAAATTCATTTTACAGAATGATACCCGCTTTTTTTGCAAAATAGCCTTTTCTCCCGGTAAGTTCCGACTGTTTTTCCTTTGGCAGATTATTGAATAAATCCTCATAAAGAATATCGTCTAACTGCATTTCCCTAGCAAGTAAAAACACATTTAGACTAAGCCATTCCTCCCAAAGCCCTTCAAATAAACTATGGCTGTCTGTATAGGTGTCAAGTTCTTCAAAGCCATATGACGGTGTATAGCACTGCAATTTAACAAAACCGTACCTACCAACATCAACCACTAAAATATCTTCATCTTCCATTTCGTACAGTTCCGCAAACGCACCAATTACTTTGTAGCACATTTCCCGTTCTTTCTCTGTGATATATACTGTTTTTTCCATGCTCATTTACCTCTATCCTTTCAAATCGTGGAATACGGTTTTCAGTTTTCTTCTACTTCTAAACCACATATTTGAAATGCCACATACGCCATTTTATACGGAATAGAGGTTGGCTGTCTGCATTTATCGGTGTGTTACTTTATGGCACATGAGCATATTGACACCGAATATCATCTGCCATGCACCATCCTCGTTGTGCATAGCAGCCTTCTCATACATTTCATCTGTCAAATCTGCCTCATCGGTTACAAAACCATCTACAAATGCGATCAGTTTGTCTTCCTCCAACATAATCCAGAAGTGATTTCCATAATACCGGATTCGACCGGCAAATTCTTCTTTCGTTGCAGCCTCCGCTGCTGGGAAACACTCTGCCTCTACATTTGCAATCTCGTTAAGATCATCCATGGTTGCTGTTCTTATCTTCATTTCTCATTCCCCTAATTTTCATTCTTTCCCTTAAATTTTACCGCATTTTAAGGACAAGTCAATCCAACAACACTCCCTGTGCTCCACTAATATATAAAGTGTGTATCAACGAAGCCAGTTCATCTGTTTGTTGGTTGATAAACGTTTCTCTAACTTTTATAATATTGTACAACACAGTGTTGGATAATGAAAGGAAGAGTTATATGAATGCAATTATCATTTATTATTCCCGTTCTGGAAATACTGAAAAAATAGCAAAACAACTTCCGTCAGATCTGGGTGTCACATGTATGGTATCTCTTAATTGCACATTTGTTTTCTTCTATTTCTTGCAATCCATTATGATCTTCTCACACAGATCATATCCAAGCTCGGAACTGTTCAGTGACAATGTATAATTCTTTGCCATCCCCCACTTCTGATCCGTATAAAATCGATAATTTGTCATACGCCTTTTATCGATATCTGCCATCATTTTTTCTGCTTCCTCTTCGGTAACATTGTACAGTTTACAGATACGCGCCACCTTTTCCGGCATATCCCCATGTATAAAAACGTTCAGCACATTATCTTTGTCTTTTAAGATAAAATCCGCATTCCGTCCTATGATCACACAGCTTTCCTTTTCCGCAATCTCCAAAATCACTTTTCTCTGCGCTTCATACACCATATTCTCTTTAAAAATACATAGCCGGCCAGACACGCGATAAACTCTGTGATCGGGAACGCCCACCAGATCAGCGAAACTCCCATCTGTCCGTTTCGGACGAAAATAGAGAAAATGCCTGCCAACGGCAATATAATTACAAGCTGTCTGAGCAGCGAAATCACAAGCGACTCGATGCCTCCGTCCAATGCCTGATAAATTCCCTGATATGCGACATTGATTCCTGCAAAAAGAAAACTGATAGAAATAATGTGCATTGCTCCGATAAAATATTCTCTTGACTGCCCTGCGTTGAATAAAGTTGCAAATGCACCCGGGAAAATTTCCGTGATCGCCACACCAAGAACCATAAGTACGATTGTATAAATCAGTCCGTACTTCATACCATCCTTAATTCGCTTTTTACTTCCCATCCCATAGGAAAAAGCGATGATCGGTGTGATCGCATCACGCAGACCAAATGCAAGGAACAACACAAACTGCTGCACTTTATAAAACAATCCATATGCGGTCTGCGCCGAAGGATTAAATTTTAAGATCAGATTCATTACATAAACCATAATAGACATCAATGCCTGTGCAATGATCGCCGGAAGTCCGATCGAATAAATCTCTTTTATAATTCCACCCTCCGGTTTCATGTATTTTGTTCCATGCGCAAATTCTTTATTTAATTTCGTATAAAAAATAAAGAGTAATACTGCCGATGCAACCTGTCCGATTACCGTCGCATATGCAGCACCTTCTACTCCCATTTCAGGAACAGGTCCGATCCCGTAGATCATGATCGGATCAAGAATAATATTTACCACTGCCCCCACAACCTGACCGATTGTAGAATAAAGCGAACGTCCGGTTGCCTGTAATAACTTTTCAAACAGGGAAAAGAAGATAATTCCAAACGAAATCACACAACATATCCTGAGATAGCCGGTTCCCATCGAAATTACTTCCGGATCAACCGTCTGCGATGAAATATAGGCTTTCACTCCGAAAATTCCAAACAGCAGACATACCGCATAAATAATTACTCCAAGAAATAAACTGTTTCCCGCAACTTTTGCTGCTTTTTTGCTGTTTCCCTGTCCAAGTGTCCGCGCAAGAAGTGCATTCGTCCCCACACCGGTTCCGATTCCTACCGCTACCATGAGCATCTGCACCGGAAACACCAGCGTAAGTGCATTTAAAGCGGCTTCACTTCCCTCCTTCATGTTTCCGACAAAGGCACTGTCCACAATATTGTAGACCGCCTGCAATGCCATCGACAAGATCATCGGTATTCCCATCTGTACCATGAGCTTATTGACCGACATCTCCTTCATCCTGTTTCTTTCTGCCATCTTAACTGAATCCTCCTTTTTCTACATAAAAAAAGCATGTACTTATCTCACAAGCTGGACTTACGCTGATAAGCTACACACTTTTTCATGGCATTATAAAATTAAAAACGAGCAACAAAACTGGATTTACGCTCGTTTGCTACTCGTTTGAAAATTATTATATTTCTCTTTTTTCTTTTACTGCTGCTGCAATTTTCTCTACAATCACACAGACAATTACGGTAATCACCATATCCGGCAGCGTATTTCCAACTGGTGTATCCACATGCATCAGCACCCGGTACAATACAAAACCGACCAGCCACACCACAAGATTTCTCCACTGAAAAGCGGATTCCTCAGCATCTGCTTTCTTTAAAATGAAATAATCTGCAATCTGCACTGCAATCATCGGGGCAAATACAGAACCAATCAGATACAGGAAATTTGTAATGTTATCCATCGGATAAACAATTGCTGCCACAGTTCCAATCACGGTAACAACAATCGCTGCCCATTTCTCCTTAATTTTTGAAGAAATGGAAACACTTGAAACTCCTGCGGAATATGCATCCAGAAACGTCGTCGTAACCGTGGAAAATACAATGATGAGAAGTCCCACAACGCCAAACCCTGTTTTTAACATAATCTGCGCAATATCATATTCGCCGGTAAAAATAGCAGCCCCCATACCGATCATATACATAAAAATGCTGACCAGACTGTAGACAACCACACTGACAAGTGTTGCGGCAAACGGTTTTTCTGCTTCTCTTGTATAATCACTGATCAGTGGCAGCCAGGAAAGCGGCATTGCCACGGCAAGTTCCACAGCCGCACCAAATGTAAGACTTCCATCATCCACGACCGGAGCCGCGCTTCCGGTTCCAAAAAAGATCACTTTAAAAAGAACCAGAGATAAAATAAAAAGTGCGGTCATGGCAACCGTATTTAACTTGCCAAGATTCGTAAGTCCGACAAAAATCCAGACAACAATCAGTGCGCCGATAATGATCGCCCATACCCAGATTCCGGTATGCAAAACCCCGTCTGCCGCAAGTGCTCCGTCATAAATCATAATTGCGGTCCACCCTACAAGCTGTAACACATTTAAGACAGCAAACAGAAGGCTTCCTCTCTCGCCAAAACTCATTTTCACAGTTTCCATGGCACTTTTTCGTTCTTTCGCTCCAATCATTCCTGCTGCAAACATCATAAGTCCGCCGATCAGATGTCCCAGTAAAATTGCTGCCATGGCTTTTCCAAATCCAAGCGGTGCAAAATAAGTACCTGTCAGTATTTCCGCCAGGGATACACCTGCTCCAAACCAAATTAATCCGTTACTGAACACGGAAGTTCCTTTTTTTTCCATTTGTACACTCCTCTTAACCTATGATAAACCCGGCCTCACATTTGCCGGATACTAATATTCTCCTTCAATTGCAAATGCATGGTCCATTGGTCCGCTTCCTTTTCCAAGGTCAAGCATGGCGGCAAGTGCACCGGAAATATAATTTTTTGCATACTTCACGGACGTTTCAAGATCTCTTCCTTTTGCAAGGTTTGATGCAATCGCAGAAGAAAGCGTACAGCCTGTCCCGTGTGTATTTGGATTGTCAATCCTCTTTCCCTCAAACCATACCGGCTCTTTACCCTTCTGGTAGAGCAGGTCATTGGCATCATTTAACTGATGACCACCTTTTAATAAAACGGCACAGCCCAATGTGTCACAAATAATTTCTGCTGCTTTTTCCATATCTGCATCGGTCTTGATCTGCATTTCGGAAAGCACTTCCGCTTCCGGAATATTTGGCGTAATCACCGTTGCAAGCGGTAATAATTTACTTTTCAATGTGCTGATAGCATCCTCACTGATCAGTCTTGCCCCACTGGTTGCCACCATGACAGGATCTACGACAATATTTTTTGCGTGATACTCTGTCAGCTTCTGCGCAATCGTCCCAATCAGTTCACCAGAAGCAACCATTCCGGTTTTAATCGCATCCGGATAGATATCCGTAAAAATACTGTCCAGCTGCTCTGCCAAAAACTTCGGGGTTACCTCCATAATATCTGTTACACCGGTCGTATTCTGGGCAGTCAAAGCCGTGATCGCACTCATTGCGTAAACATGGTTTGCTGTCATTGTCTTAATATCTGCCTGAATGCCGGCGCCTCCACTGGAATCACTTCCAGCAATTGTTAATGCTGTGTACATATCATCCTCCTTATATCAGATATTTCTTTTCAAATTCTTCAATCTTCATCGGTTTTCCATAATAATATCCCTGAATCATACGGATTCCCATCTTTTTTACAATATCTCTCTGGCGCTTAGTCTCCACACCTTCCACGCATACGCGTACATTGATGGCATTTGCCAGTTCCGATACCATCCGCACAAATGCATTGGAAAAGTCGTCCTCTCCAAGATGTTCAATAAAACAACGGTCAATCTTGATCACATCCAAAGGCATCTCACGGATATGATTGAGGGATGAATATCCTGTTCCAAAATCATCCAGTGCCACGCGTACACCAAGATTCCGGATCTCACTTAATATCTTCTTCATCCGGACCATATCATTAATCGCCAGGCTTTCCGTTACTTCCAATGTCAGATTCTGTGGTATGATACGGGTTTCTTCCAGAACCTTTGCAACCTTCTTTACAATGTCATTCTGCAACAGCTGTACAACCGACAAATTTACATTGACATGATACTCCGGATGCCCCATATCATTCCAGTATTTACACCGCAATGCCGCATTTCTCATGACATACTCCCCGATTGGATTGATCAGTCCCAGATATTCCGCAAGTGGAATAAAATCTGCCGGATTCACAAATCCAAGTGCACTTGAATTCCAGCGGATCAATGCTTCCGCACCACAGCATGGCTCTCCCGGCTGACAGACATCAATGATCGGCTGATAAAACACTTCAAATTCCGTGCATGCATTCATGGCTGCAGTACGCATATTTTTCTCCAGATCCAGTCTGCGGTATGAGGAAGATGCGTCCATCCCATCATAGTATTCCACGCGGTTTTTGCCCCTGCGTTTTGCCGACAACAGGGCAATATCTGCTTTACGGACAAGTTCTTCCACCGTTTCTCCATCCTTCGGGAAATATACGATCCCCATACTTATGGTGCAATAATAATCTTCTCCCTTTAAAAACCATGGTTTCTTAAATATGGATGTCACTTCCCTGACAATCCGTTCCAGCTCCGGATACACGGAATCCGGAATAATCACAACAAACTCATCCCCTCCCATGCGGTAACAGGTATTCTCAATCCCATCTATCCTGCGCAGGCTATGGGAAATCGCTTTCAACAGAATATCCCCATACTGGTGTCCCAGCCCGTCATTGATATGCTTAAAATCATCCAGTCCCATATAAAGCAACGCTCCTGTTGCATCTTTTTCCCGGGTCTTTCGTATAAACTGTCCCAGATCCTGTTCGCAGCGCATGCGATTAAACAACCCTGTCAGGAAATCATTGTTCGCCTGATTTTCGATTTCTTTCTGATAAATTTTCTTTTCGGTAATATCATAGAGTGTACACATGGCAACTTTTCTGCCATCCACCCAGTCAATCTCGGTCTTATGCACATCCAGCCAGCGTTCCTCAACAACCGAATAAATTTCCTCATAATACTGGCTGCGCTTTGTTTCCCGGTCGGAAAACAGCATTTTTTCCAGATGATTTCCCGCGATACTGCGAGAGAAAAGTTCTTTGAATTTGTGATTCATATAAAGAATTGCATGGGTATGGTAATCAACCACATATATTCCACATCCGGTATTTTCCAGAATCGCCTCTAAAGATGTATAGGAACTTGCCAGCGAATTCTTTGCAATTCTTTTAAGCATGATGCTCTGCACAACTCTTCGCACATCACTGACAAATTTGATATCTCTGTTCTCCCAGATTCTTGTTTTTTCATTATCATACACGCAAAAATACATCGCCGTGCGGTTTTGTATTTCAATCGGTTCAAAAATTCCGGCACTGATATGACAGGTTTTAAATAAATGTGCAAACGGTTCCGGCATGATGGAGTCCGATGAGATCATATAAGTTTTACCATTATAAAACGGCAGTGCACCGATCGGAATATGCTGCCCCTCTGCAAGAATGGACTTGTCTGGTTCTTTTGTATACTCGCAGATCATGTCTGCCGTATTTTCCCCTGTATTCTCGCGCAACAGACATCCACCGGAAATTTCCAGACTTTCACATGTCTCCCGCAAAATATCCTCAGCCACTTTTTCAAAACTGTTATCCGAATCCATCATCTGCAAAATTTCGGTCATTGCCCGGCTGCGGTGCAGCTGGTATTCCATCGCCAGCTCGGAAACAGAACTCTTTTCAACCGCTTTCTGCGCGATCATCTGATTTCTGCGACTCTCAAACAACTGTCCGGAAAGCAGTGATAGAAATTCTACCGATGCGTAAAACTGCTCCTCCGTCGTAATAAGCATTCCCTCCGGCAGATGAACCTCTGGTGTCAGCCGCTCCTTTATAATGCCCATAACAATCCAGACAACCTGCAGCTGATCTTCTACTTTTGTGGAAACAGCACACAATTTCATGAAATCCTGTGCTGTTTCCCGCTCCACAACCGTTTCCATCCGGTCATGCTGCATCTGGTCTACCAGTTCCATGTAGGCATGTTTATCTACCTGTGTCCGTAAAAACCCCACCTGTTCTTCTGTTCCAAACGGTTTTGTCACAACACCTTTATTCTTATCCACACACATCAGATACAAATGATCTGCACAGCAAAACTGATCCTGCAGCTGCTGTAACATTGATATATCTATCAGATTCGTATCATCGTTCATGCCATTACCTCTTTACTCCTATAATTAACAGATAACATCCTGCCTTACTCTGCATACAATATTCTTCCAAAAGAGAGAATTCCCTGTGAAGACGCAGCTGTTTCTTCACAAATCCAATCTCTCCTGTATACATTACAATCACAGCCTCCTTTTCCAGAATGGTTAATGCTTTCCGGAAAAATTTCTCATACAGACTGTCGAGCTGCTCCCGCGTCATTTTTCCCCGCACCGGCATATTGGTTACAATCTCATCAAACAAATAATCATGTTTAAAATCAAAGAAATCCCTGTGTATGAAATTGATCTGTTCTCCTGCCAGAGCCGCATTCTCCCGTGCTCCGTCAATTGCCTCTCCAAAAATATCCGTACCATATTTTTCACGTGCCGGAACACGGATATCCCGCTCAATCAGCATGGTGCCCACGCCGCAGAACGGATCAATAATCTGCGCATTCTCTTTCAGATATGGTGCTGCCAGTTCCATAATCAATGCCGCAAGGGAAGGGTGCATGGAAGCGGCAATTGCATGTTTCCGGTACGCAAACCGGTGATCCGGAATAGTATAAAATTTCAGTGCCGGGAAAAACTTTCCCTCACGATTTGCAATCAGTCGAAGTTCTACCTCATAATCCCCCGGAGAATTCACCAGTTTTCCATCCGACAACTGTTCAATGGCAGATCCAAGCTTTTTGACAAACCGACTTCTCTGTTCCAGTGTCATTGCGGATCTGCACTCAATCCGGAAAAAGAATGGCTTGTCCTCCCGGTGGTATTTTGCACAGATTGCAAGCATTGGCTTCCACACCGTCTCTGCTGCTTTTTCCGGTTCCTGCTCCAGAAGTCCTTTGACCGGAAGTAAAAACAACATGTCCCGATATGTGCGGATCTGCAACAGCTGCAACAGATCATCCGTCTGTACAATCACACCGAGCGGATGCGCCTTTCCACCGGTCTGATTTTCCAGTATTCCGCGATGATTGCGGTTTGTCACCAAAAGTACATGATTGTTCTTTTGTTTTATATCAAAATGATGGGTATCGATTCCTTCATACTGAATCAGGATTGCCCGCAGTGCCCGCAGTTCTGCTTCCCGGTGTTTCCGGTTTTCTTCTGTGACCGGCTCTCCTTCCAGCTCTGCAAGACGATCTTTCAGCTGCGAAAGGATTTCTTCTGCATGAAGTGCCTTCATGGCTTCCAGATATGCACTTTTTACGAACAGTGTCTGTTCCCGGGTATATGCTTTCCAGAGCGGCTGCAACGCATTCTGTACTGCCAGGTCTCCCAGAAGAAGTGCTGCATTCTTCCGCGTCTTTGCATCCTCTTCCTGTAAAAATCCAAACACCAGATCTTCATGCCCGCGTACAAATTCTATAGCCTGCGCTTTTTGCTCTTCCGTTGCTTCTTTCAGGCTGGCACGCAGAGCACTCAGATTACTCCTTACATTTTTCTTTTCCTGTAATTCCGTAAATAGTTGTATCAAAAATTTCTCCTCTGTTCCGTTAATTATTCAGAATACTTCCTATATTTAATTTATTGTAGATGATTTTTTATTCTTTGTCCACTCCATTTTTTTCGATGTAAGCCGCCAGATCATCATGAAAATCTTCCCATGCACTCTCATGTTCCACAAAATATTTCGGACAGTTTTTACCTGTCACATCATAATGCCGGATCACATCTTCAATTCCAAGATCATATCTTCCGATCAGCCAGGTTGTCAATTGGATCAATGACTGATACGTACTGTCATTGAATTTTCCGGTGTCATCCGGAATACAGCATTCGATTGCGATTGTATCACTGTTTCGGTTATTGGATGCATATGCGATTTCATTGCAGGGAATGCACTGTACAATTTCTCCATCCAGCCCGATCACGAAATGACTGCTTGCCTTGGTCTGGTGAGATTATTCCAGCCCTGCGAAATAATTCCGGTTCTGGATGGCAGTCGTTCCCGGATTGGCCGTGTAATGAACGACAATTCCACGAACCTTTTTAAGTGCAAGCCCCGGACGGGAATATTCATTGACCGGAAGCAGTTCCACGTCTAATTCCGGTCTCTGGTCAACGTATTTTTTATCTGTAATATCCCAGCTGCTGTCAGACACCGTCTGCTGCGCCCGTTCCTGCTTCACTTTATGTATGATTCCCAGAATGGATCCAAGCAAAATTACGGCAATGAGAATCATTAAAATGCGCATCTGCAGCTGTTCTTTTCTTGTTCTTCGTTTTTTATATCTCTTTCGATAGGTTGAAGCCATAAATGCATATCTCCTGTATTATTTTTGCCCCTTTGCGGGGCTTATTTCTATCTTCTCACATATTGCGTATCTGTCAATGCTTTTTTCGATGCTGTGGATTTGTACGAGTGTTTTAGATATAAGTTTTCTCAAAATGACGGAAGAAGACGTATATTCTCTTTCTACAGAAAAATTTACAAAGAAAATTTGTATAAAAGATACCGTTAGGAAGCGTTTTGTCAATACAGAGAATGATAATTCATTAAAAAATGAGTTGTTTTTGTAGTGTACAGCCTTAGAAATTGCCTGCTGTCACTTCCTGACAGATTAAATTCTTCATTCTGTCCTCTATTGTTACCTTTTTTGCTTTGTTGAAGAACACCCCGACAAGGTAGGTAGTGTTTCCTATTCTCGCCTTGAAATTGCCACCATCAATATAATTTGCTTTATTTTCCGCTGTTTTCTCTTCCTGCATTCGTACAATCGCATTTACGACCTTGGAAGCCACCGACTTTGATTTATCACTGAGTTTATCTTTCGGCTGTTGCTGTAAAAGCTCTCCATAGTCCTTTACGACATCAACATCATGCTTCACTGTTTCCTCTTTCACACGCTTTGTGACAACCTCACAAGCCTTTTCATAAGCAAGGTCTACTGCTTCTTCAATGACTGCGTTTACGTCCTCTATCTTCATCACAAGACCATCAAGAACAGCCTGTTTTTCCTCAATGCCTTTCTTCTGATTCATGATGATAAAATCCTGCTTCTCCAGATAGCTTGCACCGCCATACACCGGCTCAACATCAATCGTCAGTCCATGATTCTGACAGATGCTGATAAATAGTTTTCTGCACTCTTCATCAAAAACCATCTTCCGGTTATTGTACTTTCCCTTTTTCTCATTCGGCTTCGGAAGTTCAAAGCCAAATTCTTCCAATGCCTTATCCTGTTGGGGACATAATTCTCCATACTGATTCACAGCATCAAATACATGCCGTTCATGAATATGTGGTGTTGCTTCATCAAGATGCAAAGCCCAGTCCAGTATATGAACATGGGAACCATACCGTCTGTTAAATTCCTCGAAATATTCTGCACTGACCTGTGCAAGCACATCAGCAGACACCGCACCGTCCATGTTTCCAAGCTGTAATAAAGTTTCTTCCGGACACGTTTTATTATTTTCAAGAATAGCATCAATCGTTTTTACTCGGTCATAGTGTCTTGCTTTCCGGTTTCTCTCATTCTGACCGTCCACATGGTCTGAATATTTCTCAACATAATATGCTTTTTCTATTTCCGTAAAAGTGAATCTCTCTACTCAGTCTGTTTATCGTAACAATATTTAGTTCTTTTCCCGAAGGGAATTGCAACGAAGTTGCTTAATCTTGTGAAGCTTTGCTACAAGCAATACCCAGTACTTAGTGGCGAAACGCCACTAACTGGGCAATGGTTGCACCCTTAACCCGAGCGGAGTCTTTCTCCTGCACCTTGCGTAAGGCTCTGCCTTTACAATCCAACAACCTGAAAGTTTCTTTTTCTTGATAAATGGGGATTAGTTTTCCTTTTTTCCAATCAGCAATAACCACCTATGGTCAAAGCATATTTTTCCCTCCTTGATATAGGGATTAAAACCTGTTTTATCTCCACCATTCAAATCGTATTCCATTTTATCAATAATATCTTTTTGAATATCCTCTGGTGTACTTGTCAAATCCATCCAACTTTGTAGATTTACAGGAACAAGTGTTGTTTCTTCAAGCTGAAGCTCAAAAGCATCCTCAAACAATGCTTCAAATTCTTCTCTGCTAAGTATTCTTGTATGTGAGTTATGACGCATCGTTTCAATAGCGTCATTAGTTTCACGCAATTCTTCTGTAGTCGCTACCATATCCCAAATAACAAGTTTTCCACCTTTTTTCAAAACTCGTTGCATCTCCCGAAAAGGCTTTTCAGGCTCAACAAAATGGTGCAATGAAAGTCTTGTAATCACAAGGTCAAATGTTTCATCTTCAAAAGGTAAGCATTCCGCATTCCCCGATACAAATGATATGTTCTGAATACCTTCTTGCTTTGCCAGTTTTTTCCCCTGCTCCAACATTGCTTCTGTCAAATCCAAACAAGTAATGTCCTTAACATAAGGAGCCACTGCTCTTCCACATATACAGGTTCCAGCAGCAACCTCCAATGCATGTTCATTGCCCTTTGCCTGAATACTACGAATCAAATAATCGGTATATTCTGCCTTAGACATATGATATGAAGCAAATTTCTCTGCTTGTGTACCAAATGATTTTTTCACTTCATTATAGTTATTCATAAACTTTTACCTCGCTGTAAACTTCAAATTTTCTGTTCCCTATAAATTTAAAGTTGTCGTCTCGCTTGCAAAGATAAAATTCTAATTTTCAAAGCTATACACTATCTTTACATACCTAATTTTAGTGTTTCGTTTTACTCTCTATTTCTGCTGTTAACATCTCAAAATAAGGACCACCTTTTTCCTTTACATAATCATAAATATCTTCATAATACCCCATATCAGAAAATAATTTACAAGTATAATAATTCATAATAGGTGTTCCTGTATATTTTTGTAACTCACCACTTAATATCATTGATATATAATGTTCTTTGTTTCCTACTTTATCAAATTGATTAATTGCCTCATCTAGAGCCTGTTCTACCCGTCTTTGTAGTGTTTCAAAATCTGTATCACTATTCAGATGAAAACTACCTTTATCTAATCCTGTTCTTGCCCTGAATTGACATTCATATTCTTTAAAAGATTTATTCACAAGCTGGTTATCAATTTCTATATACAATCCATAGTTAATAAAGAATTCCAATTCATCAGCAGTATTCCATTTTGATTTTTGAAAATTTATAACCCGTCCCAACCCAGATGCATCTATATATCTAAAATTTGAACCCTGCTTTTTCCAACCATAGGGTTTGAATTTTAATAAAAATATTTCATTTATTAATCTCTTAAATATATCCTGCATAATTTTCTCCATCTTCATAAATTGGAATTTGACTTGCCTATTTTCTTAAAATCTCATGTGGAGCTTCTATTTCATTTGCCAAGGTATGCTCTGTTAATTCTGACATCAATTTCAATTTTTTATTAATCAATGGTCGCATACAATTAGGAACATGTTCCTGATGCGCTCTGTGGATTGCTACACATTCCTTACAGTTTCCGTGATAACGACAGGCTTTCAGGCAAGGACAGTGATCTTTGTCTTTATACTCCTTACGAAATTCCGCTGCAAATTCTTCTTGCAGTCTCAGTCCCTCGACACGGTTTCCCTTATGAAATTCTACCATTGCATCCAGTTCTTTCTGGTTCCCTTCAATCTTCATGTTATTATAGCGCCTCCATTTCAACTATTCCTCATTTTCTGATAAATTCTGATTTCTCAGTTTCAAAAACTGAAAGTTGTCAATAGCGTTTAACAGAATTAAGATTCTTTTTATTCCTTTA
>ERZ791920.1008-NODE-1008-length-17012-cov-2.536357_pt1 | contig 17012 bp, 15 predicted proteins | sample MGYA00510136_ERZ791920 | MGnify/ENA primary metagenome ERZ791920 (study PRJEB30046, sample SAMN00792066) | human gut metagenome | study: EMG produced TPA metagenomics assembly of the A metagenome-wide association study of gut microbiota in type 2...
GGTTTGCATTGGTGAGGAGTATAATGTAAGTACGTGTTATGTATTGGAAAAACTTGAATTTAGCAGAAAGAAGGATTGTTATGAAATTTATCAATACTAGAAAATTCACATGGATAATTTGTATAATAGGATTTTTGCTTGCTCTTGTAAGTATATTTTTCTTACCGAGTATTATTCCAGTACATTTTGCAAATGGGATTGCGGATGATTATGGAAGAAAAATACAAATATTTTTATTTCCTATATTACAAGTGCTTATCACTTTTTTGACTGGACGAGAAAAAGTAAAATATTGCCTGACACATTCAAAAACTTTCTTAACGGACATTCAGTTTAATTGGATGATAGATGGTGTACTTTTATTGGTAATGTTTGCAGAAATATGGGTTATCTATGCTTCATTTGCATAGAAATACTTGCATAACAATTTACATTTGATTGAGCAGATAAAAATGATTTGAGGTGGTAGCAATGAAAAAGCGATTGGGAATCATAGCCGGAATTTTAGGAATTGTATTGGCAGTCATTGGCATTGTACTGAAGCAGAAAGAAAACACAGCCGTTTCTTCTATTTTCATAGCAGGGAAGTTAAATGTTGATAATTTTATTTTTATGATTGTAGTTGGAATTATTTTATTGATTTTGGCAGGAGTTATTTTTTACAAACGTAAGCATTAAGTTACAGTTTTTTAGACTGTGTATGGCGGAAGAACCGGGAAAGTGTAGATATATCATGGGGATTTTGGAAAAAAATAAAAAAAGTAAGGGTACAGCGTTTGTCTATGATGAGAATAATGATTACTATAAGATGGAAATAAACGGGATTGAATTTGTCTGTGACAGTATACATTCCGATTATGAGAAGCATGCAGTTGAACTGGCACAGGCGTATGAGAAAAGGCTGCCGGATATCGTGGATTATCTTATGCCGGATATAAAGGAGATGTTTGGAATTACAAATCCAGATGTAATAGCAAACTCACTAGGAAAGCCGAGTATAGATTTGGATAGAGGAACACTGACTTATCTGGAGCACACAATGGACAGCCTACATATTATTGAAATGGAATTTGACGGTATCTTCACGGCATTCTATAACTCCTGTATTGATGGATAGGACTTTAGTAACATAGAGCTGCAGTTGTCTACAGCTTTTATCCAGACTTCGGATGTTACAGAGAAGCAATCAGAAATGGATTGATCGATTTCTGAAGCAGTATCCGGTGAAATCCTTGAACATATGAAGGAAAAGTATGTATGTTAATTTTATTTTTATTGTAGACAAAAGATAGGACTGATATGATAAAAGAACAGGTTATTACAAATAGAGGTGGAGTATTTGATGCAGAAAATATTATTACTGGAGGATGACTTGAATCTAAATCGGGGAATTGCCCTGTTACTTTCACGGGAAGGGTATGAGGTTCGTCAGGTTTATACAATAAAGGAAGCAAAAGAAGCATTTCAAAAAGGAGATTATGCTCTTGTTATCAGCGATATTACATTGCCGGATGGTACAGGACTGGATTTTGGAAGGATGGTACGTGCAGGTGGAGATACATATCTTATCTATCTTACGGCTTTGGATCAGGAAATAGATATTGTAAATGGTTATGATACAGGGGCAGATGATTATATTACCAAACCATTTTCACTGATGGCTTTGGTGTCGAAGGTGAACGCATTGATGAGACGGCTTTCTAAGGTACAGGCACAGATTATGTCTTCCGGAGAGATTACGGTGCATATGAAAACGATGCAGGTGTATAAAGGGGATGAACCAGTTACTTTAAGTAAGAAAGAATTCTCTCTGTTGCTGTATCTCTGGGAGAATGCAGGACAGATTGTTTCAAAAGAAAGTATCCTGGAGCATGTATGGGATATAGACGGTCAATTTGTCGATGATAATACGGTTACTGTCAATATAAGCAGACTGAAGAATAAACTTGGAACAGAAGAGATAGCGAATGTGAGAGGACTGGGATATATATGGACCGGAAAGGTAAACAAAAATTAAAACGGTATTTTATCGTATATGTAATCTTTGCAGTATTTTTTACAGTAGGAATGTATCTGATAACAAAGTATGAGGAAAATGCGAAAGCAACGCAGATAGCACTGCTCCTTGCAGAACATCCTGAACTGGAAGGGGAAATAGTTGCAATCTGGGAAAAGTCAGGAACAGTAGATTTTATAAGAGACCGGGACGATCAGAAGATAGAAAGAGTCGTACAGATGCTGGAAGAAACTTATGGTTATCACTCAGGGAGTGGATCTTCAGATGTGGTTATAAGGATTATCTGGGGAATTGGATTACTAGTGGGAGTCATAGTATGTAGCCTGTTCTTGTACCTGGACCGAAGAAAAAACTGGAGCAGATACGGTGATGAGGAACAATTACAGCAATTATATGAATGTCTGCAGGAATTCAGAAAAGGAAAATTCCAAACATATCCTGAAGAAACATCAGAATCGGAACAATGGTTAAAGGTGTGGGAATCTGTAAAGGAGCTGGGGCAATATTTCGAAGATTTGAAGGAACGTCTGGAGCAGGAAGAAAATGGTACGAAGAGTCTGATTACAGATATTTCCCATCAGTTGAAGACTCCGCTTGCATCACTCCGGATGAGTCATGAGCTGGTGGCAGAAAATCGGGTTACAGGAGAAGAACAGAGGGAGTTTCTGGAGCAGGAATCACAGGAACTTACCAAACTGGAACAGCTCTTGAATGAACTGGTAAATCTTTCAAGGCTGGAAACACATATGATCCAGATACATTCGCTTCATGAAAGCCTGAAGAAAACGCTAACAGAGGCTGTCAGTCAGATTTATATGAAGGCAAGAGGAAAAGATATTTCCATTCAGGTGGAGATGGATGATGATATAGTTGTGAACCATGATTCAAAATGGACGGTAGAAGCATTAACGAATATCCTTGAGAATGCAGTCAAATATTCACCGGAACATACAACGATTACAGTGAGGACGCAGGAGCTAGCAAGCAATGTGCTTATTGAAGTAGAAGATGAAGGAATGGGCATTCCTGCGGAGGAACTGCATAAGATCTATCAGAGATTTTACCGGGGAAGGAAAGCAAAGGAACAGGTAAAAGACGGAGCGGGTGTCGGTCTGTATCTTGCCAGAAAGATCATAGAAGAACAGGGGGGGACAATAGCAGCCAAAAGAAAGGCTGAGAAAGGTATGATATTTAAAGTGACACTGCCGCTCATAATAGGAGAATAGTCGGAACCCTTACAAAACTGTTATGGTTGTTGTAAGGGTTTTGTAATGCAGGAATGTTATAGTAGGGGTATGAAATGGAAAGGGGACTTGAAGATATGAGTAGTATTTTAAAAGTAGAAGATCTAGTAAAGTATTATGGAGAAGGCGAGAATCAGGTGAGAGCCGTGGATCATACAAGTTTACAGATAGAGAGAGGCAAGTTTACAGCTATCGTAGGACGTTCCGGCTCCGGAAAATCTACACTTCTGCATCTGATTGGAGGGCTTGACAGACCGGATTCCGGCAAAGTATGGATTGATGGAACCGATATCTATTCTCGAAAAGATGATAAACTGGCACAGTTTCGAAGAAAGAAGATAGGATTTATCTTTCAGGATTATAATCTGATTCCATCGCTGAATGTGTGGGAGAATATCGTTCTTCCGCTGGGACTTGATAATCGCAAGGTAAAGCCGCGGGAAGTGGAAGATATTCTCAAAAAAATCGGACTGCAGGATAAGAAAGATGCGATGCCGTCTGCTTTGTCTGGTGGACAGAAACAGAGAACTGCGATAGCCAGGGCATTGGTGACAAGACCGGCGATAATTTTGGCGGATGAGCCGACTGGAAACCTTGATTCCCAGACTGAGCTAGAGGTTATGAGCCTATTGAAAAGCTGCGTGTCGGATTTCGGGCAGACGCTTATCATGATTACCCATGATGAAACGATTGCCCAGATGGCGGATGAAATGATTATCATTGAAGATGGCAAGGCGGTGAGAAGATAATGAAGATGACGACCAGAGTTGCATATTGCAATATGCGGCATTATAAGAGCAAAAACATACTGATTGGAATTGCCATTATCCTGACAACATTACTGCTGTTCGTAATCCCATCAATCGGAAAAGATATGGTGGAAGTGAACTTTGCGGTAATCAATAAGATTTATCCAACATGGCATGCCCTTTATCGGAACGTGGACGAGAGTACAGTTATGAAACTGGCGGCACATCATGATGTGAAAACTTACGGACTCCGCAGCGATGCGGGGTACATGAATCTGGAAGATGCGACGGTTTCCATGATGTATATGGACAGAACAGGGATGGAACTTTATAAAGTGAAGCTGAAAGAGGGGCAACTTCCGCAGAAAGAAAATGATATTGTGGTTTCAAAAGGAATACTGGAAGCATTAGGACAGAATGGGAAAATCGGTGACACTATCACAGTACCTTATCAGATTCTGAAAGATGACGGACTGGATTATACGAAGGAGAAAGACTTTCGAATCTGTGGTTTTTTAGCAGATAATGAGAGCAGCAAAGAACAAAAACAATATACATCATTGGTTTCAGAGGCCTTTCTGAAAGCGGAGATACCGGTAGAACAGGTGAAATATCGGTTTTTACTTCAGGTGAATGGACAGAAAGGAAATACGACTGCAGATTATACAGAGACGATACAGAATATTGCCAGACAGTTCGGGATTTCCGAGGATGACATGAATATTAATAAAGAGTATCTTGCAGCAAATTATGTGGATCCGGCTACAATTCCGGTGATTGTAGGAATCATGCTTATTGTTGTATTGGCGGGCATTATCACAATTTATAGTGTTTATTATGTATCTATGAACCAGAGGGTTCGGGAATTTGGAAAGTTAAAGGCAATCGGGGCTACGAAACGGCAGCTTAGACAAATCGTACTAAGAGAGGGAATGGGAGTGGCGTTGTTTGCCATTCCGATAGGACTTTTGATCGGAACAGTTGCTGTGAAAGTTGTACTTCTCCAGTTTGTAGAACATGCAAAGGATTCAAACGTACTTATAACAGAGGCATACAAGGTTGTAGCTAAAGGAGAAGTCCAACTTTATTATTGGTGGATTTATCTGTTGGCAATTGCAGTGACTCTGTGTACAGTGTATCTGTCACTGATGAAGCCTATGCGTATGGCGGCGAAGGTATCAGAAATAGAAGCTATGCGTTACCAGGGAGGCAGTAAGCGACAGAAAAGCAGCAGGAAGGGATATCAATTTCTGAATATCGGACGACTGACCAAGAGAAATCTTGCAGAGAATAAAAAGAAGAGTACTATCACGATTGTATCTATGGCCGTTACCGGAATATTTGTCATGATGGTAGCAACGGTGCTGTCTTGTGCAAATCCGATGGAAAGTGCAAAGAGTTCGATTGTGGGGCAATATGAGATTTCTCCAATTGTGGAATCCGGGAATAAAGAGCATCCTGAATATGAATGGGCGGAGGTTCAAAAGAATAATCCATTAAATGAAGGACTAAAGCAGCAGATAGAGGAGCTTGACGGTGTTGAGCGGGTAGATGTGTTTACCGCGTTGAAGGTATCAGGAGGACCTTTTGAAGAAAAAATTGGAACCGAATTTATCAATGGAGTGCCGGAAGAATACGCAGAAGAGCTGAAAAAAGGAATCACTGAAGGCAATGTCACATACGAGGAATTGAAATCCGGGGATAAAGTGATTCTGGACCGCGCGCTACTTCACTGGTATCCAGATATTAAAGTGGGAGATAAGCTGAAACTCAATATTCATGATGGAGATAATACCTTTCAAAAAGAGATTGAAGTGGCAGCAATTGGTGAATATGGAACAGGTCTGACAAACTATAACTGTCTTATCATGGCAAAAGAAGGGGCAGAGAAACTTACCATAAATAATTCTTCCAGCTATTTTCAGGTGATTGCAGATAAGGATTATGATGAGGCACTGGAAGCATCTCTACAGGCTATTGTGGATGGATCAGGCAGACTGCAGATGCGTACCTGGAAGAATGAGTACGATACATGGGAAAATGCCATACAGATGACTAGAGGTGCATGTTATGCATTTATCATCATTCTGGCAGCAATCAGCATTATGAACTTGATTAACACAATGATCAATAGTGTCCATGTGCGAAAAAAGGAGCTTGGCATGATGCAGGCAATCGGAATGTCGGACCGTCAGTTGATGAAGATGCTCCAGTTGGAAGGTATATTCTATACAGTAGGCACTCTTATTATCAGTATCGGAGTGGGAAGTCTTGCAGGATATCCGTTGTTTTTATATGCAAAGCGTACAGGAATGTTTGATATCAGCACATACCATTATCCGGTAACAGCAGCTATTATTATAATTTTAACATTGTTTGTGATACAGATGTTATTGGCAATATTCATTGCAAAGTCAGTAAGGAAAGATTCATTGATAGAGAGAATTCGTTTCAGTGAGTAAGAATATAAATTTCTGATGTTTAATGCAGATACTAATCAATGTCATAATAAAAAGGGGGACTTGATTTCTCAAATCCCCCAGTGTATAATGAACTCAAGAAAGGTATTCAGATGCAAAATCTGATGCCCTCAGTTAAATTTTATATTCTATGTATAAGTCATAGCATCCAAAACTTTCCTAGGGTCGTGGATGCTATTTCTTATTATGTCGATCTATATAAGTCAAAGCCGCAAAAATTACCAATAGTAAAGTCAATACTTCCATTGTATTCATGGGCATCACCCTCCTTGGATACTAGAGGGCAAAATCGAAATGCATCCGTCTTTCCGGTTCAGTAATACCGAATCAGTATAACACGTTACCGTTTTCAGTACAATAAGGTAATGGTCTGAAAAATACTTTATTCTGTCACCTTATGTAGCTGTATCGTGAGTATTTGCTGGACTAATTGGTGCTGTATATGAAAAAAAGCTATTTAAAAATAAGGTGGAAGCCTTATATGGTCTGCTTGATGATGCGGGTGATGATGCCGAGGGCAACATTACGCTCTTCATCAATATGCGTCACCACAAAGGATACCTGATCCTTTTTCCCGACTGTCCGGCTGTCATAGCAGGAGTGGGCAATGGCATTGACACCGATGGAGAGCCGGACAAAGACGGTGCCTTTATGGATGTCTTCCACAGTTCCGGCGTATTTTCCCTGAATCTTACATTTTTTCATGTTTTCCTTGCTGGTGTTGCCTTCCACACTTTTGACATCTGCGTGGACAATGACCTGCTCCGGTGAGTCTGCCCGCACATCCAGGATGCGTACCAGGATGTGATCGCCTACCTGGAAGCGTTCTCTGGCATCACCCATCCAGTCGAAGGACAGGTCTCTGGCAAGAATGGAGGTTTCCACACCGAAAATTTCTGCCCGGACTACCTTTTCCGCAACAGCAATGACTCTTGCCTGCACGATACGGTCTTCATAAACTTTCGGCATTCCGGAAGCATCTTTATCCAGATAGAAGATCTGGCGTTTCTTCAGCATCGCTTCTTTCCGGCTGGCGACAATGCTGCGTGTCTTCGGATCTAATCCCTTAATCAGAAAATCAATCTCACATCCAAGCATATTGTTGAGGATTTTGTTCTGCCGCAGAGCAAGCTCCCCATAATCGTGTGCTTCATCCTGCCTGAAAAGATAAATACAATAAGTGGTAATGCTTCATCCTGCATGAGATGGATCATCATCTCAGTTACTGGGATGACAGTACGGAAATCCTTGTAGTAAACCACGGCAATGAGGCTGCCGTTTTCTGTTTTCTCGATACCGCCAAGCATTCCGGTTAAGATCCGGCGGGTACGGTAGGCATTCTGGATCTCATGCCAGGTAAGGTCTGAAATGGACTGGGCTGTTTCCAGCTTCGCATCGGAATCCAGAGTTAAAATAGGTGTGTTGGTTGTTTCGTTTGGCATCATAGTGTCTCCTTTCAAATTATGACATGATAGAATCTTTATCTAAAGGAACCATGTCTGTGTGATCCGAATAGTTATCTGCTGAGAAGTCATCCGGGAAATCGTGATAGCCAGGTTCCTGATAAACGCTTTGCTGGTCAAAGTGCGGTTCAGCTTTTTTCTTTTTCTGCTTTCCATAAGAAGCGGTTTTTTTCGGGTGGGAAGCAGGAATAGTTGGAGTGTACGTATATTCTTCACTACATGCTCCTTTTCTCCATTCCGGAATATGTTCGGAAGCCTTCCGGGGAATGAGTTTTTGGGCATCCGGGTGCAGGGTGTAATCGTATTTTTCTACCTGCAGTACCTTCTGACCACGCAGGATAATCAGTGCAGTATCCAGCGGGAGCCGCAGGATCTCATCCGGAGTTAAGAGCTTTCGTTTCCCGATGGATCTGGTCTGGCGGTATTCCGGTGTATAATCGGATACCCTCCAGCTATTTAATTGTTTGGCTTCGCTGCTGACACCAACGGTCACATCACCGGAGCGGTTAGAGATAAATGTAGCAGTTACCTCATCCGTACAGCCTAAAAATAGCTGAGTGTCGCAGTTCCCGATGATTTCCTGCCATTGGTTTAAGGGATACCGGTTCTGCATCTGAGGCAGGTTTTGGAAAATGCAGGAAATACTGAGGTTTCGACTTCGGATCACGGAAATCTTTTTGTTGAGCGATAGGATTGCTCCCGTATTCGCCAGCTCATCAGCCAGGATATGTACCGGAACCGGCAGTTTTCCATCTTCCCCATAGGTGTCTGCATAACGGACCAGTTTGATAAATACGAAGGTCATAAACAGGGAAGAAAGAAAATCAAAAGTGCTGTCTTGATCCGAAGCGATGCAGAAGTATGCACATTTTTCTTTTCCCGGCAGCGTCAGGTTGATCTCATCATAGGAAGTGATCTGGCGGATCAGCTTGTTCTGGAATACCTGAAGTCTGGAACCGAGTCCGATGATGACGCCGGAACGTACCGTGTCACTTGCCTGCTTATAGATGCAGTAGGGGACTTTTGCCGGATGGGAGACCGGAAGCAGGTCAAAGAGGCTGTTCAGTTCTTTTTCCGAACTCATGGTCAGGAGTTTGTATACCTGTCCGATATTCTTTGCCTCCGGTGGGAATCCCTGATCCACATAGAGAATCAGAGCTTTTAATAAGTTCATCTCGGCATTGTCCCAGAAGTGATCGCCTTTGGCAGAACCGGTATTCTGGATGATGACATCAGCAAATACCTGTGCCATGGTTTCCTGTCCGCCAATTTCACCCAGACAATTCCAACTATCCGAGTTTTCCGGGTTTACAAGATTAAAGGATTTCACGATATATCCGGCATTCTCAAGGTAAGTGGCTGTACTTTCGTACAATTCCGATTTTGGATCGGTGATGATGAGGCTTTCCCCGCGGGCAACACACTGGAAGATCATGTTGCGTGCAAAGGCCCGGCTTTTCATGGAACCGCTGGCACCGTAAACGGCAATATTCCGGTTCATGCGGGTATCCTTCGGGAGACAAACGGCTTTTCCGTTCAGTTTTCCAAGAATGGTTCCCTTGTGTTTCTTGACATCATTCGTAAGCTCCAGTACCTGATGCATTTCCTCCAAAGTCATAAAACCGGAAGTCCCATAGGTTCCCTTTGTGGAATAATTCAGGTTCCGGCCCCGGTCTGTTATTTCCCCGTTTCGGTCAAATCCCATACGCATGAGAAGGAAGGTCAGGAGTCCAAAAGCTGCCAGACATAGAAAAATCCCATACAGATTGTACGGGAAAGCAGTCAGGGCATCCAGACAGGCGAGCGGGTGCGGGGAGGGGATCTGCGGGGCAGTTCCGTTTCCGGCAAAATTGCCGGCAGATTCCCAGGTCTGATAGTTGCGGATAAATTGAGCAACATAGCCTCCTGCATAGAGGGTGCAGAAGGTGATCGGAAGCATATAAATGAGCTTCCACCATTTACGGTTCATGTAAAAACCCCCTTTTGAATTTGCAAAGGTCAATACTGGAGAAATGGATTGTGGCAGTTAAGTATTTTTTCAGGACCGGAATCTGAAAATCGAAACAGATCAGGTTCCCGGATCTGCCGTATACATTTAAGCCGGTATTGAACCGGTTGATTCGCTGCATGTCAAAATCATAAGCAAGAAGGATGGGGTTCCCGGAAGCATCCGTGGCATCATGTTCCAGTGGAATTGAATCGCTGCGGCAGCCCAGATCGGACAGCAGGAGGTTGTCCAGCTTTTCCATGATCTCAGGGTGAACCAGCAGTTTTAAAAGCACTTCCCCTTCCGGAGTATTGGGAAGGTAATGGAAATGCTCGAAGGAGGTGTCCAGCATAAACAGGCTCTTTTTGTAGCCTCCGGTACTGGTAAACAGCCGGAAAGCCATTTCCATGTCGGTTCCGGTCATGATTGCCCGGATCTGTGGATGTCCGTTGTAAGGGTAGCCTTGCAGGTAATGCTGCAGGAAGGCGTTTAAGCGGACTTCCGTTCGATATTCCCATTTCAGGACTCCGTTTCCCGTGTTATAAAGGACATAGACACATTGCGGTGCCATCAGGATGCCCATGCTGCGGGAGTTCCTAATCTTCGTGGTCTCCGGGCCCAATTCCTTAATTTCTCTGGAAGCGTAAAAAAGAGGAAGGCTTCGCATACCGATGGAACCAGCTTCGCGGTGATTACAGAAGATGTCAGGTTTTACATCCGGATAAAAGGGAATCCCGGCATGAAGGAGTGTCAGATACGTTTCGGCTTTCTGATGTAAGCGGATACGTCGGGATACTTCACTTCGGATGAGGTTCGTCTCGGTATTGCCGGTCAGATAGCACTGGAAGCGTAGCGGCGAGACAGATAACAGCATCTCTTTCGCAGCTTTTGTAAGACGGTAGCCTCTGAGAGCATCCCGGTAGTGGGTACGGATGAGGTGTTCCGCCTTCAAATCCGTAATGAGTTTTTCCGCATAGGAGGCACTTGGGATGAGTCTGTTTAGCTGGTCTGCGGGAAATTCCCCGCACATCCCTATCATTTCCAGTAAGCGGTATTTCGTAGTGTCAGGTCTTATCAAATAAGCATCACCTCAATTCAGTTCTTACCCATGCAAGCCTATACTTGGGTAAATCTCCGGTGGTTTGGAGATAAAAAAAGCAAGAAAACAAAGTTCCCTGCGGTGGTTCTTACCGATGTCGGATTTCTGCCTGAGAAGTCAGGAGATTTTCCGACATGCTTTCGTGATGATTTTTCTGGTTCTGCAGCCATTTCGGAAAGTCAGCTTTTTCCATAACCGATACCAGTGTACAGTCCTTTAAGCCAAGCTGTGTCGTGTAGTAGGAATCACAGAAAAAGCCGCTGTCATCTGTCAGAACATAAGTACAAAGTGTATCCAGAATCTGTTTAAACTCCAGATTGTCATAATCCCGGATACGTCTTTGAGGAAGTTCCCTGTCATATATTTGACTGAAACATATCACGCAGTCACGATAGAGGGGCAGGGCATTTTGTTTTACATACTCCCGAAGCATATAATTAAGCGGTTCATGGAGAAATGCAGTGTTTGTGTGGACTCTTCGTTTCGGAAGCAGTCCGGGAAGCGTAATGGTGAGAATCCCCTGCTGTTCTGCAATCCGCATTCCCTGTGCATCTGCCACTTTGGGAAGATAAGCTGCTTGATTTGGGGAGAGAGCCGGACAGACAAGGTTACGCATCTGGCAGGCAATCCGCTCCGCCCGAAGAGCAGCACTGACGCTCAGTTCCTCAAAATTTTTATCATAATTCTGGATATCAGTGACCTTCAGAGCGTAAACGGTATTCGTCACTTTTTGCAGCTCCCCTTCCAGTTTTTCAAGCCGCTGGTAAATGGTTGGTGTATTTTGCGTCATAATAACCTACTTTCTCATGTAGTAACTGACAGCACCGGATTCATTTACAAGGCAGTAAGCGGCTACATCATCAATGGTGATTTTGGCAGCCTGGCTTTCGGATTCTAAGACAATCAGGCGTTTGGAACCATGTGATGGGATACTTTCCATCACATGATTGATCAGAGCCTCCTGTTCTTCACCGATATAGATGATTTCGTATTGTTCATCTTGCGAAAAGAAATTGAGCTTGATTGGAAATTCGCCACTGGTGTGGTATACAACACCTTTCTTAAAATCCAGCAGTACCCAGAAGCATGTAATTATAGCATAGTCAGGATTCTCAGCAGACTGCTGGCTGTCACAAAGAAGGTCATGCTCTTTATCGTAAATGATGCGCCCTTGTTTGATGAGGCTGGTAATCAATGACTTGATAGACTGCTCATGTCGGGAGAAAAGTTGTAAAACCTGGTCATACCTCAGAGTATGGTAAGTGGTAATGAACCGTAAGAGCTTGGCTCCCTCTCCTTGATAGATTTCGTTCCTTGTTTTCATGATTGACTCCCTTCTATATATAATAGGAAACTTTATACATATGGCTGTACGTACAGGATACGTTTGGTATTGTAAGTATAGTGTACGTACAAAGTACATAGAACCTGCTGTCAGCGATTGAATTTACAGGTACAAAAAAAGCACCATCTATGGGTGCTGGAAATAAGGAAAACTATAAGCAATACCTATTGTAGCATGGGTAATTTTACGCTTCAATCGCAGAAGCAGGTCATTTCTGTGCCATTTTCACTGGTTGGCATAAAAAAAGCAGGAAACCATTTTGATTCCCTGCATGGTGTATTGTTGTGCTTTTGTGTAGTTCTAATGATTACTTGTCTTTATAAAATGCTTCGAAAGCTTGTGCGAAGAATTCGGCTGTACCATTGCCGTATTTTTCATCTATCATAGGTTTGATTTTTTCATTACGGTAATATTGAGCCTGTGCAACCATCAGACCGTGTTCTTTCTTTATCTGTGAAAGTTGTTTCATAAGAAAACCGTATTCGGAAACAAGTTCTCTTACTTCAGAAGAATCTGGTGAACATACTTTTTTAGCTGCTAGTTTGTATAAAAGATTGTCAAATTGTTGGTTGTAACTTTCTGCAGCCTCTTTGCTAATAGGATTGTTGGCAACAGACAGGAATTGCTCTTTTCCTCCATACCACTCAACAACTTTAGCATAGCCTTTCTGCATTTCTTCTGATGAAACTGTCTTAATATAATGCTTTTTCCATTCTTCAATGCTTCCAAACTCTTTTACAGCAAGTTCTTTCATATTGTCAGGCATATGTTCAAACATAGTTTGGAACATTTCTTCAACTTCCGTTTTACTAAAAATCGCAAAATCCATTTTATTCTCTCCTTTCAGGATATCATCAATGCTGGCAATCAGATGTTCCATACGTTCTTTCTTTGCTACCAACATTTTTCTCTGCATTTGCAAGATCTGGTTCCTTTCAAGAGCAGGATTCTCCAGAACAGCTTTGATTTCTTTCAAAGGAATGTCAAACTCACGGAAAAACAGAATCTGCTGTAATATTTCCAATGCCCTATCGTCATAAAGCCGGTATCCCGCATCACTTTTTTGTGTTGGTTTTAAAAGCCCGATTTCATCGTAATAGTGAAGCGTGCGAACGCTGATACCTGTAAGTTCTGATATTTCTTTGACTGTCCTCATAGTTGCTGACCTCCTGTTCCTGATAAGATAACTGTACGCTATGACGTTCCGTGAGAGTCAATATATATTTTGCATTTTTTAGTATAACATTTTTATGATATTACGAAAAGCCGAGGAGATAGGCGATATGTATTACTCTGGAAAGAACTTGTTGAGCGTATCCAATGTCTCTTTTGCAGTAAATCCCCAAAGGATGGTACTGAGTGCTTCAATCGCAGCCCTGCGTTTCCGGTAATAGGTGCGGTAGGAAATATTGGTGATGTGGTGAGCCAGCTTATCCAATATCTCATCTGTATTTTTCATTTCCTGTGGAGAGAGAAAAGCGTAGTAGAGAATCCAGTAATACTGTTCCCCATGCTTGTGATTGTTCCGGAGGAGATCGATGGATGATTCCAAAAGCTTCAGCATCTGGTTGCTTCTGGCAATACTTTTTGCCCGTTGTTCGATGTCGCTTCCGGTAAGATCAGCCCCGGCAGCATAGATGGAGTCCAGAAATTTGTCGATGTCATTGTCGTATTGGAGCTTAAACTGGTGCTCCATCTGGTGTACGACTACCTTCAGGCTGTAGGTTGCATCCCGGTATCTGCGTAAAAACTGATAGGTGTCGTTAAAACGTGGATCTTCTTCGGGTGAAGGAAATCCCTGTGTATTGCGGTTTGCCATGTCTATTCCCCCCCTTTCAGTGCAGAAGGCTCTGCCACGGCAGGCATCTTTTGGGCAGACTCATCCCCTGGACTTACGGACAACTCAAACCGATAAGCGGCATTTCCGTAGGGACAGATAATATTTAGAGTAAATGTATTAAATATATCTTTGCAGGCTGATAATGGAGATAATATATAGCGGGTTTTGGAGCAGTGGCAACATGGAATCCCTTGTGAATCCAATAGTTCTGCGACTTTTTGCACGATAAATTTCATGTGTGAATCTGGAACGCAGGAATCATTTTTTGTAACGGTGATTTGTGAGTCTGTGACAGTTTCTGAAACGCTAACAGAAGCAGAATCCTCAATAGTGATTTCTTCAGGTACATGGATTGGTAATTGCATCTTCATAGCGATCTCCTCCTTGTCAATCATAACGTCGCTGATATTAAACATCACGGACAGGTAATTGTTGAGATAAATTACGCTTCCGTGTTTTCCTGTAAATGAGATAAGTGTAATGTATTCTTTTTCCTCCAGTTTCTTCAAGAGTCGTGATACCGATGCCTTTGACAGACTCCACCTTTCACCCAGTTCATTAAAGCTGGTAAGGGGATTTCCGGTATTATCCCGGTAATAGACAATGGGACCGGAATCAGATCCCAGGACAGAGGAATCGTTGTAAACTGCATGAATCCACAGATCCAGAATAACATCCATTTCCGAGCATTTTCCAATGCCAATTAGTTCGTGAACTTTGGCAATCGGGAAAAAGAAAAACCCTGTATCTTTTTTACAGGGATAGTTGTATTCCAATACGGTATTGTCTTTGGGCCAGTCTGATATTTTGAATTTGACCAGGCGGTTTTTGCCGAGAAGAGAGTAGGTAATGTAATTCTGCTCTTCAAAAAATCGAAGGATGGACAACGCTTGATGTTGGAAACGGCAGCGAAACCATTCCTGAAGATCTGTGACTGTGCAGATCCACTCTCCTGGACCAATGGTATAGGTAATGTGTTCCATCCGGCGGTAGGATGTGCGGTAATTTGCATAGGAGCATAATACCAGATAATAAAAAAGAAAAGAGCCCCCGGTAGTTCGGATGCTCTTTGGTATGCTCCCCGTCAAGAGGACAATAAAAAATAATAAATTTTTGTATCGTCAGCCATGCTATGGCTGGCGATATTTTATGCTGCTTTTGTATATTGCTCATGATATTTCATTGGTGTCATTACATGCAGTTTCCTTTGAAGTCGTTGGTTGTTGTAGTAATCTATGTAATTAGCTATCGCAGTAATCAAAGAGCTTCTGTCATTAAAACGCTGTTTATAATACATTTCTCGTTTTAGAATTCCCCAAAACCCTTCCATTGGTCCATTGTCAATACAGTGGGCAACTCTAGACATACTCTGCTTCATATGATGTTTTTTTAATCTAGTATAAAACTGTGCGCTTGTATATTGAAAGCCTCGATCAGAATGAACTAATGGGTGTGCATCTGGCTCCTGACGAACAGCCCCATCAAACGTGTCCATAACTAATGGATTATCATTATGATCGCTGATTTTAAAGGAAACAATCCTTCTATCATATAAATCTAAAATAGCACTCAGATAAACTTTATGAACTTCTATTCCGTTGTAGTATTTAAATTCAGAAACATCTGTAAGCCACTTTTCATTCGGTTTTTCGGCGTGAAATTCACGGTGTAAATAGTTTTTTGCTATGTGATCAGGATTTCTGTCTCCTCTGGTACAACTCTTAGGTTTCCATTTAATATTTGATTTTATATCGTATTTCCTACAAATACGAAGTACTCGTTTATCATTCACATGAATTCCTTTATGTCCATCTAATTCATCACGAATCCTTCGGTATCCCATATCTGGATGCTGGTTATGAATCCTTTGGATTTCAGTGGATAGTCTTTCGTTTCGAAGTTCATTATTACTTTTCGGATATTTTACCCAGCGGTAATACGCAGAACGTGTAACATTAAGATATTTACAAAGTCTATCTATGGGATAATGCTTAGTAGACGATAGTTTTTGGATGGCTTCATATTCGGCTAACCGATGGATTAAAGATAGCGACCCCTCCTTTCCAGTTCTCTGACTTTTTTTAACAGATCATTCTCCATTTGTAAGTCTAGATTTCTTCTTTCCAGTTCAGCTATCTTGTCACGTAGCTCTTCTTCAGGTGTTCTGCTTGGAAGAGAAGCTATACGACGTCCACGTCTGTCTTCCAGACCCGCTTGACCCATCTTTTCGTATCGTATTACCCAATTGCGTACTTGTTGATAGGAACAATCATATTTGAGTGCCATTGCACCATAATTCTTATCATTTGCAAGACAATCTGTTACTATTTTTAATCTCTCATCAAGTGTAGTGTTCTTTGCTTTTTTCATGTAAGCACCTCCAGTGGATGTTTTTAATATTCCACCAGAATTATACACCTTAATCCACTCGGAAAGCTGTCTGTGTGAACGAATTCCGTATTTTGTGCAAATATCCTGAAGAGATCCTTCTCCGTTAAGATAATCATTTATAGCAGATATTTTTAAATCTTTTGAATAAGATTTGTTTTTCGGTTGATTGAGTAATCCAGTTGGTCCATCATACTGATAAATAGAAATCCAATTTCGAATACTATGATGATCAACTCCCAATTCTTTTCCTGCTTGCTGTATGCCAATTTCTCCTGCAAGGTAGCGTTCGACTATTTTTACTTTTTCTACTGGTTCTATCTTACTCTTTCTGAACATGAAAATACCCCCATATAGGACTTTTATATTTCATTGTCCTATATGAGGGTAGCATATCACT
>ERZ791920.1024-NODE-1024-length-16755-cov-7.995749_pt1 | contig 16755 bp, 13 predicted proteins | sample MGYA00510136_ERZ791920 | MGnify/ENA primary metagenome ERZ791920 (study PRJEB30046, sample SAMN00792066) | human gut metagenome | study: EMG produced TPA metagenomics assembly of the A metagenome-wide association study of gut microbiota in type 2...
CCCGCCCGCCGCTGACCAGCATCGACAATGAAACGGAACTCATCGGCCGCAAAGCCGCCCGCTACCTGATGGACGCCATCAACGGCCAGCCCCACCACGGCACGGAATATCTCCCCTGCCGCCTCATCCAACGCGAATCCACCCTCCCCCTAGCCTAGCGTCATCGTTTTTTGTTGGAACGTCCCTTGAAGTAAATGTCGAACACGATCCAGACGGACAAAACGAACGCGATCACATAGCCGAGGAAACCAACGATCGGAATACCGAAAATCACGGGTTTGATGCCCGCATAGTACACGATCGACGAGCCGATGAACAATCCGACGACGATCAGCGCCATCGTAAGCCTGTTCACCATGTTGGCAAGCAGATGGATCGGTTCCTGCGAACCGACCATCTCCATATTCACGCGCAACTGGCCGCGCGTAAGCATACGGGAGGCCACTTTCAGCTCATTGGCGGCAGCGAGCAGGCTGTGCAGCGCCTGATGACCTTCGATAACCAGCGATTTCGCCTCATCCTTGGCGAAATCCTTCTTCGACGTGCTTGCGGCGATATGGTCGGAGATGATCTGAATCATATTCACGTCTGGAATGAACTCGTCGAGCAGGCCCTCCAAAGTGACCAGCGCACGCCCGACCGTGGTGACGGTGCTCGGCACTTCAATGCCGTGTCGTTGCGCCATTTGCGTCAACGCGGTGAGCATGGCGGCGATATCCAGCTCGGCCAAATCCACTGTGCCGAATTCCTTGACGATCACATCCAAGTCGGCCAATAACGCCGGATAATCCTCCGGATCGGCCTCGGCACCGGCGAAACGCAGCAGACCGTCGGCAAGCGCGGGCGAATCCTGTTTGGCGACCGCGAAAATCATGTCTTTCAAGACGGAACGGGTTTTGGCATTAAGCCGGCCCGTCATGCCTAGGTCGAGCAGCACGATCCGCCCGCCGCGCACCATGATGTTGCCCGGGTGCGGATCCGCGTGGAAGAAGCCTTCGTCAAGCACTTGCGTGGCGTAATTGTCGACCAGTTTGGTGCCGATTTCCTTCAGATCGTAGCCCGCTTCGATGAGCTCATCAGGATGCGAGACGGAAATGCCTTCGACGTAGTCCATGACCACCACGTGTTCGGTGCACAGGTCGGAGTATGGCTTCGGGCAGTCCATGTATTTGTAGTGTTCGCAGAATCGTTTGAATTCCGCCAGATTTCGCGCTTCGATCATGAAGTCGGTTTCGGCTTCGAAGGTGTCCCACAGTTCTTCGACCACGCCGGAGAGATCGACCACTTGGGCGCTGGGCATGGTTTTGGCGGCTATTCGTGCGATGGTGCGCATGATGGACACATCCTGTGCCATGGTTTCGCGCACGCCCGGACGTTGCACTTTGACGGCCACATCTTCTCCGGTAGTGAGTTTCGCACGATGCACTTGCGCGAGGCTTGCCGATCCGAGCGGTGTGGCGTCGATATGGTCGAAGATTTCGCCTGCCGGGCGTCCGTATTCGTCTTCCAGCACTTGCAGGACGGTGCCGTACGGCATGGGGTCGGCGTCGGCGCGCAGTTTGGCGAGTTCGTCGCAGAACGATTGGGGCAGGATTTCGGAGCGCATGGACAGGATCTGTCCGACTTTCACGAAAGTTGGGCCAAGCGCTTCGAACATGAGCCGCATTTTGACGGGGGTCAGGCCGTGCACAATGTCGAATTGGTTGACGATTTGCGCGATTTGCGCAAGTCGCTTCAGTTTGCCTCGACGAGTCAGGTGGTAGCGCTGCGAGAATGAGTCTTTACGCGGGCCGAACAGTCCGATGGTTTCGGATTGCGTAAAGGTTGTGTCGTTCTGCTTGCCTTGCGATTGCGGGATTCCCGTTTTTCCCGCGGATTTGGCTGCCGTTGCCGCAGCCGCGTCGGACGAGGGATTCGCCGTCGGATTGATCACCGCGTTGACTCGGTCGGAAAGTGTGACCGGCTCCACGCTTTCGGGTCGGGCCGCATCCGGCTCGATCGGAGAATTCAAAGACATATCGCTGCTCGCAAACGTTGGTCGGATTACGATGAGTGGGATTCATGAGGAGACTTGCGTCCCGCGTATTTCATGCGATTCGCATGTTTCACACGTTTCTTACGTTCCGCACACGGCCGTTCGCATGTTTCGCAAGTTCCGCATAACAAATCGCCGTCTGAACGTGATGCGACGAGCAGACGGCGATGTGAACGATTGAACGTTACTCGGCTTTGGCTTCAGGTTCGGCTTCCTTGGTTTCCTCTGCAGCCTTGGCTTCAGAGGATTCCTTGACCTCCGCGACCTTGTGCTTGAGTTCGGCGTTGAGGGCCTTGCCCTGTTCGACGGTCAGCTCGCCCTTCTTGACGAGATCGTCAACGATTTCCTGGCTCTTCTCAACCGTGGTCGCCAAAGCGCCAACGCCGGCGAGGAAGACCTTACGCAGGCCGTCACCAAAATCAAAATCAGCCATGATTACCTCCTTAGGTGATGGTGGTACCCACTCTATCGCATTTTCTTCACAAATAACGTCAACGAAACTAGTCAATCGTTACAATTCTGCGGAAGACTCGCTGCCGTATGCTCACAGCGTACGAAAACGCGAAAACTACGAAACAGCGCGAAAACAATCAGCGCGGGCGTGACATGGCCACGCGACGCGCGTTGCTGGCAATCGTGTTGATGCGATCAAGTTCCGCACGCTGCGCTTCCGTCTGCCCTGCAGCGGCCGGATCGAACGAACCATACCGGCGTTCTGCGGCGGTGCGGATCAGAAAATCGGCGATCGCGGGGTTTTTCGGCAGCAGCGAGCCGTGCATGTATGTGCCGATCACATTGTTGACGCGGGCGCCTTCCGTATGATCCTCGCCATTATTGCCGGTGCTATCCGCGTCGACGGTGCCGAGCGGCTGCACGCCTTCGCGCAGGAAGGTTTGGCCGGAATGGTTTTCGTAGCCGATGATGTCACCGAAATCGGTGGAATGCTCGGTCAGATTGCCGATCATGCGCACTTCCTGCCCGACCGTGTACGCGCCGATCACGCCGATGCCGTCGAGTCGGGAGCCATCCACCGTTTCGAAATATTCGCCGAACAGCTGGTACAGACCGCAAATCATGAGCATGGGGGTGCCGCCGGCGGCCAGCGATCGCAGCAGGTCGGCGCGTTTGAAGAAGTCGTCGATGATTTTCTTCTGGCCGGTGTCTTGGCCGCCGCCGCCCAGAATCATGTCGACGTGTTCGGGCCACGCGTCGCCCTGATTGTAGGCGTGCACGCGCGGCTCGTAGCCGTATAGGGCGAGACGGCGCTGGATGGTGAGCACGTTGCCGGAGTCGCCGTAGATGTTCATGTCTTTCGGATATAGCGACACGATGTCGATTACCTGGCTCATATCGTCTCCCTCATGCGGTTCATACGTTCTTCATGCGTTTTCATGCGTTGCGCGGATTCGCGCTGTTATTTGCCCACGCCAGCGTCGGCGACTTCGGCGATTTTGCCGAGCGCGGCTCGCGTTTTGAGCATTGCCGTGTATGTGCAGTAAATGTGCTTGGGGGCGCCCGGATTCGCGTTCACGAACGTTGAGACGGCCTCTTCAAGTTCCGTGTTGACGCTATTCACCGGCACCTGATCGTATTCGAGGCGCAACGCCATGTCCCAGGCACGCACGCCCGAAACCATGGCCACACCGGTGCCTCGCAGCGAGGAGAAGTCCACGTCCCACAGCCAGCTCATGTCACGCCCGTCGGCGTATTCGTCGTTGATGGCGATCATGGTGTCGCAGCCTTCAGGGGTGAAGGATGCGAGCGACAGACGGAATCCCATGGGGTTTTTGACGAGCAGCAGCTCCACCGGCGAGCCGTTCACGTCGATGACCTCGCCGCGTCCGAACGCCGGAGTGACTTCGGCTGCCGCGTCGATCATGGCTTGCGTGGTGGAATGCGCGAAGTCGATCATGCGCTGTGAGATTCCCACTTGTCGCAATAGTTCGTCGGTTACGTTCTGCTCGAACGGCAGGAACATTGCCTGCGCATCGGCCACGACCGCTCGCACGACGGCCAGCGCGGCCGCCGCGTTGTACAGGTTGTACACGCCTTCCAGTCTCACACCGGTTTCGTACGTTTCACCGTCGATGCCGAAACTGGCACGATGGTCGCCCACGGCAAGCAAGGTCACGTCAGCTGGTAGCTGTTCCGCGATTGCCGCATCTCCCGATTTTTCTGCATTTTCCCCAGTTTTCGCGATTGCCGAAGCATCGTCAATCTCAATATTTGCGGACGATTCTGCAGATTCGGACGATGCAGTATCAGCGGACGATGCAGTATCGACTGTCGTGCGCATGTCGTCGTCGGACGGGAAGAAGCTGCGCAACGACCCGTCAAGACCGAAATAGCGCACTTCCACACCATCTTCAGTATGTGCGACGTCAGCAAGTCGTGCGATGCGTGGATCCTCACGATTGAGCACTACGGTTCCGGTGGTCGCTTCGGCGGCTTTGCTCAGCAGTCGTGCGGTATTGTCGATTTCGCCGAAACGGTCGAGCTGGTCGCGCATCACGTTGAGCAGCAGGCAGTAGTCGGGTTGCACTTGTTTGACGAAATGCACCGCGTACGCTTCGTCGAGTTCCAGTACGGCGATGTCGGCGTCCAGTTTGCCGCCGAGCGAGACTTCGGCCAGCAGCGACGAGACCACGCCGCGGGTGAAATTCGATCCGGTCGGATTGGTGAATACCTTCAATCCCAACGATTCCAGCATGCTTGCCACCATGCGCGTGGTGGTGGTTTTGCCGTTCGTGCCGGATACGAGCACCACGCCAAGCGGTAGCTGCTGCAGGGTGCGTGCGAGGAATTGCGGGTCGATCCGTTCCACGATTTTGCCGGGGAACGCGCTGCCGCCGCCATGTGCCAGGCGGGAGGCCGCACGCACGGCCTTGCCGATCAACGGCGTTGCGAATGAGTTCCACGCCATGCTATACCTCCTGTTGGCTCTGGTAGTCCTGCGGCATATCTTTGAACTTGGAGTATGCGCCAAGGAACGCGAGATTGAACGTCTGCGTCGGACCGTTACGATGCTTCGCCATGATGATATCGGCCTCGCCCGGGCGATCTTCCTTGTCGTAGGCGTCCGGCCTGTGCACGAGGAACACCACGTCGGCGTCCTGTTCGATAGAACCGGATTCGCGCAAATCCGAAAGCTGCGGCTTTTTATCCTGACGCATTTCGGGGCCACGGTTCAGCTGGCTCAGCGCCACCACCGGCACTTCCAATTCCTTGGCAAGCAGCTTCAATGCACGCGAGAAATCAGACACTTCCTGCTGACGGCTTTCCACGGCCTTACCGGAAGTCATGAGCTGCAGGTAGTCGATCACCACTAATTTCAGATCGTTCGTCTGCTTCAATCGGCGGCATTTCGCACGGATCTCCATCAAACTCATGTTCGGACTATCGTCGATGAATAATGGTGCGTTCTGCAGTTTATCCTGTAGATTATTGAGGATATTCCAACGTTCCTGCGTGATTTCTTCCGCTCGGCGCATGGCTGACAGCGGAATATTCGCTTCCGCCGAAATGATTCGTTGCGCAAGTTCGGTTTTGCTCATTTCCAAGCTGAAGATCACGGACGTCATATTGTGGTGCAGCGCCGCAGCTCGCGCGAAATCAACGCCAAGCGTGGACTTACCCATGGCCGGTCGGCCTGCAACGACGATCATCTGGCCCGGCTGCAGGCCTTGCGTCACGTCGTCGATGTCACGGAATCCGGTTGGCACGCCTTTGGAAACCTCGCCGTTTTGCAGTCGGTCGATTTGGTCGAGGGTATCGGTGATGACGGTGCCGATCGGCGCGTAATCCTGCCTCACTTTGCCGGTCGACATTTCGTAGACTTCGGCCTGTGCCAGGTTGACGACGTCTTCGGCTTGGGATCCTTCGGCGGTGTAGCCGAGCTGTGCGATTTTGGTGCCGGCTGCGATCACATTGCGCAGGATGGCACGCTGGTGGATGATGTCGGCATAGAAGGTTGCGTTGGCTGCGGTCGGCACGGATGCGACGAGGCTGTGCAGATAGTCGGATCCCCCCACTTTTTCGAGGTCGCCGTCTTTGAGCAGCTGGTTGGCCACCAGCACCGCGTCGACGGGCTGCGATGCGGAGAACAGGTTGATGATGGCTTCGTACACGGTTTGGTTGCGCGGCTGGTAGAAGTCGGTGATGTCAATCATCTGCGAGACTTCGCCGATGGCGTCTTTGCTCATGAGCATGCCGCCGAGCACCGCCATTTCGGCGGCGTCGTCATGTGGCGGCACACGGTCGAAGATAGCGTCGCGAATAGCCGTTCCCGACGCGCCGGAAATGCTGCCATTGCCTGAAAAACCGCGGTTTTGCCCTTGATTCAGGCCATTGTTCCAAGAATTGCTCTCCGCCATGCTTCTCCAGCTCTTCGATGTGTGGTGTACCGGGAAAAACCATAATACCTGTGCCACTTCACGAATGATGTTGCGATGAGATTCTGGAGGAATCTCCGCATTGGCAGGATCGAAATCACCCGACACGCGCGAATCGGTTCGCTGTGGATAAGAAAGCCGAAAAAACCCGAGTTATCCACATACTGGGGATAACTATGTGGAAAACATATCGAGTTATCCACCAAATGGGGATAACCAAGTGGACAACTTGGGGACATCTTTCGTACGGGTGCCCATTCCCCTGGTTGTGACTTGCTTAAGTGAACCGAAGGTGATATGTTCCCCACTTTTTCTTAAACGATGGGTTTCCGCCGACGCGGCGGGTACCGCATCGGCAACCATGTCGCTTTGCCGGGCATTCGCTCACAGCCTACGCGGCCTCACATGTGGTAGCGGGTGGCGTTGTACATGGTTCGGACAAGGGTTTCGCGCCACTTGCTCCAGCCGTACTGTTTGGAAATGGTCTCGCCGGCCGTGGCACCCAACGACGAACCGTCAGCACAAGTCAGATCGAACAGCATGTCAAGCAGCAGCGGATCATGATCAAGACGAGACGCCAACTCGTCACCAACATTCGGATCATTCGGATTCTGACCAGTCGCAAACTCCGACAACGTAAGATGCTCACGCACCAACAACGTGACCCACCAAATAATGTCACGGTCAAAACCCATGCGCTTCAACACCATGGACGCATGACGCGCACCCTCCGCCGCATGATCGGCAACCCCCGGACGCTTGCCGACATCATGCAAAATACCAGCCAACAGCAACGCCTGATAATGCCGATCATCATATCGATTTCCACGAGGTGTTTCACGACCAAGCCGCGTGACCACCTCAACCGAATGACGGTCAATCGTATACCGATGCGCAGCCGAAGCACTCGGGCGATTACGAATCGCCAACCATTCCGGAATCAGCCGACCCGGAATATCGACAAAATCAATCTCCTCCCACACCTGCAACAACGCGGGACCGCTCGCAAGCAAACGCAAGAACAGACTACGCGACTCATCATTCCACGTGCGATCATCGATCGGACACGACTTCAGATTCTGCAACGTGCCGGGCGCGATCGGCAGACCAAACTCAGCCGCAGCAACAGCCGCCCGCAACGCAAGGCACGGATCGGACTTCGGATCGGCACCCGGCGCAAGCACGATCTCCTCCTCATGCTTGGCGATACCGGGCGCGACCACATCAAACGTAGGCGCCTGACGCTTACCGCCGCCACGAGGCTGGAACACCTGGAAAAACGCAAAACGAGGCTTCTCATGAGTCAACGAATGCTCAGCGCGAGAAGCCGTGGAATCAAGCGAAAACGCGATCTGGCGACCAACACGCGCAAGCAACGTCTGCAAATCATCAATCGACTTCGCCTCACGCTCGCCGCTCGGCAACGTCGGATCAGCCAAACCCAGCATCGCCGAAACCTTCGCCTGATAAGGAGCAAGCAACATGTTCGTGTCTTTATTGGCCACCAAATGAATGCAGTCGCGCACATCCAGCAACCGTTCGACGGCATCGTCATACTGGCCGTGCGGGCGGTCGGCAAGCCAAGAAGCGGCAAGCGCGGAGACCAGCACGGAATCGCGCAAACCACCGCGAGACTCCTTAATATCAGGCTGATTGCTATACGCCATACGGCCGAACTCATCCAAACGAGACTTGGCGGAACCCAACAATTCGGGCAAGCGCTTACGGGCGGCCCTACGCCAACGCTCCAAAATGGAGACAGCCGTGGATTCAATCAGCTGCGTATCGCCCGCGATCGGCACCACATCCAGCCAGCCCATCGCAGCAGGCAAATCATGGTCGGTCACCGCCTCGCACTGCGCGCGGGTACGCACCGACTGGTCAAGATCAAGACCCGAATCCCAAATCGGATACCACAATTTGTTGGCAAGCTCATTGAGCTGCTGGTCGGTGAGCACGTGAGGCTCATAAATGACCACCAAGTCAAGATCGGAACTCGGTCCCACTTGGCCGCGGGCCAACGAACCCACCGCGCCAAGACCAATGCCGGACTGCGGAACGTCAAAAGACACCGTCTGGCAAGCCTCCTGCCACAATTGTTTGAGGCAATCCATGGCCAGATCCGTACGAGCCTTACGTTTCGCCGCACCATTGCGGTACACGCCGTCGGCATCCGGCTGACTTATATCCATGAAACGTTGTTTAAGACCATCAACCGCTGAAGTCATAGCAAATCCTTATGAATCTTCGCAAAAGCAAGCAAATCTGAGCAGATAAAAGCGAAAGCGGGGAAATCCGAAGCAGACAATCTGACGCGAAAAACGTATGAAAATCCCCGCACGGCGCGAAGCACGTACGGGGATCTGTCTATTGATAACCCGAACCTAAGCCCGGGGGCCCTTAATATCTATCCGAATGAATTATCAGATAGCGGCAGAGCCGGTCTCGCCGGTACGCACGCGGGTCACCGAATCAAGCGGGGCAACCCAGACCTTGCCGTCGCCGATGGTGCCGGAGCCGGCGGACTTGACGATCACACCGACCAGAGTCTCGGCATCGGCGTCATCGGACAGCACCTCGACGCGAATCTTCGGAATGAGATCCACGGTGTATTCGGCGCCACGGTAAACCTCGGTGTGGCCACGCTGGCGGCCGTAACCGTTAGCCTCAGACACGGTCAGACCGTGAACACCTGCGGCAGCGAGGGCTTCCTTGACATCGTCAAGCTTATGCGGCTGAATGATAGCGGTAATGAGCTTCATCTCACTTCACCTCCTTGAGAACAGAGCTGGCGGTACCAGCAAAATCGTAAGCACGTTCGCCCTGATCGGCAAGATCGATACCGCCGACTTCCTGAGCTTCGGTGACACGCCAACCAATCGTCTTCTCCAGAGCGAAGGCGATGATGCCGGTGACAACAGCGGACCAGATGATGGCAACGAGGGCAACGATGAGCTGCACAACCAGCTGCTTCCAGTCGCCGCCCGCGAACAGACCGGTACCTTCGCCGAAGAAGCCGATAAGCACAGTGCCGGTGAAGCCGCCGACGCCGTGGACGCCGACAACGTCGAGAGAATCATCGTAGCCGAGCTTGAACTTCAGGCCGCAAGCGAGGCAGGTGAGCACGCCGGCGATGGCACCGAGCACGATGGCCCACAGCGGGGAAACCACATCGGCGGCCGGAGTGATGGCAACCAGACCTGCGACGATGCCGGAAGCGGCACCCATGGCGGTGTAGTGGCCGGTGCGGATCTTCTCAGTGAAGCCCCAAGAGAGCATTGCGGCGGCGGTTGCAGCGGAAGTGGAAACCCAAGCGTAGCCTGCGGTGCCATTGGCGGCAAACGCGGAACCAGCGTTGAAGCCGAACCATCCGAACCACAGCAGGAAAGCGCCAAGCATCACGAACGGAACATTGTGCGGACGGAACGGCTGGGTGCCGAAGCCCTTGCGCTTGCCGATGATCAACACGATCACCAGAGCGGCGACTGCAGCGTTGATGTGCACGACCGTACCACCTGCGAAATCGTGGGCGGCAGCGCCGATAGCCTGGGAGATCGCGCCGTCAGCGCTCAGCAGACCGCCATTCCACACCATGTGGGCGAGCGGAGCGTAATCAAAGGTAATCCACAGCGCGACGAAAATCATCCACGTGGAGTACTTGACACGTTCAGCGATAGCGCCGCAAATCAGAGCGACGGTAATCATGGCGAATGCGGACTGGAACGCCACATCGACGCTGACCGGGTAGTTGTTGGAGTTCAGCGAAGCCGACGTGAAGACACCGCCGTCGGAAACCATGGAATCCTTCAGCAGGAAGCCTGTGGCCGGATCACCGAAGACACCGCCGACCGAAGTGCCTGCGTAGGCGATGGACCAGCCCCACAGCACCCAGATCACCATTGTGACGGACAGAGCGGCCGCCTCCATAATCATCATGTTCAGCACGGCCTTTGCGCGGACCATGCCACCGTAGAAGAACGCCACACCCGGCGTCATGAGGAACACAAGGGACGCGGACGTCAAAATCCACGCGGCATTTCCAGAATCAAGCTGACCCATGTCACCCTCCTCTTTCTTTCTTTTTGAGTTCACATTTCCGGCCCCATCGTATGGGGCTGACAAAACGGTATGGAACGCCGCCCGCGTTTTGAAAACGTTACGACGTGTTACAGCAAGGTAACGCCATCTCGCCATTACGTCAACCGAAAACGGCGGAATAAAGCGGCTGGCACGTTTTGTTTCAGATTGCGCACCGCTCTCAGGCCAAACCACTATCAGCCCATTTTTCAGCGTATCTGTCTTATATAGGCGAGATAGGACTGGTCGGGGGTAAAAAGAAAGCCTCCCACGCGGGGAGGCTTTCTCGAGAGCGTAATCAGCTCAGGCGAGGATGCCGTCGACGAAGCCTTCTGGATCGAACGGGGCGAGATCGTCCGGGCCTTCGCCGAGGCCGACGAGCTTGACGGGCACGCCAAGCTCTTTCTGCACGGAAATCACGATGCCGCCCTTTGCGGAGCCGTCGAGTTTGGAGAGCACCACACCGGTAATGCCGATGGCTTCGGCGAACACCTTGGCCTGTGTCATGCCATTCTGGCCGGTGGTGGCGTCGAGCACGAGCAGCACCTCGTCGACCGGAAGGTTCTTTTCGGTAACGCGGCGGATCTTGCCGAGCTCGTCCATGAGGTTCGCCTTGTTCTGCAGGCGGCCCGCAGTGTCGATGATGAGCACGTCGGCGTTCTCTTCCTTGGCCTTGGCACTGGCCTCGAATGCGACGGACGCCGGATCGGCGCCGTCCTTGTCGGAACGCACGACCGGGACGCCGACCTTGGCACCCCAAGTTTCCAACTGGTCGGCGGCCGCCGCGCGGAAGGTATCGGCAGCGCCCAACATGACCTGCTTGCCTTCGGAAACAAGCAGGCGGGAAAGCTTGCCCGCAGTGGTGGTTTTGCCCGTGCCGTTCACGCCGACCATGATGATGACGCTTGGTTTGTTGGCACCCTCCTTATTGGCATTGAGGCGGCGATCCGTGTCAGTGCCTACGAGCTTCAACAGCTTGTCCTTCAGCGCGGCACGCACTTCGGCCGGATCGGACTGGCCTGCGATTCGGGCGTCGTTGCGCAGTTCCTCGACGAGCTGTTCGCTGGCTTCCGCGCCAACATCGGCAAGCAGAAGGGTGTCTTCGACGTCTTCCCAGTCGGCTTCGGAAAGCTGATCCTTCGCAAGAATGTTGAACAGGGCCTTGCCGAACGGATTGCCGGATTTCGACAGGCGCGCCTTAAGACGCTGCATGCGCGTGCCGGCGGATTCGGGGGTTTCATGAACCGGTTCGGGCTTGGCTTCGGTGGCTGGTGCAGGAGCTGCCGTTTCGGAAGAGGAAGCTTGAGCCGAGGACTTCTGCTGACTTTCAGCCGGAGCTTTTTCAGCTGCATCAACATTGGAATCAACGGACGGCTTCACCGTGGAAGAATCAGCCGCAGCCGACTTTGCTTCCGCAGCAAGACGGGCGTCAGCCTTGGCTTTCGCATCCTCCGTGGACTTATCGACGGCGTTCTTGCGGGTCTTACCGAGCCACCAACCGCCAATCACCAGAATTGCCGCGATGACGGCAACGGCGACAATCGCAATAATCACATTCGTATCCATGACTCCAGCCTAAAAAGCGCAACGGACACACCGACTCCGCCCCGCGGACGCACCACGAATGTCCGATTCTGCAGAATCGGACAACGAACCGTCCAAATACCGAGCCCAAGTGTCCGATTCGGGAGAATCGGACAAACACAAGCCCATATACGTATCACGGTTGACCGTTTCTGCAGAATCGGACAACAAACCATCCGAATCCGACGTTCAGATGACCGATTCGGGAGAAACGGACAAGTAGACAACGCCATACGCACCACAGTTGTCCGATTCACCAGAATTGGACAGACTATCCACGGGGCATGAAAAACTGGACGGCATGGCCAATACATCCAGAATGACGTCGTATCAGCGGCGTGAGCAGCTCATCGAAATCGGTCGTTCGCTGTTCGCGTCGAAGGGCTTCGAAGCAGTGAGCGTGGAGGAGATCGCCGCCACCGCGAAAGTGTCGAAACCCATTGTGTACGAGCATTTCGGAGGCAAAGAGGGCCTGTACGCTGTGGTGGTGGACCGTGAGATGCGCGCCCTTACCGACACGCTCGTCAACGCGCTCTCCGACCCACAAGCGCACCCCCGTCAAATCGTGGAACGCACGGCGCTGGCACTGCTCACCTATGTTGAGGAGAATGCTGAAGGATTCCGCGTGCTCACCCGCGATTCGCCGAAAACCGATCCGGCCAGCTCGTTCAATTCGCTTTTGGGAGACATCGCCCTGCGCGTGGAAGACATTCTCGCCGAAGCGTTCAAACGCCAGCATCTGCCGGCCAAGGGCGTGCCATACTACGCGCAGATGCTCATCGGCATGACCGTATATACCTGCCAGTATTGGGCGGACCAGCGCAAACTCAGTAAAGAACAGATTGCCGCGCACATCGTGAATCTGGCCTGGCATGGCTTGAGCCGCATGGAAGCCAAGCCGGAACTGCGTTTCGAAAGCGACAAAGCCACAAAAGAGGCGGAAAAGCAGGAAAGGCGCGAAATCAAGGAAATCGCGAAACGCGAGCGCAAGGCCGCAAAAGAGGCACAATCACAAAACAATACGGAAAGCCCAGCCGAGCAGAACGCTGAACAGAATACCGAACAAGACACAGCCGGAAGCCAAGGCACGCAAGCCGAACAGCAGTCGTAACAACCCAGCCGCCCCCAGTCATCGCAAGCATCGCAGCCCACGCCAGCAGGCGCCAGACGCAGGAATCGAACAGTGCCCACAACAGGGGAATCGCAAGCATCGCACAAGCCAACAAGCATCGACGAAAACTTACAAATTGTCAACAACGGTACCCTTAAGGGAAATTTCAGGTGCAGATTGCGCTATTCAGGGTGCCTATTGCGTACAAACCGTTCCCCTGAAGCAAACAAGGTGCTACGTTAGTTTCGTTACGCAGTGACCACGCGCCGCGCGCGGCAGGTCACCTCGTCCTACCAAGGAAGACTATGCAGGAGAAGAAGACGCTCACCTTCGTGGTGCCCGCGTACAACATGACCGAATATTTGGAACGATGCGTCATGTCGTTAATCGCAGCGAAGCGCAACGACGACATCGAAGTGCTGATCGTGGATGACGGCTCGTCCGACGGCACGCTGGAAATGGCACAGAAATTCGAAGCCCGCTATCCAGGCATCGTGCGCGCCATCCACCAAGAGAACAAGGGGCATGGCGGAGCCGTCAACACCGGCATCGCGGCGGCAAGCGGCATGTACGTGAAGGTTGTTGACGCCGACGATTGGGTTGGCCCCGAATCGCTCGAACAGGTCATGGCCGTGCTGCGCGAAGAGGCCGATTCCACCGAGCCGATCGACATGCTCGTCACCAATTATGTGTATGACAAGGTTGGCAAACGCAACAAGCATGTGGTGAACTTCCGCCATGCCATGAAGGCCGGCGAGCGCCTGACCTGGAACGATCTTGGGCATTTCGGCTTGGCTGAATACATTCTCATGCACGCGCTGACGTACCGCACCGCCGTGGTGCGAGAGTCCGGCATGCAGCTGCCGGAGCACACGTTCTACGTGGACTTCATTTACGCGTATCAGCCATTCCCGTGGGTGAAGACCATGAAGTATTTGGATACGCCGTTCTACCACTATTTCATCGGTCGCGACGGCCAGAGCGTGCAGACCGACGTGATGATCCGCCGCGTCGACCAGCTGCGCCTCGTCAACCAGTGCATGGTGCGTGCAACTCCGGAACGCGGCACGGTGCCGGACGGCCTGTACCGTTATATGATCCACTTCCTGGCGATTGAAAGTTCCGTGGCAAGTGTGTTCATGATTTTGTCTCGCGATCCGGAAAATTATGAGAAGAAAAAGGATATGTGGGACGACATTAAGGCGTACTCCCCCACTATTTACAAGGATGTGCGCAAGAAGGCCATGTCTCGTGCGTTGAATTTGCGCGGGTCGATCGGTCGTTTCGTGATTCGCAAGGGGTATTTCGTGGCGGAACACGTCGTCGGGTTCAACTGATCGCGATTTCCGACGATTTGATGGTCAATCGACGGTCTAGATAGCACTATCTGCCTTATATATGGCAGATGCCCTTGATAGCAAGGTGACTTAGAGGGTATATTTTACCCCCGAAATCGCCTTGCCTACAAGCACGAGTGCCATATATATAAGCGAAATGCCTCGTGTCAGCTCTTGAAATCTGCCATATATAAGCGAGATATGGGCAAAAACTGACGTACGAGGATGCGGATGCAGTCGTGAGGCTGTTGGGAGCAGCACTGACACTTCCAACAGCCTACGTTCATGCGGAACCTCCCCGAGCGCGGAAACTTGGCCCATTGGGACGGGTTTTGCCGAATTTCGGGGCTTTATGCTTAGTTCCAGCGGTCGGACATGGCGAAACTGTTATGCATGAGATTGCTGGACGTGTAGAGCACGTCGTTGAGCAGTTTCGTAACGTGAGTGCGCAAGTATTCCGCCATTTCTTCGTTGGACTGCTGCAGTCTGGCGATGGTTGCAATACTTGCGTTTTCCGTAATCTCCGCGGCCCCTGCACGCTCCTGCGATTCGGACGCGCTCGTTTGCGCGGACATCTCACGCAATTCGGCATCAGTGCGTTCTACCAGACGATGGCCGTAAGCGCGGGCCGATTCCGCAAATCCTTCGATCGCATTGCTGGTTTCGTAGAAATGCGCGTCGGCGAGCGCGGCGATCAAACGGTTCGCCCAGTACAGGTTGCCGGTCGAGACTTCCGGCGTGGTGTCGCGCAGGTAGGCGGGCGTATCGTCGACGTTCGCGTAGAACGGCGTGGCCGCGGTGAAGGGGCCGGAACCGTATGAGATCCACATGATCGAACGGCTGGTTTCCGGCGCGTACGGGCGGATTTGCATGGCCACCATATGCCCGGTGCGGTTGATGCCGATCGGACGGTAGCGATGGCGGCTTTCCGGCGTCCCGAGCGTACCGTACGGATCGTAAGGGGTCCCCTCGAAGTGCGCACTCATCAGGAAGTCGACGTCTTCGAGCGTCACAGCGTTCTCAGGCACACGACACCACGGAATATCGTCGGATGCGGGCGTGTAGCGGGCGGCCGGCGAATCCCAGTCCTCGCTTGGATTGAGGTGGCGCTGCATATACCAGGCACGTGGCGTGTTGTAGATGCGGTCTTTGGTGGTGGCGGTGCCGAAAGCCGTGCGCGGATTGAAATGGTTGTGACCCAGCGCCGCGCCGCTACTGCTATTGCCACCGCCGTTCATGCTGGCGTTTCCGAAAACGCTCGTCGGCTGGAATCCGAAGCCGCTACTCGCACCCGCGCTCATAGTGCGGTCAAGGTGGTGCGCGTCCATGAATTCGCGCAGATCGGCACTGCACATGAACTCGCGTTGGGTGCTGAAGGCGTCGTCGAAGTCGAAATCGTCGATGCCGAGCTGGTTGGGGATGGTCGCATAGCAGTCGTCCGGCACGCGGCGGGCGATCCAATGGTGCCCGCCGATTGTTTCGACGTACCAGATTTCGTTTACGTCGGAAATGATGATGCCGTTCGATTCGTAGGTGCCGTATGTTTCAAGCAGTTCGGCGAGACGTGCGACGCCTTCGCGCGCCGTGGTTACGTAAGGCAGCACAAGGGTGATGATGTCTTCCTCTCCGATTCCACCCGGAATTTCAGGGGTATCAGCGGCTTCGTTCGCCGGTTGCAGTTCAACGAGTGGATCAGCGGCCAGCACGCGCTCGTTGACTGCGATGGTTTCAGTGGCGCTCATCGCCACATTGTGCTCGTTGACGCCCGCTTCCGCGAGAATTCCGCGATTCGGCAGCACGTTCGGCACAATGCTGTATCGGCATGGATTGTCTGGAAGGTCAATTTCGACATGACTGAGCACACTGCGGTAATGTCTCGGTTGGTCTTGCGGTGCGACCGCAATGAATTTCTTGGGGTCGTAACGGCCGGAACCGGAATCATCGTCGCGTGCGATGATGGTGGAGCCGTCGTAGCTGGCTTTCTTGCCTACAAGAATCGTGGTACATGACATGCGTTCCACTGTACGAGCAGATATGCAGAAATGATGCTGCGATTCGCGAGAATTCGATGATGATTCGGCGATGACTTGGTGATAATCCACGTTTTTTGTTACTTACAGCTGATTCGTGTGGCGTTTTGCGTAAATATGCTGTATACTGTCTCACTGTTGCCCCTCTAGCTCAACGGTTAGAGCAGCGTCCTTTTAAGTCGTGGGTTGT
>ERZ791920.1031-NODE-1031-length-16641-cov-2.703304_pt1 | contig 16641 bp, 23 predicted proteins | sample MGYA00510136_ERZ791920 | MGnify/ENA primary metagenome ERZ791920 (study PRJEB30046, sample SAMN00792066) | human gut metagenome | study: EMG produced TPA metagenomics assembly of the A metagenome-wide association study of gut microbiota in type 2...
CGGCTGAGACATTCATGCTCGGTCTGTCTGATCTGTGACAGCCGCCTCGTCACGAAAGCGGTTATCCTTCTTAGCAAACGTCCATCTCTCTGGTTCCTTTTTTCTATAATGAATCTGGCTGTTCAGACGGTCAGATTACCCTATGGCTATTATAGGTATTTATTTCCGGATTGTAAACCCTCATTTTTCACAAAACAAGAAAGATTCTTATTATATTATTGAGACTTTTTCTCGTTTATTATTGAGTCAGCATCATCCACCCCCAATACACAACCCCTAATCCCCACGAACTCAGAATCCCATACAGGATCACCGGACCCGCGATTGTAAATATTTTGCATCCGACACCAAACACCTGTCCTTCCGCCTTGTATTCCAGCGCCGGGGATGCAACTGAATTGGCGAATCCGGTGATCGGAACCAGCACACCAGCTCCAAAAACACGAGCCAGCCTCTGGAATACATTTGCCCCTGTCAGGATAACGCTGAGCAGAATCAGTCCCAGCATCGTCCAGAGCGCCGCCGTTTTCTCCTCCATGCCTGTCTGAACCAGACAATTTGTGCTGATCTGCGCCGCCAGGCAGATCAGCCCGCCGGAAATACCCGCCATCAACACATTTTTCCATGTACTGTGGACGGGCGTAACCGATTTGACATATGCTTCATATTGATCTTTTCTGGCTTCCATGGTTTCTCCTCTCTTCTACTGTCTTCCAATTCCATGTAAGAAATAATACAGCGAACCCGCACATTTCCCCGCCGCAATCGCGAGAAGGAGATATGGCAGCCCCACTGCCAGACGCAGGCGGCGGCTCAGCACCGGCAGGGCTTTCAATGTCTCTGCCAGCGACATGACGAGGCAGCCCACAAAAATACCACAGGAAAGTCCCGCAGCCGCTAGAAGTAGCTGTCCGGAGACATTTCCAAGCATCACCAGAAATCCAGCACCAGCTCCCGTTCTGCCACCGCCTTCTGCTGCCTTCTGCCACAACTCTGCCTCCGGCATTGCCGCTGACCACGCTATTCTCAGGAAACTCCCGGTCAGCTGTTTCACCTTCTCTGTAAATAAATCCACCACATTTCCAAACAATCCTCCCAGCGCGATAATCGTCTCATACAAGAAGATTTTCCCCTTCGACGCCGTCGCCGTCTTTCCAATCAGGCGCGGATAAACGCCGATGACCACCAGAAAGGCGTAGACTCCCGCTGCCACCGTGCTTCCCGCCGCCAACCCCGCCAGCAAAAGCAGCGCTTCTTTAAGAAACATCGATGTCATCCTCCTTCCGCTCCTCGTTCTGAATCAGCGTTTTATTGACATTTTCCTCATACAGGCGCATTTCTACCTCCAGCGGCGTCGGATCGAGACTGAATTTCCACGAAGTAAAATGATTAAAAAACAGCAAAATCCCCACCGGAAGCCCGATCGAATAACCGATCTCCAGCGCCGTTGTTCCGTCCGACGCCTGCCCCGTCGTGATCTCATATATTTTCTTGAATACATCCAGCACGTTTGCATCGTTGTTGAATGTCATGATCGCAAATGCCGCCCCGAAAAAGCAAATCAGGCAGACGAACAGCGTCTTGCACCACTGCCAGACAAGCGCCTGACGGCGCGGCGGCTGATAATGAATGACATAATCCGTCTCCCCCAGATTCTGCACCGATGTCCCCGGAATTTCCCGTTCAATCTGCTGGATAATCTCCATGACGTTTCCAACCAGACGGCTTTCGCGCTGTTTCCCGCCGCCGCGGATCCTCTTCACGATCATCGCACGGCAGCGGCTTTCCACGCTTTTTTCACTGCAATAAACTTCTCCCAGGCTTGCAAGCGGTACATTTTTCTCATGTACCTGCGTGATCTGGCTGAGTTTCAGATAGACCGTCTGTGTCATAATGCTGCCTTCTCCGTCTGTGCCTCCGGTCTCAAAAATGCCTCCGCGCTGTCCCCGGAATGCTGTACGAAGGTTCCGTCAATGTAGACGCTGTCCCGCCCCACTGCCATCAGACAGAGACAGAGCGCTGCCACAATCAGAATCATGCATCCGACCCAGATACAGATTCCCATCTTTTTTTTCATTGTCACTTTCACATTTCCCGTCATTTTTTTCCATCCTTCCTGTGTATTCTGGAAACTCCAAAAGTTCCTGTATCCAGTAGTATGGCTGTCTTTCAATGGAGTATGCACATTCATATATTCTGAATTATGAGCCTGTCTTTTTTCTCATGTTTCTTCCAGCTTTGCGCGCATCTGCCCTAATATTTTCCGCTCGATCCGCGACACCTGTACTTGTGAAATGCCGAGCTGCGCCGCGATCTGAGTCTGTGTCTGATCATAAAAATAGTGCCGCACAATGATCTCCCGCTGCCGTCCATTGAGCATTTTCAGTAAATCTCCCAAAAGCATCCGGTCAAGCAGAACCTCATTTTCCGCTGTCTCCCCAGCAATCCGGTCCTGAAGCAGAAGGCCAGTTTCTTCCCCGGCGCTGGCTGGTGCAGAGAGCGATTCGACCGGACTGTCCGCCGCCATCGATGCGGCAGCTTCCTCACAGCTCACTCCAATCTGCGCCGCCAGCTCTTCCAGCGTCGGCTCCCGCCCAAGCGCCGTGCAGAGCGCTTCCCGCGCTGCCCGGAGCCGCTGGTTTTGCTCTTTGATGGAACGGCTGACCTTGATGATACCGTCATCCCGGAGAAAACGTTTGATCTCCCCCGCAATCATCGGCACCGCATACGTCGAAAAACGCACCTCATATGATAGGTCAAACTTATCAATCGCCTTCAACAGCCCGATACTTCCGATCTGAAATAAGTCCTCCGTCTCACACCCCCGCCCTGCAAAGCGGCGGACGATGCTCCATACAAGCCCCAGATTGTCTTTTACCAGCGCCTCCCGCGCCGTCTTATCGCCCTGGTGTGCCCGTTTGATCTGCTCGATGGTTTTATCCATAGAACTCCGCCGTTTCTTTTTCTTCCTGTTCTTTATTCATATATCCCCTTCCAATTCGCTTTTTCATCGTCACACACGTTCCGCAGCCCACCTTGGACTCCACCTCGACCTCATCCATAAACGCTTCCATAAACGAAAAGCCCATCCCCGAGCGCTCGCCGGTCGTGTCTGTCGTATACATCGGCTCCATCGCCTTTTCCACATCCAGGATTCCTTTTCCCTCATCCCGGACCGAAATTATCAGTTCTTCTCCCTCAATCCGCGCTTCTATGTAAATAATTCCGATTTCATCGCTATACCCATGAATCACCGCATTTGTCACCGCCTCCGAGACCGCCGTTTTCACATCCTCCAGCTCCTCCATCGTCGGATTCATCCGGCTCATAAAGACTGCCGCTGTGACACGGGCAAACTCCTCGTTCGATGAATGGCTGTCTATCTCCAGGTGCATCCACGTGCCATTCTTCTCTGCTTGTCTCTGTTCATTCTGTTTAAATTTTCTGTATTCTTCTGAATCTTTTATTTTTTTAAGTTTTCCTTTCACTTCCGTTTCTGATACAGATATATCATCCGCATACATATTCATCTCTCCTTTAATGTCTCCCATCCAGTGCCTCCTCTCTCGTCCGGTACGACTGCACCAAACGATACACGCCGCCGATCCGCAAAATCCGGCGCATCCGCTCGCCTGCCCCGTACACCGCCACCGTGCCGCTGCTGCCCTCCATCTGCTTATACCGGTTGAGAATCACACCGATCCCGGAACTATCCATAAATTCCGTCCCTGAAAAATCAAAAATAATCCGGTTAATATAATTTTCCGCCAGAAGCAGGTCTGTTTCATATTTGAGTGTCAGGCAGTTATGATGATCTACCTCCTTCGGCAGATGAATCACCAGCGCCGAATCGATCGCTTCGTATGTAAACATATTTCGTTCCATATCAGGATTCCCCCTTTTTCGATTTTTTATGCGGCCTTTTCCTATAGGCCTAAAAGAATGTGCCTTGGCACATTCGGGCGTCTCGCGCGGTCGCTTGCAGCATGTTTCTGCTTCGCGCGAGTGCGCATCCTCACGGAGCGTTTTTTGTTTCATAGGACATGATTTCCTAGGAAAGCAAAAAGCACCGTAAAGTTTTTATCTTTACAGTGCTTTTCTTCTTAATTATCTGTCGTATTATATTTGTACTTACTGCGCCGCCTGCGTCTCCGCTCCGCTGCCTGCTGCCGTTTCATCCGCCGCAGTCTCTCCCTGACTGATGATGGACTGACCTGGAACTGCAGCCTGCTGGTTATCCGGCGCAAGCTCGGCGAGCTGCTGTCTTGCCTTGTCCGCCTGCTCGGAATCCGCATACTGGGTCACAATCTGCGTAAACATTTCGACCGCCTTGTCTGTCTCGCCCTGTGCCCGGTAAATCATACCCATGCTGAAGATAACCTTCGGGTTTGCCGGACGGATCGCCAGACAGGTCTGGTAATCTGCCAGTGCTTCCGCCATACGGCCTGCCGACCACATCGTGTATGCCAGATCCTCCAGCGTCTGGTAGCCGTTTGTCTCGATGTCCTGCTTTACCCCGTTGGCAATGGAAACGACCGTCTCGTCCGTAAATAACGACGGATCAAAGCCCTCATAATAGGTAACCGCCTCTGCCAGGTTATTGTTGCGGTATGCCTGCAGCATTTTGACGAGCTTCGCATACTGGTTCAGAACGCTGTCATTGCTGTTGAGCATCGTATCCAGCTTGTTCTCCGCCTCTTCTTTGTCCTTTTTCGAGGTCTCAATGCTCTCATTTAAACTGTCAATCTCTTCATTTTTCTGATTGAGCTGCTCGTTGTACTGGAGCATTTCCTGCGTATGTGCATTATTTTCCTGCTTAATCTTGGCTGGCATCACCAGGAAAAAGATAACTGCCGCGCCCAAAAGCAGTCCAGCGCCGATATTGAGCACTGACTGCAGTCCCGTATTCTCCTTGTACGTCGGCGGCATAATGACATCATCATCCTGCATCTGGCGGTGGGAAAATGCGTTTTTCAACTTTCTCCGCTCGATATCCGCCTTGCCGGTATGTTCCTTAACAATCTCCATATACCAGTTCGCCTTGGGATTGTTTTTATCAATCTTGAGTACCTTATACAGGGATTTGCCCGCTTTCGTATAATCCTCATGACTAATATGCAAAAGAGCCAACAGAAGATGTGCTTTTACAAATCTTGGATTAGCTTCTACAACTCTTGTAAGCTGTAAGGTCGCCAGATCGTCGCTTCCGGTCTGCGCCTGCAGAAGCGCCTGATTATATTTCTGAATCGTCGCGCTCGCCTGATCCAGACGATCCTGCTTGCGCTGAATCTGGTCTAAATAATAATCAGCCCGGTTATCCTGCTCCTTAAAGTTCATGCTGATAACCCACTGCACCAGCGCCTCCGACACCTCACCCATCTCATAATAGATAAGTCCGAGAAGATTTCTGGCATCAATATGATACTTGTTCAGGTTCAGGCATTTTTTCAGATACTCGACCGCCCCTGTTAAATCCCGTCTCTTTGCCCGTTCCAGCCCGGCATTGTAAAAGCTGTTGGAAATCAGGCGAATTTTTCTTGTTCGATCCATCATGTCCGCCTATTCCTTCATATGTTTTAAAAGTTCCATCATAATATCCGACATATCTGTCAGGTCACTCTTCACGATCGCCTCGCCGACCTCCTCGACCTCCAGACTCGGTTTAAAATGTTCGATTTCTTCTTCGAAATTGATTGTCATTCCTTCGCCACTCATGTTTTTCCTCCAGAGTTTCTTCCTTTATTACATGGATATACATTCCCGCTAATCTTACACCATTCTGGCGGTGCTGTCAAATCCAGTTCGGGAAATCTTTTTCTCCAGCTCTCCGATTAAATACAAAGAACCCACACAGAAGCAGGTATCCTCCGGACGTTTTTCCTGAACCAGTGTCTGATAAGCTGTTTTTACATCTGGTATACTTTGAACCTCACAGCCATCTGCCACCCGGTGTGCTGCTTTTTCCATCGCCTCCATCGAAAGTGCCCGCGATGTATATAAATGAGTCAGCACCAATCGATCCGGCTTCAGTTTCCGCATCAGTGTTTCCAGCATCGATTCATAATTTTTATCTGAAACGGCTGCAAACAGCAGAAAAATCCGACCATCTTTCCCAGACTCTTCTCTTCTGCGCGCTGCCACCTCTGCCGCCGCGCCCACAAACGCACGGATTCCGCCCTCATTGTGAGCGCCATCCAGATAAACTCCGTCCTGGATCTCCTCCATGCGTCCGTGCCATACCGCATTCCGGATGCCCGCTGCCGCTGTCTCCCCGTCCACTGCAAGAAGCCGTGCCGCCTGGTAAGCGATGCAGGCGTTGACCGCCTGATATTCCGCTTCGAAGGGAATAAACAGACGCTGGCTTTATCATCAGGCTCATCCCGCCATGTCCCCGCCGAAGATCCGTATACACTTCCGGGCTGATCGGATATGCCGGACAGGAAAGTTGCGACGCCCGATTTCTGATAACTGCTGAAGCCTCCGCATCCGTATCATCGTACACCACCGGCACATTTTTTTTCAAGATTCCCGCCTTTTCGCCCGCGATCTGTGTCACCGTGCCGCCCAGGTATTCCATATGGTCAAGGCTGATCGAAGTGATAACCGTAAGCGCTGGATGCTCGATGCAGTTCGTTGCATCCAGCCGTCCGCCAAGCCCCGTTTCCAGAATGACATACTCCGGCTTTTTCCGGCGCACCATCCACATAAACATCAAAAACAGATATTCAAAATACGTCGGATGCCCCAGTCCTTCTTGCTCAAAATGAACATATGATGCCTTAACCGCCCCAAATGCCTCCAGGAACAGTGCATCGTCTGCTTCCTGTCCATCAAAAGAAAAACGCTCCGTCACGCGCACCAGATGAGGAGACGTAAACCGCGCCGTCCGCTTCCCGGCTTTCTGCAAAACCGCATCGAGAAACGAGCAGACCGACCCTTTCCCATTCGTTCCGGCCACATGTACGATTCTTTCCTCCTGCGGCAATGCATTCAGGTATGAAAGCATCCTGCGAAGCCCCTCCGCCGTATGTTTTTCACTGGTAAATTTCGGTATCTCATTCAGATATGCATCTGCCGCTTCTACCGTCCATTCTTCTTGTCTCATGGCATGAAATATCCTTTCCTGGAAAACGGAAGCGGCAGTACGAACTCTGCCGTCTGCCGCCTTGTCTTTTGTATGTTATTATTTTATATCATTTGCGGAGATCATGCAAGTGGTTATATGAAATAAAGGCTGTACCGTTACTGTTCACGCATACGTGCCCAGTAACGCTGTACCTTCTTGTGTAATAGAAACTGTTCACAGATAGGAATTTTCTGAACTGAAATTTCCGTGCGACACAGTTCTGATTGCAGATTTTACCAATTTAAAATGTGAAGCATCGGCAAAATCCAAGGTATTTCCAATTATACAAGAAACCCCTCTTGATAATCAAGAGGGGTTCCACTCATCAGCTCCCTGCCGGACTTGAACCGGCGACCTACGCATTACGAACGAGAAGAAAAGCCTTTCCATGCTCTGTAAAAAGTCTTGAAACCATTGATTTATAAGGGTTTTTCGAATCCCATTTTCTCTATCTTTTTCTAACTTTCGGGGACTTTTTACGATTTCAGTCCCCAAACAGTCCCTAAGAAACATCACTTTACCAGATGCAGCGCGGCACGCTCGGTGCTGCTTGTCCATGTCCTCTGAAAGCGTTCCACGCCATTTCCTCGCAGTCCATCGCCGTATATTTCTTCGTACTCTGGCAGAAACCGCGCCAGGCGCTCCCGATAGTACCAGCTCCGCAGCCGCCGGATCGCCTTGCTCTGCTTTGTCCGTGCCTCTGATGCCGTCAGACCGCACAGCCGCCCCGCCTCTTCCAGCGTGACGCTATATTGGTACCTCGCCCGGATGATCGCCGCCTGCTTCGGCTCCAGCTCATCCACACACGCCCACACCTCCCGGCTGCATTCCTCGCGCTGGATCCGCTCTATTACATCCTCTTCCAGACTTTCAGCAGATGCAACCAGTTCGCCCGCTGTGGCATCCTCTGAACCATCGCGCCCTGTTACAGGTGCTTCCAGACTTCGCAGATTCATCATACAGGCGTTTTCCCGAAGTCCCTCGACCTGTTCAAGGGTAAGACCCATAAAGCGGCAAATCTCGGCATCTGACGCATCACAACCATGTTTTCTGTAATATTCGGCTTGATATTTCTGCATCTTCTGAATCTGTTCCAGGCAATGCACCGGGAGCCGCACACAACCGCCGCTGTTCTGCAGATAGCGCCGCATTGCCTGCCGGATCCAAGGTGCTGCATAGGTAAGGAACTTACAGCCTGCATCCGGATCGAAGTTGTCTATAGCCGGATACAATGCAAGATAGCCCTCTTGCTCTAAATCTTCCATTTCTCCGCTGTCCCGGTACTGCCAGGCAATCGACCGAATAAAGTTTTTTACCTGTCCATACAGAAGCGCCATGTTGTTTCCCACATCCTCCCCGGCCTGGATCCGGATCACAATTTCCTCGTTCGTCATGTCCTTACCCCTCTTTGTTATTTATCCCATTTTCCTGCAATCCAGCGCCCCAGCCAAACCCCAAGTACGATCGCAAGCACCTTCAGAATCTCATCCACTCTCTTTTCCTCCTTTCATCCGGCGATCAACGTATTCTTTCCCGTACTCTTCCACCGCGTAATCATAGCCGTAAATATTCAGCTCTACATCAAACATATCTTCTATTTCGCAGCGCTGCAGGCGATTAAATCTCCTTTCAAGGCTTTCTATCCTATCCATTGCCCTCTCCTTCCTCGCTCTCTCTGATAAGCCGTTCAAGCTCATCAATCCGGCGTTTTTGTTCGTCTGTGCGAATGGATGACAGAACCGCATTACAGCCAACTATGATTGTATTTCCGGTCTTGCTGTCCATTTCTCCGTTCGCGACCATGTTGATTACCCGTGATATAGTCCGGCGCACCTCCGTTGCACTGTTTGTCCGTAATCTTATTTTTCCCATCTACCACCTCACATAAAAAAAGCGCCCCGAACAATCCAACAGGAAAGCCCGAAGCGCTCTTTTATTATTCCGGCTGTGCCTGATAATAAATAGCCTTTGTTTTATTATCCAGCACAAACGCATCATAGACGATACGCCCCTCTACCAGATCGCCACTGATTCCCGGCGGATCCTGGTGGATTTTATAGTCAGCCAGTTTGGTTGGTGCTACCGTCGCGGATGGATGAGCCAGCATGAAACCGAAGTGTTCCGGAAGTCTTACCGCCGGCACCTTGATCACGTTCGTGCCGTCAAGGTTGGCAATTACGCCGCGGATCCTTAAATCGTTCCCGATCTCCGTTTCCATTGTGATATCCTTGCAACGCTTCATAAGCTGGTACACTTCCGGGCTGACAACAAGCTGTCTGTCAGTCTCCGGCACTTCCTCATCATCCAGCGCCTTGCTCGCTTTCAGAATCTCCGTATAGATATTTTCAGCGGTAAGCGCTACCGCATCCGGTTTATTGCCCGCTTTCGTTGCCATCGCTTTATAGGTGTATGCGTCCACTTCCGGAATCACTACCTCACGGAGCTGTCTGGCAAGTGCCTTTGCCGCTGTGAGCTGCTGATTTGTTTCGTCCTCATCCAGTTTATCAATCGTGAATGTGAACGAACGATCTCTTGTCATTTCAAAACTTTCTGTAGTGGCGTCAAGGTCTTTTGCTGTTCCGTATCTGGATGCCGCATAGTCAGAAACCGGATGGCGGACATAATCGTTCATTTCCGCGGTACTGATTTTATAAATTTTGACAATGCGGGCACCTACGAAATCAAAGTCCTGGTTCGTAAGCAGTGAAATTTTACTTTCTGCCTTAAATTTTTCGTCCGTATACGGGGCGAACTTTGTTACTAAATCAATCGACATTCATTAACTCCTTTCAGTCTAAGCCGAAAGCCTTTCGAATATCCGCCTCCTCGCCATCTTTGAGAGCGCCCGGAGTAACGCCCACCACCCGCGGGATCGGTGCTGCGTTCGGCGCCTGGATCTGCATCGCTGCCAGTTTCCCGACATTCTCCATGAACGTTTCAGCGTTTGATGTATCAAGGATATCTAACAATTCTTTCGGATATCCTGTTTCCGTCAGCTTTTCAGCACATTTCATTCTATTTTCTCGCCGGGTAAGATCCAATTCTCTTTCCTCGATAGTCTGCCCGGTGCCTCTTCTTTCTCTCGCTAATCTGTCCTGAACGATTCTATTCACTTCTTCCTGTGTGAACGTCTTCGGTTCTGTGCTATCCCCCGCTGTCTGCTGGGTGTTGTTTCCCTCTGTCTGAGTGTTAGTGTTATTTTCCATTCCATTTCCTTTCCCGTTTTACGCCCGGTGGGCTATTTTAAGCAAACAAAAAGGCGCAGAAACAACTTCGTTCATTTCTGAACTAAGCTATTCCCGCGCCATTCTATCAAAGGCTTCCACAGTTTGGAGAGTAAACAGGCACACACATTTTTTCTGTGGGGTACTATCAATGTTTTGTTTGCTATGTCTATTATACCATAATAGGGGGATATATTCAAGAAAACCATTGATTTTACAAAGGATTCCGGCTGTTTTTCAAGCCATTTCAAAGAAAAAACAGGGGATAAGCTGCTTTTTTTCAAGTGCCTATCCCCTGCCAAAATCTTATTCCATTGTCACATATGCCTTTAAGAATCTGCCGTCCTGTTTCCTAGCCACCTTTAAATTCTTCACATTCGGCGCCAGCCTTTCAAGGACTTTCTGCAGCTCTTCCGGCCGCTCATACGATATTTTTATCTTTATCACGTTTTTCCTCCTTTTCCGTCGCGCTTTCCGACTCTATTTCACGAAGCAGAACGCCAGCGCAAACAGAAAATTAATAAACAACGATGCTTTCAGGAACTCCCATGTCATTCTTTCATTCATTCCTATACCTCCAAGGGTGTCGCGTTTCGCTACGTCCCGCACTGTCGCAGCGGTCAGCGGTTCAGTCTGATTAAATCTATGTAAAGTCGTCTGTACTTTCGGACATTTTTGTCTAAAAGCTGTTTCGCTTTCCAAATCTGGAAAGCAGCTTGAAATGTCGGAAAATCCGACTTTAAAAAAAGCAGTTCGTTATTGAGTTTCTAAACTCCGCCGCTTTCGCCTCGCCCGTTCTTCCCGGACTCCATGCACAAAACCTAAATTGTAAAATAAACTTGCATCAAAGGCATTACAAAAGCGCCCGTTTTTATTCGTCCATCTTTTCCGCATTGCCTCGTACAAATCCCCCAGTTCTGTCCCCTTTATGAATACCACGTTTTGATACTGTGAAATATTTACATCCCGTTCTATACGCGTTCTATACGCTGCTTTCTGCCGCTTCCTTGACATCCTATCCACCCGATCCAGATACCGAAGCAACGCGCGAATCTTTTCGCTTCCATGTTCCGCCACCTCGCGGCGCTGCCAATATTCCAGCGAAAAATACATCTGTATCAATTCGGCAAGCTTTCCCGCCTGCGCCATATCCGCAGTTATAAGCAGCGTATTTCTCTTGTCATAAATAATAAATTTCCCGGTTTTGTCTATAATTTTCACATTCATTCTCTTGTCCTTTCCGCCGGGCTGTGGTATTATATTCCATAGCTTTGATTATATTCTTTTGTTTCACAGCTCCGGCTGTAAGCCTTGCCCTTATGGATGCGCCAACATCCTAAGGGCTTTTTTTATTTTACTTTTTCAATCGTTCGTACAAAGCCGCCCGCTTCCGCTGGTACTCTTCTGAATCCGTATAGCCAGTGTTCTTCTTTGCTGTCTGCCTGTCACCGATGCAAGGCGTTATAGCTGAATCTGCCGTCCTCTCTTCCAGCTTCTCCGGCTCTGCTGAACGCTGCAGAGCTTCCAGCGCTGCCTTTGGTATCGCCTGCCGTTTCTGTTCCCGCTCTAAAACAATCTTGTAATCATTCATAAAGTCCCTGCGGGCGAATGCTTCGGCACCCGGATCCTCCGCCTTTCCCCAGGTAAGCAACAGACCGAACGGAACCGTTTTCCGTGTCAGCTCCGGAAGAGCGTTGTAATCTTCCTGTGTTGCCACACTTGCCCGGCAAACAATCTTTTTCCATACTTCGCCCCATGCTTCTGCTGCCAGCTCGTCCAGGTTGCCTATATTTCCCCGGATTCTGGCAATAATCTGCCCCGGCTTTGGCTCATACTGATGATTTTCTGACATATACGCCCGAATACCGGCTTGCACCTGCTCAAAGGTATAATCTTGAAGAATATCCCGGTAAATGGCCGCTTTCTGCTCTATCTCTTCCGGTGTAGAATCTCGGTAACTCTCTTTGTAAGCCGTCTGAAAGAGTCCGATAATTTTAAAAGCCTGTTCCCGTGTAATCATTTTCACTACCTCCACTTATCTGTTTCTGTATGTAATCGAACGCATTAAAAGCCGCCCCTTTCTGGCTGCTTCCTCTCTGGTAACTGCCGCCCTTGTCCTGTTCCCTTTTAAGCCAATTAGTGATAAAACGCACTACCCCGTTTCGGGTTTTTCGCCTTGTCGGGTTTGCATCCGCCCACGCTTCCATGTTCCGGATCTCCTGTTCCACATCCACAGCCGGATAGGATTCTTTCCAGAAATTCAGCTTTTCAAGCGGGATTTCATAAAAGCTCTTATCAAGCAAGATAATCTTGTAGCCACTTGGAACCGGTTCTACTTCTACAGTTTCCACCTTTTCCGGCTCCGTTTTTTCTGTATCCATCTTGGATACAGGCGATAGCTCCGAGCAAACATATATATTATCCTTATCTATATTATCCTTATCTAACTCTATACTATCTTTACCTACCCTATCCTTACCTATACTATCCTGTGGATCCAAGCTGGACACAGGATGTATACAAGTTGGATCCAAGCGGTATACATAGTTATCATTTTGCAATAACGCCGCTTCTTCCTTGTGTACCGTTTTCCTGTATCTATCCGCCTGAATATAGTTGTTTTGTTTCCAATGCACCAAAACCACAATCCCACTTTCAAACGGAATAATAAACCCACGTGACGCAAGGATCTGTAAATCTCCCTCACTGCATCCAATACTTCTTTGCACCTTTTTCGGGGATGCTACAAAGCCGTCATCGTCAGCCTCCATCCCCAAGTGAAAATACAACGCCTGTGATGTCAACGGCATATTCAAAAATTTATCCGTTTCAACCACATCTTTCGAAAACATTCGTCTATTTGCCATCGTTCGCCCTTTCTCCTGCTGCCTGCTCCGGCTCTTCGCCGTTCAACTGACTTTCAGACAGGTAATATTCATAGCCGCCCGCATCTTCCAGTATGTAGCCGCCTGCTGCCAGCTTCCAGAAGCGCACAGCATCCAGCGTATCATTCGGCAGATTCGCAAAGCGACTTTTCATGAGCCACTGACGGAGCGCCGCCCGCCGTGCTGTTATCTGCTCCGCTGTCATTTGTATCGCCTTGAAGTCTAAACGGCCTTGTTTCTTCACACGCAGCGCCATAAGATCAACTATCTGCATCTTACCGCCTCCGCTCCGTTCTGAACACGCCCAAGCGCTCCATTTCGTAGTGAATGCTGTTTAGCTTCTGCAAAAACATCCTGGAAGCACGTTCTAAATCGCCCTCATTCCCGGACAAAAGCGGGACAACCTCCCACAGCCAACAATAGGCCGCTTTCAAGTCCTCTTTCCGCTGCTCCGTCCCTGTGATGCCTGGATCGCGCGTCTTAACGTTGCACACGATGCTTTCCGGCGATACTTCCGGAGCGCCCGCCCAAGCTCCAACAATGTTCACAGCCTGGCAGAAGTCCCGCATCTGGTCGTATTCCGGGCAGTCCTCAACCTTGCCACATTCGACATACTGCCGCCGGAATTCCGGTATAAGCCATGATTCTGCAGATTGCCACATTTTCTCATAGAGCTGTTCATTCATAGCCTCGCCCCCTTACTGTCTCGGATCGCCGTTGTTAAGGTATTCAACCAGCTTTTCAAAGTTAATCAGATACCGGCATCCCGCCGTGATATACACGATTTTCTTTTCTAAGCACAAGCACCGCAGCCGGTTATAGGAAATACCGGTTTTTTCAGATGCTTCTTTGATGGTAACCATCGTTGGTACTGTCATAGTTCTGTTTTCTCCTTTCTGATGCCCTCTGTGCATCCCAGACGCCCCAGCCCGGATCGTCTTAATCTTCGATAATTTCAGTTACATCCACGCCCAGAGCGCGGGCGATCTTTCCGGCTGTCTCCGGTCTGACCTCTCCACGAAAGATCTTGCTAAGTGTTCCCCTTGGAATTCCAGCAGCTACAAGCTCTTTCGGTCCCATGCAGGCTTTTGCCCTTGCAAGCAGGTATTTTTCTTTGTTGATTCTCATTTTTTCTCCTTTCTTTTTCAGATTCATTTGAATCTGTATATTATGATAATAGATTCTTTTGAATCTGTCAACAAAAAAATAGTTTCATTTGAATCTATCCAAAAAAAATATTATGTGATAAACTGATTGCGGGGTGATTATATGAAAGCTGGAAAGCAAATAAAAGCGCTGCGGTTGGCTGCTGGATTAACGCAAAAACAACTAGCAGAACTAGCCGGACTAGCTGAAATAACAATAAGACAATACGAATTAAATAAGCGAGAACCTAAGTTAGAACAATTAAAAAAGATAGCCTCTGTATTGAATGTTTCAGTATCTGAGTTAATTGATGAATTTATCCCAATTATAGAGACGTTCGGGAAAGATGTGAAAATCGAGATAGGCAACCGCGAAAACATTCCGCAACCTCTACCAAAAACGACATTATCAAAAGTTTTGAAAAATGTCTCACTCCCGATTACCGAACAGGCATTTGTAGAGCACTATCTAAGTTTGAATCCTCACGGAAAACAAGAGGCGTTGAAGCGCATCATAGAGCTGACACGCCTAGAAGAATATACAAAACCAGATACAACCGATCCGGATCACAAATAAATCTGACCGAACGAATCGTTCTGCACTTCCTCTGTTTGTCCCAGACGCCCCAGCCCGGCAGGAACAAAGGAGAGTTAAACGATGGCATCAATTAAAAAAACAGGCGAAAACGCCTATCAAATCGTTGTGAGCTGTGGATATAACAGCATCGGCAAGAAGATCCGCCGAAAAATCACATACAAGCCGGAGCTGTTGACGGCTAAGGGAAACCCCAAAAGCGCGGCATCTATCGAAAAAGACGTTGCCGCCTTTGCCGCCGATTTCGAGCGCAAGGTATTAACAGGTCAGTACACAGACGGGCATATTATGACGTTTGAGAAATACGCCGCCAAATATCTGGCAGAATACGCCGAAGAGAACCAGGCACCGCGGACGCTTCAATCTACAGAATCAGCTATCAAGGAATTTATAAGCGCGTTCGGGTATATGACATTGGAAAACCTCACGCCGCTCTATTTACAGGAATATGTGAATGCGCTGTTGAAGCGTAAAAAGGCAGACGGATCCGGGAAAACGCTCTCATGTGGCACGGTCAAACGAAAAGCCGCTGTTTTATCCGCTATGCTCTCGCAGGCCGTCCGCTGGAATCTCCTGACGGCGAACCCGATGGAGCGCGTACAGATAAAAGCACCAGACACACCGGAGGATGAGAAGATCGTGTTCTTCTCACAGCCGGAAGCCGAACGCTTCCTTGAAGCCCTGGAGAATCCCGCCTATTACACCGCATCCGGTAGGCTGGCGCGACCACTCGACACCACAGCGCAGCGCCTCGATGATCTCCGGGCGAACCGGCGCAGCATGACACAATATAAATTTCTCTTTTATCTGGCAATCTTTACCGGCTGCAGGCGTGGGGAACTTGTCGCCCTCACATGGGACGATCTGGACTTTACGAACGCGACTATCAGCATAGTGAAAAGCGTTTGCCGTGTAAAGAAAAAAATCATCATAAAGAGTACCAAAACGAAAAAATCTGCCCGCACTATCTCACTTCCGGAGATCGTTATCTCCCTTGCACAGGAATGGAAGAAGGAACAGGAATATTACAGGCTTTCGATTGGCTCCCAATGGAAAAACGGCGGATATATCTTTACCCGCTGGAATGGGGAAATGATGGGGCTTGAAACACCTTACCAGATTTTACACCGTGTTATAAACAATTACAACGCCACGCAGACAGACGAAAGCGCCCTGCTGCCGCTTATTCCTCTGCACGGACTCCGGCACACCGCCGCCACTCTGCTGATCGGCTCAAACGTCAATATCCGCACGGTTGCAAGCCGTCTAGGACATTCTGACGTAACAACAACACTAAATATTTACAGTCACGCCTTGAAAGAACTAGATCGAAAAGCCTCTGACGCTCTGGCTGATACCTTATCCAAAAAGGCTAATACAAAAAATTCAGTCCCCGAATAGTCCCCAAAAACACAGAAAGCCGCCCTTTTCGGACGGCATTTTTTATATTCAGATACAAGAAAAACCCTTGATTTACAAGGGTTTCCACTCGTCAGCTCCCTGCCGGACTTGAACCGGCGACCTACGCATTACGAATGCGTCGCTCTACCAACTGAGCCAAGGAAGCATTTTAATTTGAAAAATGCTCTGGAAAACCCAAAGCAATTTTCGATGACCTGTCCGGGAATCGAACCCGGGTTTACGCCGTGAGAGGGCGTCGTCTTGA
>ERZ791920.1042-NODE-1042-length-16497-cov-4.848802_pt1 | contig 16497 bp, 10 predicted proteins | sample MGYA00510136_ERZ791920 | MGnify/ENA primary metagenome ERZ791920 (study PRJEB30046, sample SAMN00792066) | human gut metagenome | study: EMG produced TPA metagenomics assembly of the A metagenome-wide association study of gut microbiota in type 2...
AGCCTACTAATTATTACCGTAAACTGTGCCTTTTTAACTTAAATTTTATTTAGTATAAACACTCATTTCCCACAATGAATATCCATATGGAAGTGCTCTTTCCACGCCCTGCATTCTTACATATCTTGCCTTTGTAGCGTCAAATGTTATAGTTTCTTCTCCACCTTTTCCATCTGTTACATTCTTAACTGTTGTCCAGTTTTTGCCATCTGTTGATGTCTGAATCTTGTATGCCTTTCCGTAAGCACCTTCCCAGTTAAGTACTACCTTGTTGATTGTGTAAGCCTTGCCTAAGTCTACTAAAAGCCATGCATCATCTACAAAGTTTGATGACCAACGTGTTCCGTTGTCCCCATCTACTGCATATTTTGCTGCCATTGCATCAGTTTCATTTCCTGATGATGTAGTCTTAGCTGATTTTGCAACGTTTGTATCTGATGGAACTGATGAATCTTCATTATTTGAACCATCTGATGCTGAGCCTGAAACTTTACCGTAAACTTCCATTTCCCATAATGAATATCCATATGGTAATGCTCTTTCTACACCCTGCATTCTTACATATCTTGCATCTGTAGAATTAAATGCTACCGTTTCTTCTCCACCTTTTCCATTAGTCACGTTTTTAACTGTCTTCCATGTTTTTCCATCTGTTGATGTCTGAATCTTATACGCTTTTCCGTAAGCACCTTCCCAAGTTAAAACAACTTTATTAACTGAGTATGTTTTTCCAAGGTCTACATAAATCCATGCATCGTCTGCAAAATTAGATGACCAACGTGTTCCCTTATCTCCGTCTACTGCGTTTTTGCCACCAAATACATCATTTTCTGAACCTGATGTTACTGTTTTGCAACCTGTAGAAATAATCTTGGTTTCTAATGTGTCAGGTGTTGTTGGCTGCTCAGGTTCTGTTGATAAACCGTCAATCTTGTATTCTGCTGTTGCCACAGGTGAATCAATCATTCCTTTTCTGTAAGCAATCGCTTTTAATGTTGTATTCTTGCTTATCTTAATACTTGGAACGTATAAGTTTGACTTTTCGTTAGGTGTTGAACCGTCTGTTGTATATCTGATTTCCACACCCTTAGTATTACTGCTAATGTTTACATTCAAAGCCTTACTGTATGTTCCTGATGGAATGCTAAATATTGGTGTTTCAACTTTTGCAGCTTCATACACACCCATTTCCCACAATGAATATCCGTATGCTAATGCTCTCTTTACACCTTGCATCTTTACATATCTACATTCAGTTGCATCAAATACAATGCTTTCTTCTCCACCTTTGCCATTGTTGTTTTCATATACTGTTGTCCAGTTGTTTCCATCTTTTGAAACCTGAATCTTGTATTCCTTAGCATATGAAGCTTCCCAGTTAAATGTAACCTTATTAATTGTGTAATTCTTTCCTAAATCAATCTGACAATACTGATTATCTGTAAATTCTGAAGACCATCTTGTTGTTCCGTCGTTATCGACTATCTTACTTCCGTCTACACTTGGATTTTCTGATGATGAAACCTTAACGTTCTTGCCTAATGCAATATTGTCTTTAAGTGAAACATCTGTGCCATTCACAGTGATTGTGCTTGAAGCCATTGCAGATGTAATATATTCATCTTTTACTACGATAGCTTTAACTGTTGCTGTACTTGATACTGCAAATACTCCATCATAAACCTTTGATGATGTTGTTGGCATTGTTCCGTCTGTTGTATAGTAAATAGTAGCTCCAGGTGTTTCTGATGAAATTGTTATATACTGTGTATCATCATATTTTCCTGACGGAACAGATATTTCAGGAGTTGAAGCCTGTACTATGTTAAAGCTCTTATTCTTATATACTTCAAAGTTTACAAGTGCCTTTGCACCAATTGTTGCTGTGCCAATCTTGTTACCGTTAGTTTTAAATGTTACAACCTTTGTGTCGTTAGTAGGATTCCAAACTGTTGCTGTATATTTGTTTGTATCCTTGTTATAATATACTGCTGCTGAACAGTCACCTGTTGCAACAATGTCAGTTGTTTTTACGCCTAACTGTTTCATACTGTTAATAAACCAATATGTGTTAGCTGTATCTGTTTTCTGAACCTTTGTATCGTTTGCAAGGAATTTCTCCATTGCAAGACTTGGATTAGTCTGTGAAAGGAATGGCCATGTAATATGTTGCCAACCTGTATCTGCCTGTGGATACTCTTTAAGCATCTTGTCAATTTCTTCCTGACTCTTTCCTTCGTTCTTAGCTGCCTGTACTGCCTTAGCCATTGCTATTGTTGTATCATCTAACAATCCCTTATATATTTCAGCACATCTGCTCTGATTCATTCCGTAATATGTTAAATATTCTGAAATCGGAAGCCACTGAATACCATAAACATATAATGGCTGTCCACCAAAGAATGTTCCATAGAAGTTAATTCCACCGTAGACCTGACCTACTACATTATATGGCCATTCTTTAGTCCAGTTGTCTTTGTCGTAATCGAACCAATACTGTTCGACTGCTTCCATTTCATTTGTAAATCCAAATACTCCTGCATCTCTGTATTCATCATTTTCTGTAAGAACTCCCCAAAGATACATACTTACCCAGCTAAATAATGATTCACTGGCTGATTCCTGATTGTTACCTGAATCATTGTCTGCGTATCCGCCTGCCCATGAATGTCCTTCGTACATATCATAAGCTCTAAATCTACAGTATTCACTATCATTGTCAGAAGGTCCGGCATAATCTCTAATCATCATTTCAATCATACCTTTGTAATCATTATAAAATTCCTGATCATATGTAGCTAAAACTGTTGCTGCAAACATGAAGTAACCATATGTAAAATGGTGATCACAAATTGCTGCATTTGCCCCAAACTCACTCTGTTCATAGTAAAGAGTTCCCCAGTTATTATTATAAATAAAATAACTGATATCATCCTTTCCGTCATAAGTAAACCAGTTAACAAGAATCTTCTTCATTCTCTTTAAGAATGTATCTCTAAGTTCTGTTTCTCCAAGCTGGTCTGCCATAAGAACTCCCATCCCCAAAGGATGAAGGTTCTTGCCTTCCCAATATGCATCACCTGCAGGATTTAAGTTCTTTGTTGCATCTTCCAATTCATTTAAGTAACCTAAAACTGCCTCTCCATCAAACTCTGCATTAGTTGGAAGAGCAAATGTTGGAAGAAGTCCTGCAAACTCTGAAACTGTCTTAAATGAAAGTCCTTCAATAGTCTTTAAATCACCTCTTACAGATGAATATGTTGCAAATGCCTTATCATCATCTGTTGAATTTTTCCACTGATGAGGAAGCATACATATAAATGTCTGATCTGTAAATCCATTTCTCTTAAGACTTGTTGTAGTCTTATATGTTGAAGTTACCTTTGCTTTACTGTCATCATAACTGTATGTAACTTTTGTATCTGTAACAAACGCATATCCATGTCTATAGAATGTTTCAATCTGTGATTTATCTTTCATTGTTCCAATAGACATGTAACCGTTAGTTTCAGGGAATGTTACTCTAATATAACTTCCGATTTTCTTAAATGTTGTATTTTCAGGAACAGTTAAACAATAATAACTTTTTGATGTTTTTGTTTTGCTCTTGTTATCACTGTCTGTAATTTCAAGACCGATATGATCTGCTTTCATTGAATCTAGATTTTTTGCCAATATTTCATTTCCGTTACCGTCAAAAATTGATGTAATGGCTGATGATGAAATATAAACTGACTTTGTATCGCCATATTCTGTATAGATGTAAGGTGAACCTTTTACAAATGTACTTGTCATTGCAACATGATTGTCGTCTGCAAGCTGTGCTGTTACTGAATAGTCACCATATCCGCTTACCTTATCACAAGCTGTAGCTGTATCAAGGTTTTCAGGCAAAATATAAAAATCAGTTTCAGTTTCAGAATTAACCGACACGTTTACATCAGTACTGCCCATGTCAGGAAGCCAGCCACTTGTTGCTGTCAAAATGCCAAGTCCCTTTGTTGAATATTTCATCTTCATTGGAAGTGTTGACATAAGGTTACCAAATTTGTTTATAAGCATTGACTGCCACCAGTCATTACTTGCTATCGGTGATTTAACATCATCTGTTTTGTAAACAGGTAATTTTGCTTTTTCGTTGTACATTGAATTTGCAAGATATGTTCCCTTACCGTTTGAAACAACATACGAATCAGGAAGGTTTGGAATACTATGGGTTACCTTTCTGTCGCCTGATTTGTACTTATAAACCTTCATTTCCTTTATGCTAAATCCGCTACCACTTTCAACCCTTGTATATCCATACATTCTTACATAACGTGCATTGGCATATAGTTCAATATTTGCAACTTCATTACCATAACCTTTAAACTGTCTGTATAAAGTTGTCCAATTACCCCCATCTTTTGAAACCTGAATGTCATACATCTTTCCTGCATCAGATGACCAATCAATTTCAACACGTCCAATATCATAATTTGCTCCAAGGTCAACCATCAACCACTGATTGTCTTTTTCTCCTGATGTCCAATATGAATTATCATTTCCATCAACTGCATTCTTAGCCAATACAGAAGTCTGGTCAATTACTCCATTATCGTCGTACATCCACCATACATCTCTTAATGATGATGCTGTAGCATTTTTATTTAAGGCAAGATTTTCGCCATAATCTACAGGTCTTTTTGTTACCCCGTCTTTACCGTACACTTCAAACTCATACAAAGAATATCCGTAAGCTTCTAAAGCCTTCTTTGTCATATAAACTCGTACATATCTGGCATTTGCTGTTATGTTTAAGTCCTCATTTCCACCTTTGCAATCGGAATTAACATAAACATCACTCCAATTTTCTTCGTCATTTGAAACCTGAATCTTGTATTCCTTGGCATAAGCACCTTCCCAATATAACTTTACGCCTGTTACATCAGTAACTTTTCCCAAGTCAACATAAATCCACTCTGTGTTATCATTCCATGCACTTTCCCATCTTGTACCGGTGGATCCATCTACTGCATAAGCCGGGTCACTATTTCCCACTGAAGAACTTGCATACACCATTCTTCCTGTAGAAATTACATAAGGTGAATCGTCTGCTGCCATAACATTTTGAATCTGCCCTGCCGGCAACATTCCCGTAACCATTGCCGCTGTCAAAAAGGCCACTGTGGCTTTCTTTGCCACTGCAATCTTCTTACCTTTTCTCATTATTTTCTTACCTCCTAAATAAAAAAATACAATATATACTTTTAACCCTCTAAAACCTTCCGTACCTGGATTTCTTTAAAGAAATATTCTAGTCCTTTCCAATCTAAAACATTCTCAAAAAATCAAATTACTTTTCTAGAATATTTTAGGAAAACGTTTTTTGCAATATTTCAACAAAGAATAGTTGATTTTAGACGTATTTTTGTATATATTGTATAATTTTTACTTAATTTTACTATTATTTAGCACGAAAATTCGGCATAATTAAAATTTTATTTCTTTCATATTTTTATAAAAACGATTCATTTTTATAAAAATAGTTTTATGCTAATACTTTTCCTTCAGGGAATATTGTTCTAAATACTTTTCTTACTAATGGTCCTGCAATAATTAACTGGAATGGTAATGCCATTACAAAATTCTTTGGTATGTTAGTTAACCAGATGAATAATACGTTGCTGAAATCACCCATTCTAATACTTGCTTCAACTGCACCATAAAGTGACATTATAATTACCATTGGAACAACCATTGAACATGAAACTGAAATTACTTTTCGAAGTGTACTGCTATCCGGCTTAACTAAATATTTAAAGGCAAATCCCTTAGCCAATCCTGAAACTACAAACCAATCCATACATGCTGCAAATACATAGGCAATTGGAAATCCTAACCATGCATCCTTAATAACCTGGGCGTTAAATGTTCCTGTGTGTAATGTTACGTTGTAAATGCTCATCCATAAAACCATAGTGAAGCACATAATTACTGTGTAAATAAAACTTTCTCTCTTATTCTGTGGCATAATAAATCCTCCTTTTGTTCTTGTGTTCTTTTTCAACAGTGAAATCCATCTGCATTGCTATTCTCAATGAGTTCAGTGTGGAAGATTTTTATTCAAACATAAGAAGTTCTCCGTTTAGCTCATTTCACATAATAAAAAGTAGAGATGTAATAGTTGTTAAACTCGTTACCATCTCTACTTTCGTATCTGACTTTCACTGCGTTCTTTTAATTTTCCTTAGGTATTCTACAGTAAAATTTTATTTTTCGTAAGTACTTTTTTAAATTTCGGCACTTTAAACAATAATATGTATAAAGCTACGTTAAGGCACACACTATTGCATAAAAAGCCTCACGAAATAATGCTGATATTATCTTACATTTCCGCCTTTCATGGCTGCCTTTCTCTGATACATTTTCTTGTCAGCATTTTCAAGAAGAATTTTTAAGTTTAATTCTGATTTTCTCTCAGATTTTCAATTAATTTAAACACTTCCGGATGCTTTTCTTTTAAATGCTCATCAAGAACATGTCTTCTTTCCTTAAATCTTTCTGCCATTTCAGGATGTTCATCACTGATTCTTCTATGTATTTCTTCTCTATGCTTTTCGAAACGTTCAGCAATAGTTTTTTCATCTTTTCCTGAAATATTAACAATCTCTTTTAGATGTTCTTCAAGATGCTCTAACCACTCGTCCTCGTCAAAAGCATCCATATGTGACCAGCTTCCGTGGAAAAGTTTCTCCATATCTCCTGTTTTCTTTAATTGCTGAATCTGCAGAACAATCTGCTTTTCAATTTGCTCTTCACTTTCAGCTCCGTATGCCCAAACGAACTCCTGAACCTTGTTATCTACTCTTTTTCTTGAAGCACTTCTTTCTTCATTTTCTACGCCACCCTCTAAAGGATAAGGTCTTCCAATGCCCATATCCTTCAAAGCAATGTGAATAGTTCTTCTAACTCTTCCTTCTTCAATCATATACCCTAGCCCCAGTGTTCGAAGTTGCTCATTAATCTTTGCAATATGTTCGGTCATATAAAATCTAATGCCTTTGCCTTCAAGTGACTTGTACAACATTGCCAGCCTATCTGCTGCAGTTATATCAATACTTCCAACGCCACCTGCATCAAGAATTACAGCTTTGGTATCCGGTTTTATGCTGTCTTCAATATCGCGTTGCAACACCTGAATATTACCAAAAAACAAATTACTGCTAAATCTATAAATTATAACTCCTTCAATGGCATGTATTTGGCTTCCCTCGTTCAAATCCCTAAAATGTCTATGCCCCGGCTGTATTCCAAGAAAACATCTTGAAGGTTTTGATGTTCTTATAATCATTTCTGTAAAAGAAAGAATAATACCAATTAAAACACCATTTATTGTTCCAAGTAAAAGTACACCGAGAAAAGCTCCCATAAAAATTAGAAATTCAGTTCTGCTTACCTTCCACAACCTTGCCGCCAAGTCAAACTCCGTTGCACCCATAAGTGCTGAAATAACTATTGCCGTCAAAATAGGAATAGGAAGATATCCGATAAATCCTGTTCCGCAAAGAAGTAACACTATCATAGAAAATCCTGCCACAATGCCTGTAAGCTGAGTTTTTGCCTGATATTGTTCACCCATTGCCGTACGGGAAACTGAACCGTTAATAGGGCAACATCCTGTAAAAGCAGCCATAAAATTACCTAGGGAAAATGCAAAAATCTCCTGATTATCATTTATTCTGTAATTATTTTTTTGAGCAAAACTATTCTCTGCCAACAAAGTTTCAGCCATAATTACTACTGCCACCGACAAACTGATAGTAATAGTCTGCTGAATTGGAATAGCCGGGAAATCAGGAATACTCCACTTTGGAAGTCCCGGCTCTACTGCATTTAAAGTCTTAATTCCCCAATCTCTTATTGGAAGACTTATTGTGAAAATCGTACCCACAAACATTAAAACTACTGCCATTGGAAATTTAGGCATTATCTTCTTCGAGGCAAAAAGTATTACCAGCGCTATCACTCCCATAATTACTGATGGCATATTTATATTAAGCGCAGTCTTATAGATATGTTCGGCTAATTCGAAAAACTCTCCTGTTCCCGATGTGCCTCCCATAACCTTTGGAATCTGCATTAATATGATTGTTGTACAAATACCTGTTATAAAACCACCCATTACCGGTGCTGAAATGTAATTAACCAGCTTTCCGGCTTTCATAAAATAAAAAGCCAACAACCATAAGGCAACAAAAAACGTCATAACAGGAACTGCTGCCATAGCCTTGTCTGAACCAGCCTCTATGTTAAGTGTCAAAAGCGCTGAACCTACAAGAGCTGCAGGAGCCGCGTCCACACCAAATATAAACTGAGGCGATGTAGAAAAAAGTCCAAAAACAAGAATTGGAAATACCGAACCATACAATCCGTAAACTGCAGGCAGACCGGCTATCTGTGCATATCCCATAGAGATAGGAATAGACACCGCCATAATAATAATTCCTGCAATAATGTCCTTTATAAAATTGTCTTTGTTATAATTTCTTAATGTTTGCAATAATTTTATATTCATTTTAAAGTCCTTCTATTCCGTTTTTCCCTATTATAACTCTATTTTTCTTTTTTGTTCACAAACATTCTTGTTATTAAAGCCACTATCGGGGAAAGTACTCCTGCTATCGGCCACACAACCCATGAAATATCCCACTTTCCTGTTGGAAATGACCATCCTAAATAGATTGCCACAAAGATTAACCAGTACACTAGCATAACGGCTCCAACAACAGGAGCTTCTTTCTTTTTCTTAACAGTGTAGTCGCCTTCCTGCAATAATACGTCAAAACTTGAATTAATGATGCCTACTCTCACAAAAAGATTAACTGCCACTGCCACGATCAGAAGCAAAATTGAAACTGATATCACCACAATATCATCTTTTGCGTTAATTCCTGCGCAAAGCATTAATGGCACACAGCTTAAAATACATAGAACTACTCCAATTCCAACTGATATTGTAAACTTCCCCGAGAAACCATTCTTCTTTTCTCTGACAATGCCATCAACACCATATTCAGTTTCTATTTCTTCTTTGCCTAGAAATTCATATTTAGAGGATTCCCTTCCGCTTAAAATAAATAGAAATACTGCTACAGCCACCATTACAAGAAGTATTGCCACGCCTATTCCGCTGGCAAAATCCTCTGTAATTCCAATTCTTCTGCTTTCACTTAAACCTATAAGGACAATCAATGGTGCTGCAGATGCCACACATAAAGATACTCCAAATGCTATGATAGGTGACGTTTTAGTCTTAATTCGTAAAAATTCATCTGCCTCTTCCATAGTAACCTTTCGAAGCTTCTTAGAACTTTCCGTACTTTTAAAACCATCAACGTTTTCCGCTTCTTCAATTTCATCTTTTAATAAGTAATCAGTTGTAACGCCAAAAATTCTTGCCATTTCCAAAATTCTGTTTAAATCAGGCACTGACTGGCCGGTTTCCCTTAGTTAAAAATATTACTCTTGTTGATTACTCAACTCTTCCAATAAATCGGTAATATATCTCAATTTCCTGTATTCTTTCGTTATCCTCATTCGTTGTTGCTTCATGTATGAGGATTTTTTCTATCATGGCATTTAATAATGGTGCTGTCAGTTCCTTTGGTACGGAATATTCCTTGATTAACTCAATCCACTTTTCAGCACCTATCATATCCTGTTCCATTTTACTTAGTTCTTCTCTTAGGCTTGTTATCTGCTGTTCCAGTTCTATCTGTTCTTTTTGGTACTTGCTGGACAACATCACAAAATTTCGCTCTGTTATCTTCTCACAGGCTCTATCTTCATACATTTTCGCAAATAAACGGTCAATCTCATTTTGTCTGTTCTCGGCTTTCTTCAATGTACTTGCCTTTTTCTTCTTTTCCCGTATTCTCTCTGCATTGCCAGCTTTCTGTATCTTGTTCAATACCTTTTCTTCGTCCTGCTGTACTGCCTTAGCCCAATACTGCAAGCGTTCCAATACGGCTTGATACAGCACATCATAACGAATGTAGTGCATAGAACAATTACCTTTGCCAAACTGCCCGTAGTAACTGCAAGCATAATAACTGTAAGGCGTTTTATTTGTCTTATTCGTTCCAAATCTCATAGACCAACCACAATCCGCACACTTGACAAGCCCTGCAAAAATCGGCGTTGCCTTTTCCTTTGTCTGTCTGCGTCTTGATTTTATCTGCTCCTGCACACGATAGAACACTTCCTTGTCAATAATCGGCTCGTGAGTGTTTTCTACTCGAAACCATTCACTTTCGGGCTTACGCACTTTCTTTTTGCTCTTGAACGATACCGTAGACTGCATATTGTGAACACTGTTTCCGATATAAACCTCACTTTTCAATATCGCCTTGACATGAGCAATCGTCCACTCATAACGCTTACTTTCGGGTTTTCCCTCAAAGATATGTGCAAAAGTACCGTATCTTGTAAAATTTAGCCATGACGCTGTCGGAACTTTTTCTGCTCTTAACTGCTTTGTGATTTTTGCACTTCCGTAACCTTGATAGGCTAGGGAAAAGATTTTTTCAATAATCCATTTTGTTTCATCATCAACCAACAGTTTTCCTTTGATGTCAGGGTGTTTCTTATATCCTAACGGAGCATAAGCACCGTAATGAGCCCCCTCCGCAAACTTTGTCTTAAATGCTGATTTGACTTTACGGCTTGTATCTCTTGCCACCCATTCATTGATGATGTTCTTAAATGGTGCAATCTCACTTTCGCCTTTTTCGCTGTCTACACCGTCATCAATCGCTATGTAGCGGACATTATGACTAGGGAAATACAATTCTGTATATTGTCCTGTCATAATATAATTTCTGCCAAGACGGGAAAGGTCTTTCGTTACAACACAGTTGATTTTTCCTGCCTCTATATCCTCAATCATTCTTTGAAAACTCGGTCTGTCAAAATTTGTTCCCGACCAGCCGTCATCAATATATTCATCAATGACATTCAAATGATGTTCTTTTGCATATAAACGCAACATACTTCTCTGTGTGGTAATGCTGGAACTTTCGCCCTGTAATTCATCATCTCGGCTTAACCTAAGATAAAGTGCAGTATTGTAAATCTGTTGTTTCATTGTCAGTTATCCTCCTTTATAACTAACCCGTGTTTACAATACCTGCTTGCAAGTAAAGTATAACACGGGTACTTTTTGTCATTCAATCTATTTCTTACAACTGCACCGATTTTATGCGATTGTCTGCTTTGCTTTTTCCAGCATGACATCAGTTAGAAGTTCTTCCATTGTTTTGCCCTTTTCGGAAAAATGCTCTTTTACTACAATCTTTGTCTTTCCTCTGTTGCCAATGCCACACTTGCCATTTTTCTTTTGAATTGTTTTTACAGCATTATCAATAACACATACCCCCTTTCTGTAAAATCTTTCTAAGCAATTCAACGGCTTTTGTCATAGCCCACAGGAGTTCCACCTCTGCATAGTTCTTATGTAGCCGTACCCATTGCGTGCGACGCTCTTAATGCTCAAGCTGTGGCTGTACGGGAGTATCATTATCTGACAGTACAGGTCATGGCGATAAAAGAGGACAAATCTTTTACAAGAACACAAATAGGTTTTCGCTCGCTCTTGCAGGGGAAAGGTCGTGGCGTATTTGTTTCAACGGCTAGCTGTCTGTCAAACGTATTGAATAGCTTTATTCAGTTGTCAAAGAACGATTGAAAGAAAAAAATCGTCTTTCCTATATATCGCGTTGGAAAAGAGGAGAAACGTAACCAAAATCCAAAACTTTTTCCATTATTAGTACAAATGGAACGGTTCATTTTGGCAATCAACGGTTGATTTTCTCCTTTTTCACTACTATCTGTACAGCAAACGTCCATTTGCTAAGTTTAAATGGAAAAATTTTAACTTCTTTTCATGCACCATATAGGGATAGAAAATGTCATTTTGCTAAGTTGATGATGAAAAAAGAATATTTTCCTTTTCACACCCTAACTACCCAAACCATACCGTTACTGCCAACAATAGAATGAAATATTTTCTTTGCACCATATAGGGAACGGAAACCTTAAATTGTTAAGTTGAGAACAAAGTATTTTCATCTTTTCACATCAACACTCAACTGCTAATGCCTGTTTGAATACAAAATGATGATGTTTTTCCTCTTTTCACAGAAGACTGTCCACTAATCACGAATTTCCGTCATTTTTTCAAAACTTTTTTCTTCTTTCACTTCATATAGGGACAGCAAGCCCCGATTTAATGACCTATTTTCAAAAAAAGTTTAGATTTCCTTTTCTCGCACCATATCTGTACGCAAGTAGCCATTTTGTTGCAGATTTAATAAAAAATTTATTTTTCTTCTTTCACTTCACATAGGGAATGAAAACAGCTCTTTGCTGACTAAATCTGAAATTTTTCAATTACATTAAAAAATACCGTCATTCTCTTGTGGAACAGCGGTATCTATACGTTCTTCTATGGTTGATTTCTCTAATTGTAATAAATGTTTATGCTTGTCTTTTAGTTCTGCCTGCTCAATCATATCTTTCAGTATCGTTGTACGATTTTCTCTGTCTAATGCCTGTACCATTTTTATGGTTGGTGCGACTTGTCTTTGTAGCCAATGCAACGCTTTTTGTAAAGTGTAAGGCTCTGGCTTTGTGGTTAAGCGTATCGGCTCTCTGTTTTCCCCTACAAACCATGCCCAATCATCATTTGTTATCCATTGACTTTTTGGCTTGTCGTCCTCTCTGTCAACAAAGCGGACATAATGATTGATGATAGAAAAAGCGGTGCGTTCAGCGTCCCGATAGGTCAGTAAATCTACAACCGCATAATAGGCTCGTTCGTTCTTCATGCGTATTTCAAAACGGTTCTTAATCTCCGTATCTTCAATTTCTGTGCCATTCTTGACATACTGCTCATAATTTTTCTGATAAGCACACATATATAATTCGCTACTTGTTGAACCGAGATATAAGGTTTCTCCTGTATTCTTTGGTAAATCGCTACCGCATTTTTCTGTACCGCTGTAATCTTTCTGCATACGGAAGTAGGACATACATTCGCCAGCCTTGTATTTTTCCTTTAACTTTGGAATATCCAATATTCCTGCTTTATCATTGATAGCCAAATCAAGCCGTTTCATCACACCACCAGCCGTCATACAATCCAGCATGAAGTCATACCATGAGCGTTCCTGTGCCAGCAGATAACATTCCATTTGCCGACAGCCTTTGCCTTTCAGTTCCAATAAAACACCTAAATGCTCCTGCATGGAACACATGATATTGATGTCGCCAAGTACATATTTGCTTTCATATCCGTATTTTCCATAATCTTCATAAAGCATGTAATTAGATTTCAGTTGTAATACATCACGGATAATCGCCAATGCGTCCGTAGTAGGAAAGCGGACACGAAAGTAATCAATCAATAAGAATAGTGGTTCTTGCGGATTGAAACGCTCAATCTGTTTTTCTATGATTTCTCTTAATTCGTCATTCAATGGCTGTTTTCCTTTTTCAATGCGGTTGTAATATTCACGGCTGATACCACAGGCAACAGCAAGCCTTGTTTGTGTTACTCCGTATTCCTCACGCTTTTGTCTTAGTTCTTCAATAAAGTTTTTATCATTCATTCTTCAATTCCTCCAATCAAAAAAGGCAACTACCATAATTGATAATTGCCTGTCATTAAAAATCTGTATAGAAAAAGCAGTCAATCCTAAGACTAACTGCTTTGTGTGTATGGATATAAAATTGCTTCTAATCTTGAATAGGTATCCAAATTTCAATAACTGAATTATCACTATTCCAATGAAAACGATAATCGTATTTTTCAAAGTGTAGGATAATATCTTTTATAGGAATATACGATGTACTAGGAATAATTTCTTCATAAATCTTGCCATAAGTTTCATATATTTTATCCATAGCACCAATATGCTCCACAACCAAATATTTATAAGACGGTATTTCTTTATACAGAAAGCCCTCTGGGGTAATGGTTCTTTGGGGAATAGAACAGAAATAATAAAGTTTTCCATTTCTTCTTTCCATAAAAGCATATTTTACCCAATTTCCTGATTGTGAAAGATACGCTTTTTTCAAACTACTGTTAAACTTTCTCCAAAACTGTGTACTAATCTGAATATTCTTTTTTTGATAATTAGTCAGTTCTACTTCCTGCCCAATAACTGCAAATGCGTTTAATTCCTTTATAGAAAAATTTATCATTTTACCTTGTGAGCAGTGATAACGGTATAACTGTACGCATTTACCGTTATAATACAATTATCAATCGTTATATACCAGTTTTTTCCTTTTCTTGTGATTTCCGCATTAGAAAGGCTAATTTTTTCTTTGCACCATTCAATTACATTTTCTACATTCAAAGATAAGTTCTTTTTAATTCTAATAACGCCAAGTTCAGTTGTGTGAAGTCTTCCTAAGTTTTCCAGTAATTCATTTTCCATATTTTGATACCTCATTTTTCAGCAAATTTATTTGTATGTTTTATACCCCAATTATAACATTCTCATATCAGCACTACAATAAAAATAATTAAGCACCAATAATCTTATTGAACATCTCCAACCGTAAATCTTTCACACCATCAGTGATAAACACTGAGCTGACAGCAATTACGACAACTACCATAATTGCCTGCACTTAAATTTCTGCAAAAGAAAACGACAATCAATTTCTTATTTTTTGAAATCAACTGTCTTTCTCATATTTACTATTCAATTTTCATAGTGATATAGGTACAATTTATATCACTACTGTAAAAATGGGGTTTTGCCTTATAAATACAGCGTTTTCCGCTTGTTAGTGTATAGTGTTTCTTGTTTTTTGTGCCCCCCTTGTTAGATAACGGGGGCTTTGAACGGCTCGCAAGCTCGCCGAACCGCCGAAGCGAACCGCCCCCTTGCAAGCATGGCGGAAAAATCTTAAGGATTTTCCCGCCAACGTGGTCGGATCGCTCCGTCGGTTTAACAGCTTTTCTGTTTCTCTCTAGTTATCTACGCATATAAATCAAATCGGTTATTCCGTTATAAGTCTGTGTTTTACAAAGCCTTAACTTTATTTCCCTGTCTATGTTGCCCAAAAGACGAACCCCATTTCCTAACAGAGTAGGAATAACAGAAATGTAATATTTATCAATCATATTTTTGCTTACCAACTGCTGAACAAGATTTGCTCCGCCACAAATCCAAATATCCTTTCCTGCTTCTTGTTTTAGCCGTTCCAATAATAAAACAGGATTTTCACTTGTAAAATGAATTTGTTGGGAAGAATTGCACTCTTTATGTGTTAATACATAAGTTGTAAATTTATTATATACCCATTCTTGCGGAGAAAGTTCAGTAACAACCTGATGAGAAGTATTCCACCCCATTAAGACAGTATCTATATCTTTGGTAAATTCTGTATAAGTGTCGATGTTTTCATTGTCATTTCCATGACCATTTAGCCAAGCTACTCCACCATTACCGTCCGCAATATATCCGTCAAGGCTCATGGCAATAAATAAAACTACTTTTCTCATTTTTTCTCTTTTATAAATACAAACAGGAATTTATTTCTCTTTTTTACTCATAAGGGAACAACTGATTGCTACAAATAAACCCATTAAAATCCATGGAAATGCTGCTCTTATAAAATCACTAACCATACTTTATTCCTCCTTAAATTCCAATTTCCTTAGTTCTACAAACTGAAATTTTTGCCTATGAATGTATCTTGTTCTTTATACGCAAACAGGCTTCTGTGTGCATAATCCAATGTCTTGAAAACGGCATTTGAATTAGTCCACAAATATCTTTATTACACCAATAATCAATCAGCCAAATTGCTTTTTCATTGTCGTTTACTACATTCAACGATTCTAAGTATCCTTTTCTTTCTTTCGGTATTTTTCTTTTCAATTCATCATAAGATAACCGTTCAAGCATTTTCTCAGTGCTTTCCCATACTTCGAAAATATATAAATATAATTCTTCCAGATTAAGCTGTTTTGAAAAGTCTGCAATCTGCTGTTTCATGAGTTCATTTCCTGTTGTAATGATAGGTGAATTGATACGCTCTTGATAATTGCCTGCAAAAAATACTTGTTCATCTTCATTTATCACTGTATGCACAACTATATCTTCAATGCGGAAAATATGCCAAATAGAATAAGCAATCGTCTTACTATGATAACCATCAGCGTTTATGAAGGGGATTGAGTTAAAATCTTCTCTGCATAATTCTTCTTTGAAAGATACTAAGGTTTGTATTAACTGACTTCGTAAAGTAAGTAAAGTATCAATACCCCTCTTATAAGTATCTTTCTTTTTTATTTGTGCCTGCATTGTTTTATTAAGTTCAGACCATTCCTTATTCATATTCAATCCTCTCTCAAATTCTGATTTTATCGCCCCATACAAACTGGAATTTGTCTTACAACAATTTATATATGCATAAAAAGCAATATATTTA
>ERZ791920.1077-NODE-1077-length-16023-cov-3.179797_pt1 | contig 16023 bp, 10 predicted proteins | sample MGYA00510136_ERZ791920 | MGnify/ENA primary metagenome ERZ791920 (study PRJEB30046, sample SAMN00792066) | human gut metagenome | study: EMG produced TPA metagenomics assembly of the A metagenome-wide association study of gut microbiota in type 2...
ATATGCAGGAAGCGGACAGCCAGCAACAACAAAGGTATCTGTAACAACAACGGTAGCTCCTGTAGCAACAACGGTAGCTCCTGTAACAACACCATCAGTACCGGGTCAGGATGTAGATGAAAGCATAAAAGCCCCTGAAGGACTTGTATGGGCAGGAAATGCAAATTTACCATATTATTTTGCATGGGCTAAGGCAGATGGTATAGACTCATATAATGTATATGTTGATGGAACTTTAGTAGCTAACGTAGTTGATGGCTCAGTTAATTTAAATGAATCTGTATTCACAAAGGGTTCAGGCGAATATGCAATTGGAATTGCAGCAGTAAAAGGAAATAAAACATCAGTAATAACATCAATTAAATATACATATGCAGGAAGCGGACAGCCAGCAACAACAAAGGCACCGGAACCTTCAACAGCAAAGCCTACAGATGTAACAGTGGCACCAACAGCACCGGGACAGGATGTAGATGAAAGTATAAAGGCACCTGAAGGACTTGTATGGGCAGGAAATGCTGATTTACCTTATTATTTTGCATGGGCACCGGTTGTAGATGTAGATTCATATAATGTCTATGTTGATGGAGTATATGCAACAAATGTTAATGGAAACTCAGTTAATCTTGAAAAATCGGTATTTACAAAGGGCTCCGGGGAATACACAGTAGGAGTTGCCGCAGTTAAGGGTAACAAGGTTTCAAATATAACATCAATTAAATATACATATACAGGTGATGGAGCAATCACAACAACAAAAGCTCCTGAGGCACAGCCAACGGCAGCACCTACAACAGTAGCACCAACAGCTAAGCCTACAGTAGCACCAACAACAGCTAAGCCTACAACAATACCAAAGGAAACAACAAATATTTCTTTTACAACAGACAGTTCTATTGAAAAGCCATTTGGTTTGGATGTAAGTCAGGCAAGTGTAGGATATGTTAATGTTGTTTGGGGACGTGGAACAATTGACTGTTACAATGTTTATGTAGATGGAGAAAGAAGACGTACAGGAATTTCAGCACAGGCTTTAAAACTTCCTGTTTATACAGAAGGAACACATACAATAGCAATTACAACAGTTGTAGGAAAAAGAGAATCAGAAAGACTTGAAGCACAGATTCAGATTACAGGAACAGGTGAAAAGGAAACAGAACCTGAAACATGTCCTGAAGAACTTAAGCCACAACTTAAGAAAAATGTTCCTTTAAGAGATGACAGAATTGCAATTGAACTTAACAATAAGACTAATGGAAAATATAGTGACAGTGAAATTTACTGGTGCATTGTAGGAAATAATGCAAATAATCAGCTTTGTTATATGGATAAAGATGGAAATATGATTCCTGCATCAGAGAGTCTTAACACAGTTGAAGTAAACGGAACAAAATATGCAAATATTTATCATACACTTGCAGAATCAGATCATGTATATGCTCCAACTATCAGATCAGGAAGGATGTACTTAAGCTATGGAAAGCCGGTATATGTTAAGTTTGTTGGTTCTACAGGTTATGCCGGACCGGATCTTAACAATCCTGGAGACGTAAATGCTAACACATTATTTGAGTTTGCAGAGTTTACTATTGAAGGAAAGCATTATTGGGGAAATACAACACGTGTTGATTATTTCTGTTTCCCAATGGTTACACGTTTAATAGGTGGTTCGTTATATGGCGGATATGATAATGTAGTAGGTGATGTTGGAACAAGAGATGAAATCTTCAATGCATTTAAGAATGAAGTTCCAAATGAATATAAGTCACTTGTAAGAGATGATAGAATTATTGCACCATGTAAGAGTACATTTAATGTTGGAAAGATAAACGGAAATTATTTTGATAATTATATTAATGAATTCTGGAACAAATATGCCAATGAAGATTTAAGATTCAGCTCAGAATCAGGAAGATTTGTTGGTAGAGTAGTTGGAAATCAGATGCGATTTACAAGAGAAGGTGACAGCACAGTTTATTATGTTGATAAGCCAAATACACAGGAAGTGTTAGAAGGCAAGGGCGCATTTGACAGAGGAAACGGTGTTGAAAAAGCTATTGAAGCACAGCTTTGTGCAGCATTTAACAGAGGTGTTGCAACAGAACCTGAAAACTGGTATACACCAAGTAAGTATTATAAGAACAGTGTGTCAAACTTCTATGCAGGATTCTTCCATGAACATTCAGTTTTAGGAAAAGCTTATGGATTCTGTTATGACGATGTAAATGATCAGAGCACATTACTTCAGTATGATAAGGCAGATGCTCTTGTAATTGATCTTAAATGGTAAATAAATTACTATAAAAAATACCCTTTTTAATTGGGAGCACATCAGTTTTGGTGTGCTCTCTTTTGATTTAATACCCAAAAAAATAACAGAGCTTCAATGCTAATTAATGTTTTTCAACAAACTAATTAGCATTAAGCCCTGTTAATTCTTTGAAATGTAAATAATTTCATCTTACTAACTATTAATTAATATCCAACAGCTTATCTACTGCATCCTGTATTTCAGGGTGCTTTCTATATTGTTCTATTAAGTGATGTTCATGTTTTGTAAGATTAATTGGCTCTTCGTCAGTATATCCGAAAGTGCCAAGAATGTTATCAATATTATAAATATCACAAAGTAGAAGTAGTGTGTCAGCGTCAGGCTGAGTGGCACTGCTTTCCCATCCGTAAACGGTTTTTTCAGCTACCTTAAGTGACTTTTCTTCCAGTAATTCAGTAACGTCCCTCACACTTAAATTATTCATTTTTCGGTAAGCTTTTAATACTTCTGCAATCTTTCTATTCTTCATTTTAAATACCTCTTTTTAAATAATATAGTAAGAAAAAATCAACGTCAACCAAATCACCTTGAAAAAAGGAAAAATCTTTTTGAATTCTTTTGATTCGGGAAAAATCTACATTGCATTTCTTGAATACAGAGAATATAATAGACATTATAATATTATTTTCTTGTAATACGGGAATGGCGGTGACAAATGAAAAATAATAACAGCGTTTCAAAAGCATTAATTAAATACATAAAAGAAAAAGAAATATCTACATCACAGATTTCTAAGGATACCGGAATTTGGGAGAAAAAGTTAACTGATGAGAATGTAACTTTTACGGCATCAGAATTTTTGGAATTATGTTCTTATTTGCATTTAAAACCGGAAGATTTGAGATAGGTGATAAAGTGCTAAATTACATATGCAGAAATGACAATATTAAAACTAAAAGCAGTACCTGTCCTGTGTGTGGACAGAGAACTGAACTGACGAAATCAGACATATACTGGTGCGAAACCTGCAAGGTGCCATTGTATCAGAAGGAATGTCAGTGTTGTGGAAGTAGCGGCAGAAGATTAACCACTGATATTAGACCGGTTTTTCCGGAGGAGAGATTACTGTTAGAAATAATGACAGATAAGACACCCGGATATTATGAGAAGATGTCAGTTTGGAATTGTTCAGGCAACAGATATATTGCCGATGGACAGAGGGTTGATTTTGCAGTTAAGGATTTAAAGAATAAAAATCCTAACGATATAAGAATTAGATACGAGAATGAAGTTTCTAATATCGATTATAAATATTTTAATGAATTTAAAGACAGATTCGTAAAGGCTAACAGAAGCCGTTACGAATTTATAGTAAAGGAAGCAGTAGATTACATAAAGAATTCAACAAAGGATTATACTGCAAAGGATATGTTTGTTTCTTTTTCAGGGGGGAAGGACTCTACAGTCACATCTGATCTTGTTATGAGGGCTTTAAGTGAACCGAAGATTCTTCATATTTTCGGTGACACAACTTTAGAATTCCCCGAGACTATGAAATACATAGAACGATTTAAAAAAGAACATCCACAGACTCCTATTGTTTCATCAAGAAACAAAGATAAAGATTTTGAGGAACTTTGTGTTTTGGTTGGCCCACCAAGCAGAGTTATGAGATGGTGCTGTACTATTTTTAAAACAGGTGCAATCCAGAGAAAGATTAAAACTATGTTTAGAAATAAGAACAAAATTATAACTTTCTATGGAATAAGAAGAAACGAATCAGCAAGCAGAAACAAGTATGAGCGTGAAACAGAAGGCTCTAAAATTACAAAGCAGATAACTATTTCACCGATTATTGACTGGATGGATTTTGATGTGTGGCTTTACATGCTTACAACAGAAATTGATTTTAATTATGCATACAGATTAGGGTATGCAAGAGTTGGCTGCTGGTGTTGTCCTAATAACAGTGGTTGGTCAGAGTTTTTGTCTAAGATTCATATGCCTGAACAGTCCAAAAGATTCAGACAGCTTTTGGTTGACTTTGCAACAAAGATTGGAAAACCTGATCCGGAAGTGTATGTGGACGAAGGCAAGTGGAAAGCAAGACAGGGGGGAAATGGCGTAGATTATGCAAAGAAGTCGGCAGTATCATTTGAACCTTGTGTGCTGGAAGAGAATGCTTTTAATTATGAACTTCAAAGACCAATTTCAGACCAATTGTATGAGTTGTTTAAGCCTTTTGGATATTTAAATTTCGATATGGGCAATAAGCGATTGGGTGAAGTTTATGTAACAAGAAGGAATGGCAATCCTGTTTTGAAATTGCAGGGCAGAATTGGCTCTACAACTTTAAAAGTTACAATAATTGACAGCAACATAGATGGGGCAAAGAATCTTAAAACAGCAGAGGATAAGATTAAATGTCAGATTACAAAATATCAGATGTGTATGGCATGCAGGGCGTGCGAAAGTATTTGCAAGCACAATGCCATAGTTATAAAAGAGGACAAAGAAGGTAATCTTGATTATAGAATACTGGACAATAAATGTGTAAGATGTGCAGAATGCGTTAATCATTACACGGCAGGATGTTATATGAGAAAGGTTTTGGCAATAAAAAGAAACTAGTTAATTATTTATGAAACTTAAGCAGGCAGATAGGAGAAGAAAATGGCGATTAAACTTAAAGGACATGAAACATTTGCACTTCGTGAGGGGTGGCTTAATAAAGGACTTGCAAAGGTAGATGCCAATCCAAAAGTTTTCTCTGAAAACTATGGGGCGGATGCTCTTGGAGTGGGAAGCAATATGGCTAAGGCTATTCGCTATTGGCTTAAAGCCGGAAAGTTTATGGAAGAACTACCTAAAGAGGGGGCAAAGCTTACAGATATAGGTCAGATTATTTTTAAGGAAGATAAGTATTTAGAAGATATATTTTCATTATGGATATTCCATATTAATCTGGCAGGAAATGAGAAACTTGCAACAAGCTGGTATGCTTTTTTTAACTTAATTAACATTGACGAATTTTCAAAGGAAGATTTAATGAACATTCTATTAGAAAAGCTTACTCCTTTGGCAGAGAAAAAAGCCATACCTGAGCGTTCGTTGCGAGATGATATTTCCGTACTTTTAAATATGTACGTAAAAGAGAAGCAGCAGAATTATGATCCGGAGGAAAATAAGATTTCACCATTTGCACAATTGGGTTTATTAAAAAAAGACAGAAATAATTATATAAAAACACAGCCTGACAAGGATAAGTTATGTGATGATGCAGTGCTATACAGCCTGATTAAGTTTTTTGAAAAAAAAGAAGTTGACTCAATAGGAATAGATGAATTGCTTAACAGTCTAATGTCACCGGGAAGAATTTTGAACCTAAAGAGAATGGCTTTAAACGAATATTTGGACCATTTAGAAGGTCAGGGTTATTTGACTGTTAACAGAACAGCAGGACTTGATATGGTTTATCTTAAAAAGAAAATCGGGCTTAAGGAAGTTGTTTCGAATTATTATAAAAAACACTAGAAGAAGTTTTTAAAAGGCTAACGAATTATTACAGGAACAATAAAGAAAAGCGATTTGTAAGACTAATAAAACATTAAACACTGATAGAAAGGATGCGTATATCTGGCAATCAGGTATATCAGAGAATAAATGAATAAGTTTAAAGACTTTATAGAAATAGACAAGAAATTTCAAAATTCAATAAATTTGCAGTTGGACATAGATAATTTATCTAAACTAAATAGCTATATACCAACCCATTCTTCTATTTTAGTGTTGGATGGGTTTCTTAATAATGTTTTGTCAGACAGAGACAAGGCAAATATTTTAATTGGACCTTATGGAAAGGGAAAATCACACCTTTTACTGGTTTTGTTGGCTTTACTTAATGACGGAAAAGGTGACAGAACTAAAAAAACAATTAACAAAATAGAAAAAGTTTCAAAGGAAACTGCTGAAAAAATAAAGACTATACAAAGTAGTGTAAAGCCTTTTCTTCCGGTTATTATTTCAGGAACAGAGAAGGATTTAAACAAAGAATTTATTATAGCTTTAATGGAGTCATTAAGAAAAAATAATCTTATGAATGTGGCACCTGAAAGCGATTATGGCAAGGCTTTGGAAGTTATAGCTAAATGGCAGAAAGACTTTAAACAGGTTTATGAAAGCTTTAAGCAGATTGTTAGAGAATATGGCAGAACTGTGGAAGAGTTTATGGGTGAACTTAAGGAAATGAAGGAAGAGGCTCTCAATATTTTTAAAGAGATACATCCTAAACTTACTGCCGGCAGTGAATTTATGCCAATGACAGTTAATAACGCCATGACTTTGTACGGGGAGATTAACAGAGCACTTGAAAGTTATGGATATGGCGGAATTTATATAATTTTCGATGAGTTCAGTAAATATATTGAAGGTCATGAAAAGGATACTTTTGCTTATGACATGAAGATTTTGCAGGATATATGTGAGCTTGCCAATAACTCCAAAAAACAACAGATTCACATTACTTTCGTGGCGCACAAAAGCATTAAAGAGTACGGCAACGCTTTGTCTTCAGATATAGTTAATGCTTTCAAAGGTGTTGAGGGTAGATTAAAAGAAGTCAGATTTGTAGTTTCAGCTCAGAATAATTATGAGCTTATTCAGTATGTAATAAAGAAGAAAGTAAGCGACTGCAAACCATGGTTTCAGGAGCAGAATAATAAAGAAATAATCGAGGAATCTTACAAGATTCCTTGTTTTTCAGGCCTATTTACAGAGAAAGAATATAAGAAAATCGTAATGGAGGGGTGTTTTCCAATGCTACCTCTTACAGCCTATGCACTTTTAAATATTAGTGAAAAGGTTGCACAGAATGAGAGAAGTATTTTTACTTTTCTTGCCAATGACGAAAAAGGAAGTTTAATTAATATAGTAGAAAACGGTAGTGAAGAATTACTGTCTATTGATGTAGTTTATGACTATTTTCAAAATATGTTTAGGGACAGTATTTCTCTTACTAACATACACAATGAATGGCTTAAGGCAGACTATGCCTTAACTAAGGCTGAATCATTAAATGAAGAAAAAATAATTAAGGCAATGGCTATTCTTCATATGATTAATAGAAATGAGGAAGTTCCGGTTAGAAAGACGGAAATCAGATTGGCAACAGGTTTAAATATGGCTGATTTTGTAAGTAGCCTTGAAAAACTTGAAAGCAAAAATATTGTAACCTACAGAAGCAAGCTTGGAGTTTATGCATTTAAAAATAATGTAGGCGTAAACCTTGATAATCAGATGAACAACATGATTGAAAAGCAGCCTTTAAGCCTTAACTGGCAGGAAGAAATTGCCACAGTGTCAGAACTTGATTATGTACTTCCAAAGAAATACAACCAGGAATATACAATGACAAGATATTTCAAGTACGTATATATGATACCGGAGCAGTTTCTAAATACATCTAAGTCAGAATATTTATTTGAAACATATAAGGCAGACGGTCTGATTATATGTCTTGTTATGCTTAAAGATGGGGATGTTAATCAGATTAAGGAACATTTAAAGGAACTAAATGATAACAGACTTGTTGTAATATATCCTGACAAAATATTTGGTTTTTCAGAGCAGCAGAACATTAGAAAATTAAAAGCTGTGGAAAAATTGCTTAAGGATAAAGATTTTTTAGAAGAAAATAAAGTTCTGCAACAGGAACTTGAAATATATAAGGAAGATTTGATTTTTGAAATAAATGTAGAACTTGAAAAGTCATATTTGCCGGAAAACAACAGATGTAAATATTTTAATACATTAAATGGTGTGACGGAGTTGTGTTTTGAAAACCAGATTAGTTTTAATAGATTTTTAAGTGAAATATGCTTAAGCTACTACGAACATGCACCAAAGATTAACAACGAATTAATTAACAGAAAAAGTGTATCAGCACAGATTAAAAAGGCACGAAATTTAATTATAGATGCCATTTTAAACGAAGAAGAACTTGATAGATTTGAAAAGGGTACAAGCTCGGAGGCAACTATTTTTAGAGCTACTCTTATGCATACGGGAATTTTAAAAGGAGACAGTTCTGAGGAGGAAGGCTGTAGAAGAATTATTGAAGAAATCGATGCTTTTGTAGGTCAATGTGCAGGCAAGAAGGTTTCTTTTCAGGTCCTTTATAACAAATTATTGGGTAAGGATTTTGGCACAAGAAAAGGAGTAATTCCTATTTTTATTGCAAAGGAAATAATTAATCTGCAGGATACGCCGATTATTTATCTTCAGAATAAGGAAGTGGAGATTTCAAGCAGTATTTTAAACAATATTAACGAAAGACCACAGGAGTATTATCTTTTTATTGAAAAGGAAAGTATTGAGAAAGAAAAATATCTAAAGGTTTTAGAAGAACTTTTCCTTAGCGAAGAGTTAAGAAAAAAACAGAAGTCAAAAATGCAGCGCTTAAACAACATTGTGGAAAGTATGCAGAGATGGTACAGATCATTGGACCAGTATACTTTAACATTTACAAAACAGCTTTTTGAAGAAAATGAGCAGGGCTATTTGGAAGAAGATGCTTTCGAAAGAATGTGCTCTTTTAGAAAAGTATTTAAGGGCATAGAACTTAATCCAAGAGAAGTTCTTTTTGAAAAAATACCAAAGGCAATATGCCATGACAATAGCGGTGATGCAGTTTTTGAAAATGTCACTTTACAGATAGAAGAAATTAAAAAATATATGGACAACAATCTTGTAAATGCAAAGAAGAAAACAGCAGTTCAGGTTAAGAGCATTTTTGGAGCAAGGGCTGATGAAAGTTTAAGTGCATGTTTAAAGAACTGGTATTCAAAACAAAGTGAAAAGTCAAAGTCACATATTTACGCTGAGAATATTACAGGCTTTATGACGTACATTGAAAAGCTGACTACTAACGATGAGGATGAAATTGTTTCAAGATTGTGCAAAATTATTACAGGAATTTATATCAATGATTGGAAAAACGATTCTTATGAAAGATTTGTCGAAGAGTTAACTTATGTTAAAAACACTATTCAGTCTATTAAGGAAAGTGAACAGTCAACAGAGGGAGAAAATAAGATTTCAATTAAAACAGGGGAAAGTACAATCGAAAGATTCTTTGAACCTGACAGTGACGACAGCACAAGTTATTTCCTTCAGAATGCAATAGAGGATGCACTGGAAGAATTTGGTGATACATTGGAACTTAATCAGAAAGTTTCGGTGTTGGTAAAGGCACTGGAAGAACTGTTGAGTAAATAATTGAATTGATTGAAAAGTAATGGAACAGTAAGATTTGCGAAAGATATTAATAGAAGAGACTTGCCATATGCAAATGGAAGTTACTGATTATAAATGGATTTATTTGAGGGATAAGTTATGGATAAGGAGAATAATAGTAAAACTATATATTTAGATAATGCAGCAACAACTTTTCCAAAGCCGGAGTCTGTTTATACGGAGATGGATTATGTAAACAGAAATCTTGCAGTTAATACGGGAAGAGGCTCTTATAGTCTGGCAAGAAAAGCAACGGAAATAATAGACCGGACAAGGGAGAAAGCCTTGAAACTTATAAAAGGAAAAGATGTTGCAGACATTGTGCTTACGCCATCAGCCACAATTGCAATGAATGCAATAATTGGTGGTTTGGATTGGAGTGGTGCAGATATTTGCTATGTTTCTCCTTTTGAACATAATGCAGTAATGCGACCATTACATTTGATTAGTGAAAAATATGGTTTTGATTTAATAGAACTCCCATTAAAGAGAGAAACATTAGAAATAGATTTTGAAAAAATGGAATATATGTTTTCCATGAATCCTCCTACGAAAGTTTTTGCAACTCATATAAGCAACGTAACCGGGTATATTTTGCCGGTTAAAGAGATAACTGAAATGGCAAAAAAATATAACAGTCAGGTTATTATTGATGCCTCTCAGTCATTGGGATTATTAGACATTAACATGAACAACCTAATGGCAGATTTTATAGCTTTTGCAGGACATAAGAATCTATATGGACCATTTGGCACCAGTGGATTTTTCGTAAGAAAAGGAACAAAGATTAATCCATTTATTGCCGGAGGAACGGGAAGTGATTCACTTAACCTAAATATGCCAAAAACAATACCTGCAATGCTGGAACCGGCAAGTTCTAACATAGTTGCCGTGGCAGGAATGGAGGCAGCATTAGATGAAACAATTGGGCGAATAAGTGACTTTGAGGCAAAAGAAAAAGAATTAACAGAATACCTTGTAAAAGGACTTGAAAAAATAGAAAACGTAACTACATATCTTCCATTGGAAGATTCACATATAGGAATTGTAGCCTTTAACATTGAAGGCTACAAGGCAGAGGATGTGGGAACAATATTAGACCAGGATTACCACATTGCAGTTAGAACAGGATATCATTGCGCACCACTTATACATAAATATTTGATGGATATAGAAAAGGGAGGCGTGGTAAGAGCCAGTGTTGGAAGGTACACAACAAGGAATGATATAGAAAAGCTGCTGGAGGCAGTGGAAGAACTAAGTGAGGAAATGTAGATGAGTTTTGTTGATTTAAATGTACAGTTTAGTTATAGAAGTGATGTAGATGACATAGCAACAGATTTTTTAGTGCCTGTTTTAAGTGAGAGTATAAGCTATAAAAGGTCTGTTGGATATTTTTCCACGTCATCGCTTATAAGTCTGTCCGTTGGACTGTGTAAAATGGCACAGAATGGAGGAAAGGTTGAAATAATATGTTCCCCTCAATTGTCAAAGGAAGATATAGAAGCTGTTAATTTAGGTTACAAAACAAGAGAAAAAGCAATTACCGAAGCTTTAGCATTAAGCATAGCAGAACCAAAAGATTATTACGAATCAGAAAGACTTAACCTTATTGTAACAATGATTGCAATGGGAATACTGGATATAAAAATTGCATTTATGGAAACAGATACAGGTATAAATATTTACCATGAAAAGATTGCTTTATTTGAAGATAAGTACGGAAATAAAATTGGATTTAACGGTTCGCTAAATGAGTCAGAAAACGGCCTGAAAAATAATTTTGAGTCAATAGATACATACTGTAGCTGGAAGAATGAAAGTGAAGAAAAAAGAGTAGAGAGAATAGAAGAAAATTTTGGAAAACTATGGAACGATAAAACAAAAAAATTAAGAATAGTACCATTTCCTAAAATAGTGTTAGATAAGTTAATGACCTTTAAAAAAGGACAGGTTAATTTTGAACTAGATAATGAGCAATATAGCAACAATGGAATATTAAAAAAAGACAGTATTTTTCACGTTCCTGAAGATGTAACTTTAAGAGAATATCAAAAAGATGCAGTATCAGGTTGGATTAATCAAAATTATCAAGGCATTTTTTCAATGTCAACAGGTTCAGGAAAGTCGTATACGGCATTGGCATGTATGGTTGATTTGGCAAAAAAACTGGAAGAAAAGTTGGCAGTATTTATAGTTTGTCCTTACATTCATTTAGTAGGACAGTGGGAGGAAGATGAGGTAAATTGGGCATGTACGCCAATAATAGCTCATTCAAAGTCGCCAGATAAAAACTGGGAACAGACATTAATAAAAGCTTATAAAAGATTTAGAAACAGTGAAAAACCATTTGTATGCATAACAACAAATGACACTTTTGCCAGCGAAAAAATTCAAAATATAATAACAAGATTTAATGAAGAGCAGAATGTTCTTTTAATAGTTGATGAAGCACATAATTTTGGCTCAAAGAGATTATCAGAATTATTGCCTGAAAACATCAAATACAGAATTGCTTTATCGGCAACAATCAAGCGTCATATGGATAAGCAGGGAACGGATAAGCTGTTTAATTATTTTGGCAATGAATGTATTGTATACGATTTGGAAAGAGCCATAAAAGATGGGGCTTTATGCAAATACAAATATTATCCTATACCTGTTGTACTTGAAATGGACGAACTGGAAGAATATTCAGAATTAACAGAAAAAATAAAGAAATTCGTAATAGAAGAAAACGGAAAAATAAAAATATCGGAAGATGGAAAACTATTAGTTTTTAAAAGGTCAAGACTATTAGCTAAAGCCAGACAAAAGATTCCTACATTGTTGAAACTAATGGAAAAATATAAAGATGATAACAGCATTCTGGTATACAGTGGTGCATCAACAATGGAGAAAAGTGAAACCGGTGAACTTACAAAAATGATAGATGAAGTAACGGACAGTATTAAAAAGTCACTGGACATGCGTGTACATAAATTTACGGCAGAAGAAACTTTAGATGAACGTCAGGAGATAAAACACTATTTTGAAAAGGGATTATATCAGGTAATAACAGCAATTAAATGTTTAGACGAAGGTGTTAATATTCCGGGAATAAAGACAGCTTTTATAATGAGCAGTTCAAGAAATCCTAAGGAATTTATACAAAGAAGAGGCAGACTTCTTAGAAGAAGCAAAAACAAAAAATATGCAGAAATATATGATTTTATAACATTGCCGAGAGATTTATCAGATGTTGTATATGGCGATTATGAAAGCGACAGAACGATTATATTAGGTGAATTATTTAGAATGAATGAATTTGCTAAGCTTGCAGAAAACAGAAATAAAACTGAGGTATTGATTACGGAAATAATGAACGCATATGTCGTGTTCTTTGATATTGATGAAGAAAATAAGAAAATGGAGGAGTACTATGATGGATGAGAACAAGGAAATTAACAAGGAACTATTTGACAGGATGTTTAAAACTATTAGAACATGGGAAATCAAGAATGTAAGAAACAATGAAGAAACGGACAAAAAAATGGTAGAAAGAATATTAAACTACATCATAAGAGAAGTAAAATAGGAGGGATAGTCTAATGAAATTTAAAAAAATTATAATGACTAATTTTATGAGATACAAAGGCAAAAATGAGCTGGTATTTTCTTGTGACAATGATAAGAACGTGACAATTATATTAGGGGACAATACTTTTGGAAAAACAACTATAGCTCAGGCTTTCAGGTGGGGACTTTACGGTAAAGTTAAAAAGACTAACTATATAAAAAATATTGATGATATAGTTTTGTTGAATAATGAAGTAATATCATTAATGGATAAGGGAGATATTCAGAAGGTTCAGGTAGAAATAGTAGTGGAAGATGGACCAAATACATATACCTTTATAAGAAGTCAGGAATTTAGAAAGGTACGCGATGATAATGAAGATTTAACAGTTGCCCCTTTTAATAAAATACCGGAACTTTCTATGACAAAAAATGGTGGCGATATTATAAGCAATATGGGAAATAAGAATAAAAACTATAAGGTAGGTTGCGTACAAAATACCATTAATACAATGTTTCCTGAAAAATTGTCTGACTATCTCTTTTTCGATGGAGAAAGATGGAGCGAAAATGATAATAGAGCGGTAGATATTGAAAAGTCAATAAATACAATAATTGGTTTATCTTCATTAACTAAAATGACAGAGCATTTAAAACTAGGTAATAGAGATATGTCAGCTAATGTAAGCGTAATTTCTAAGTTAAATAGAAAAATAAAAGTTTCATCAAGTGAAGAAGAAAAAGTTAGAGTTAAAATTGAACAAATTCAAAGAGATATTGAGACAAATGTAAGAAAAATTGCAGATACTAAAGAAGAAATAGAAATGATGACAAGTGCAAAAGATGATTTGTATGAAATATTAAATAACAATAGAAGTATGGAAGAAGACCAAAAAAATCTTAAATATCAGACAAGTAGGAATAATAGAGAACAAAGTTATGCAAAAGAAACTTATACAGATATTGTTAAAAAATTTAGTCATTCAGATAAATTATTCGTAAGCGAATTGTTGCCAAGTGTAGAGAAAATAATTAGTCAGGTGGACTTAGAAGGAAAAGATATACCGGGAGTAACTTCAGATACAATTGACTGGCTACTTGAAAATAAGATCTGTCTGTGTGGAGAAGAACTGGTAGAGGGAGAAAAGCATTATGAAGCTTTAAAAAAGCTTAGAGAAGAAGTATACCCTAACAAAATAGGTGGACCGGCTAAATTATTAAAAGAAAAATTAAATATCTGGGCTAATGATTCTAAAAATTTATTAGAGGACATAAAAGAGAAAGGTAATTCTTATGAAGTTTGTTTGGATGAGATAGAAGATAGTGAAAATGAAATACATAGATTAGAGAGCAGAATAGACAAAAAATTGAATCTTGAAGATACAAGGAAAAAGTATAAGTATTATGAAGGGGCAATAAGAAATGCTGAATATTTAATAAAGAAACTTGAAGACAGTAATAGTGAATTGGAGAAAAAATTAACTAGCAATAAAGAGCAGCTAAAGAACATAGCAAGACAAAACAAGGAAAATGAAAGCGTACTTAGAGCAATAGCTTATGCAGAAGCTATTTATGACAGAGCGAAGATGAATGTCGAAATTCGTCAAAGAAATATGTTTAACGAGTTAAATGAAATCATAAAAGAAAATTTTGAAAAGATGTTTAACAGCACTGAAAAATATGCAGCATTGGGAAAAGATTTTAAGATGCATGTATATTATAAGGACCAGAATCTAATAGAACAACCAATAGAAGACGAAAAAAAGAAAAGAGAAGAAAAAAATTTGTCTCAAGGTGAAGTGACAGCTATAAACTTTGTTTTTATTGTTAGCATTTTAGAATTTGCAAAAAGGCAGAAAGAAAAAGAAGATGATGAAGATTCAGTATTAAGTCTTCCATTAGTTCTTGATGCGCCATTTTCAAAATTAGGTACTCAGAATATTGGATTAATCTCAAAGCAACTTCCGGAATTTGCAGAACAGGTAATTATATTTATGTTAGATAAAGACTGGGAGGCTTCAGGTTTAGAACAAAATACATTACCTGAATATTGCTACAGAGTAGAAAGAGAATATTCAGATATTAGTTCAACTATAGCAAATAATGGAGGTGCATTATAATGGCAAAAAACGAAAATAAAATTTATGACTATTTTAAATGTGAAGATTTTGTTTTTAATGGCAAATATGCAAGATATGCAGATGCTATGTGGACAAAAAATTTTATTGATAAAGATGATAAATTCGACAGACTTGTTGATTTATATGCAGTTTCAGCAATTATAGGGCTAAGAACAGAACGTAGAAGAGAAGACGATATAGATAAAACAGATAAGAGAACAGTTCAGTTAGCTCAAATAGCTCACGAGTATGATAGATTTAAAACTATTATGCAGGTTATCTTATTAGTAGATGACAGTAGAGGGATGTCACCGGAAGAGAAAGTCAGAATAGCATTTGACCAAAATCCTAAAACAGAATTAAGATATCAAGAGGATATGAAATTGTTTAATGACTATGCAAGAGGAGGTCTGGAATACCTATATAACAAGTTAGTGACTAGAAGTACAAGTCCCGATGACGAATTTGTTGATGCGAAAATAGCTAATATAGTTGCACTTTTTGAAAATGACATGAAAGATGAATTTGAGGAAGTGGAGTAGAAATTAATAAAATGCTGAAAAATTTGCAGATTTGAATAGGAAAAAAGTACAAGTCCTCAATCCTCATACGACTACTTTTATTTTTTATTTGCTTGATTTGTAGCTATAATTACGAGCAACCTACAGCTCGAATCCGCTTCGCTACTTCTCGCTGGAGATTGTCACAACATTACTTATAAGCCGAGCCATTCATAGCCCTGCGGGCTATCTTATGGAGGGCTGTCGCCCAATAAGTATA
>ERZ791920.1078-NODE-1078-length-16017-cov-32.642777_pt1 | contig 16017 bp, 9 predicted proteins | sample MGYA00510136_ERZ791920 | MGnify/ENA primary metagenome ERZ791920 (study PRJEB30046, sample SAMN00792066) | human gut metagenome | study: EMG produced TPA metagenomics assembly of the A metagenome-wide association study of gut microbiota in type 2...
TGAAAATCGAACGCTTCGTTTCGGATTCTGCGGAAATTTGGATTTGCGGATTATACATTCCCAGCAATGCACAGGGAAGAAGATATTTAAATTTTATTGTTTTCATGTTTTACAGATTAAAAGTTGAGATTAAGGCCGATCATGAATACACGGGGACGAGGATAGATGTTGTTATCGATTCCTTCACCACTGATTTCCGGATCCAGTCCCTTGTACTTAGTAATGACAAACGGATTCTGTACCGTAGCATATACGCGTGCACTCTGCTTATCATTGAAGAGTTTATTGAACGTATATCCCAAAGAGATGTTGTCCATGCGCACGAACGAAGCATTCTGAACGTAATAGCTGGAACGGTATTGAGCGTTCTTGAAATCAGTGCTGCGGGCAGAGGTCAGACGATTTTTCAGGAATCCGGTCTGGTCATACATATTGGCGCCTTCGTATGCCTCACGGTTGGACTGCACATTATTGTAAACATAGTTACCGAAGCTGCCGCGCAAAGCAAATGAAAAATCCCAGTTCTTATAAGAAAGTTGTGAGGTCAGTCCCATGAACACATCGGGAGCAGCTTTTTTGAAGCAGATCAAGTCGGCGTCGTTAATCTGGTTATCTCCATTCTGATCTACATAAGCACCTTCGATAGGTTTACCGTCAGGACCATAAATCTGCTCGAACACATAGAAGGAATTGAACGCCTCACCTACCCGATGGATCAGGGCATTGTATCCTGTACCGCCATCGATGCCGCCATGGATGACACCGGCATAGTTCGGGTCGTCGTTGAAAGTCATCTTGGTGATCTTATTCTTATTATAAGAGATGTTATAGCCGATATTCCAGTTCCAGTCCTGTGTTGAAACAGCATGGGCATTGATGCTGAACTCAAAACCCTTGTTCTCCAATGTACCTACATTAGTCAGCAACTGATTGCTGAAGTTAGTTCCGGCAGGAGCCGTAACGGTGTTCAGCAAGTCCTTCGTTTTACGGAAGTAATAGTCGATTGTACCCGTGATGCGTCCATTCAGGAAACCGTAATCGATACCTACGTTCCAGGTTGTGGTTTCTTCCCACTTCAGGTTCTGGTCATAAGGTTGCGGAGCAATCAGTGAGTATTCGGTATCACCAAAATAATAGTTGGCACCTGCCTTGGAATACATGTATCGGGCCATATAAGGATAGTCTCCATTGCCCAGATTCTGCTGTCCGGTCACACCATATCCCAAACGTAATTTCAGATCCGAAATAGCGTTCACATTCTTCAGGAATGACTCTTCGTTCAGCTTCCATGCCAGTGCTACCGATGGGAACAGGCCCCAACGATTGTCCGGACTGAAACGTGAGGAACCATCGTTACGCAGGGTAAATGTCACCAGATAACGGTTCAACAAAGTATAGTTGAGACGTCCGAAGAAAGAAACCAGATAGCTTTCGCTCGCATAGTCATCTCCTTTTTTATAGAATTCTTCTCCCGTCTTCTCTGCATAGGCAGCCGAGTAAGGATAGGAGTTGGTAGTCGAATTATAGAAATGCTGCCAGGAGTAACCTGCCATAACATCAATATAATTAACTCCGAACGTATTGGCATAGTTAAGGTAAAAATCAAGCAAAGTGTTGCGTTTCAGCTGAGTATAATGGCTGTTTTCACCAAAGCCGTTTTTGAAATTACCCGTACAGTAAGTCAAAGGTGAATTATCGGCTATAATCACGTCACCTTTACTTTTCGATACATCATAACCTAAGTTCAGGTTAGCGCGAAGTTCAGGCAGGAAGTGGAATTTATAATCGATCTGCGCATTGCCGATGCTGCGGTAAACAGTCGATTTATCATCTTTCTCTTCAAGCATGGCAACCGGATTGGCCAGGCCGATATCAATCGGAGAAGCCTTGTCTCCCTCCTGCTTCATATACATAAAGTATCCGTTTCCATAAGGATTGCCTTCCATATAGACAGGCTGTGTGGGATCATACTGGGTAGCCAGACCGATAGCTGCACGGTCGGCAAAACGGTTCTTATTGTATACCCCCTTCACATTGAGCTGGATGTTGAGCTTCTTGTCGAAAAAGTTGGGGTTCAAGTTGATGGCACCTGTCAGACGTTGCATATTCGAAGTCTTCAGGATACCGTTTTCGTTTGTATACGCCACGGACACACGATAAGGCATATGCGGAACTGCTCCGGATACACTTACATTATGATCGGTACTGAAAGCCGTACGGAAGATTTCATCTTGCCAGTCGGTAGAGGTTTTACCCAGCGCATTGGCCTGAAGGCTGTTTTCGCCAAACTTCTCGATTACAAAATTACGAAAGTCTTCCGCCTTCATCACATCAACCGTATTCGATTTCGTACTGATAGAGAACGTACCACTGTAGTCTACCTTCACGCGTCCCGATTGTCCTTTCTTAGTGGTAATGATAATGACACCATTGGAAGCACGCGAACCGTAGATAGCAGTAGCAGAGGCATCTTTCAGAATCGTAAACGTCTCGATGTCATTGGGATGAACAGTAGAGAGCGGGTTGCCCATACCCTTGATCTCGGTGTTATCGACAGGCACTCCGTCAATAACGATCAACGGATCGTTGCTGGCCGACATGGATGAACCTCCACGCACACGGATCGTAGCTCCGGCCCCCGGGGCTCCACCATCGGTAATCACACTGACACCGGCAGCCTTACCCACCAAAAGGTCGGAAGCCGAGGTAGCCATACCTTTTACCATCTTATCCGCATCGATTGCCATCACCGAACCGGTTACGTCATTTTTCTTCACGGTACCATAACCAATCACCACCGCTTCCTGAAGCATCACCGCATCTTCATGGAGAGTTACCGTCACGCTGGGAGCGGCTTTCATTTCAACCGGCTTATAACCGATGAAAGAAATTACAAGAGTTGAATTTTGAGGAACACTCAGAACAAAGTTTCCGTTCAGATCGGTAATCGTACCGATAGAAGAATTATCCTTCACAACCACATTCGCGCCGATTACGGGTTCACCCGTTGAATCTTTCACATGCCCCTTGACAGAGACTTGTTGTGCATAAGCGCTCAATGACAAGAATAGCCCAAACAATAGGGGCAGAATCATACGACAGACTCTAAGATTAACTTGCTTCATGCATCTAAAAATTAAAGTTAACAATATAAATATTAAATATACTTTCTAAGAGATAGAGAATGAACGACTTCATCCCGATTCTTGATTACGTAGCAAAAATACTATTTAAACAACAGTCGCTTATTTAAATTCAAACAAATCCACGCATGCAACTCCGCAAACGATTGCATCATAAAAGCGGACTTATAACATACTATCACTGAACTTTTCAGTCTCCTTTACACTATTTTTGTGACATATTAAACAAATCCATATATACATTGGTTTTGTCTTTATATAAATTCATTTACCTTTGGCTGAAAACCAATATGTACCATGAGTAAACCGCAAATCACCATCAAAGACATTGCCCGCGAACTGGGGGTATCGCCCTCCACCGTATCGAGAGCACTGAAGGACAATCCGGACATCAGCCAGGAGACGAGGGATGCTATACATAAGTACGCGCGCGAACATAATTATAAGCCCAACGTACTGGCACTGAACCTGCGCACCAGCCGTTCGAACACCATCGGGGTCATCATCCCCCAGTTAGTTCACCACTTCTTTTCGTGTGTGCTGAGCGGCATTGAGAGAACGGCGGCGGAAGCGGGCTACAACATCCTGGTGGCGCAAAGCAACGAGGAGTACGAGCGGGAGGTAAAAATCGTTCACTCCTTCCTCGCCGCACGGGTTTGCGGAGTCATCACTTCGCTCGCCAAAGACACATCCCGATATGACCATTACCAGGAATTGCTGGACAACAATATTCCTATCGTTTTCTACGATCGCATCTGTACCGGTATCAACACCGAACGGGTGGTGGTAGACGATTACGCCGGTTCGTTTGCCGCCGTGGAGTATATGATACAGACGGGCTGCAAGCGCATCTTCTTTTATAGCGCCGCTCCCCACCTCGAAATATCGAAAAACCGGCGGAACGGTTATATGGACGCGATGAAAAAGTATCGGATTCCGGTGGACCAAAGCATGATAAAGTTATGTGACAGCCGCGAAAAAGCGATTGCCATCACCCCCGCTCTGCTCGAAAGGCCGGATCATCCGGACGGCTTCTTCGCCATCAATGACGAAACAGCTTCGGGCATCCTCTACTCGTGCAAACTGACCGGACGGAAAGTGCCCGACGAAGTGTCCATCTGCGGATTCACCGACGGCGCCATCGCCCAAAGCACAGATCCGAAACTGACCACGGTGGAGCAACATGGCGAAGAGGTGGGCAAAAGCACCATCAGGCTGCTGATAGACAAACTGGAAGGGAACGATGAAGGAAAAAGCGGTAATAAAATCGTGCGTACCAACTTAGTGGTACGGGGAACGACGAAATAAATCTACTTAATAAATACACCATGAAAGTAAAGCCTGACTTAAGTTTTTGGAAGCTGTGGAATATCAGCTTCGGTTTTTTCGGCGTGCAGATAGCCTATGCCCTTCAAAGCGCCAACATCAGCCGTATATTCGCCACGCTGGGCGCCGACCCGCACAGCCTGAGCTATTTTTGGATACTCCCTCCGCTAGCGGGAATCATTGTACAACCGATCATCGGAGCTGCCAGCGACAAGACATGGACCCGTTTCGGACGACGCATCCCCTACCTTTTTGCGGGTTCGCTGCTGGCGGTATGGGTGATGTGCCTACTGCCTAATGCGGGAAGTTTCGGTATGGCAGTCGGCACGGCCATGATCTTCGGACTGGTAGCGTTGATGTTTCTCGATACTTCCATCAATATGGCGATGCAGCCTTTCAAGATGCTGGTGGGTGACATGGTGAACGAGAAACAGAAAGGGCTGGCCTACTCCATTCAGAGTTTCCTGTGCAATGCGGGTAGCCTGATGGGCTATCTTTTCCCATTCATCTTCACATTTATCGGGATCAGCAACACGGCGGACAAGGGCACGGTGCCCGACTCGGTGATTTACTCGTTCTACATCGGCGCCGCCATCCTGATTCTATGCGTCATCTATACCACAGTAAAAGTGAAAGAGATGCCTCCCAAAGAGTTTGAAGAGTTTCATGGTATCACGGCGGACGAAAAGAAGGAAAAAGCCGACTTTATCTCCCTGCTGAAGCATGCTCCCAAAGTGTTTTGGACGGTAGGGCTGGTACAGTTTTTCTGCTGGGCCGCCTTCATGTACATGTGGACCTACACCAACGGTGCCATTGCCGCCACGGTGTGGGGCACTACGGACGTCCAAAGTGCCGGCTATCAGGAAGCGGGCAACTGGGTAGGCGTGCTGTTCGCCGTGCAGGCCATCGGATCAGTCATCTGGGCTGTGATATTACCATTGTTCAAGGCCCGCAAACAGGCCTATGCCCTGAGCCTCGTACTGGGTGGCATCGGTTTCATATCCACCCTGTTCTTCCACAACGAATATCTGCTGTTCATCTCTTATCTGCTGATCGGCTGTGCCTGGGCCGCCATGCTTGCCATGCCGTTCACTATCCTGACCAATTCGGTTTCGGGCAAAAACATGGGGGCTTACCTGGGACTGTTCAACGGAACCATCTGTGTACCGCAAATCGCCGCCGCCCTTGTCGGAGGAGGACTGCTCCACCTCGTCGGGGGGCATCAGGTGAACATGCTGGTGCTGGCAGGCGTACTGCTGATGGCAGGTGCCGTTTGTGTATATTTCATCAAAGAGACGATGGCGCATCACGAAGCGTAAAAGTATACTGCGGAAAGACAAAAAGTGCTCCATAAGCAGCTATAGCGCGAATGACTTTTGAGTTTAAAAGAGAGGGGGTATTGGTTTAAAATCAAAGTACCCTCTCTTTTAAACCAAAGGCTACCTGATTTTAAACCAACGCAACCTCCGTCGGCAAGGGATAAAAGAATACCTTCATAACAAAATAAATCGCCCCTTACCTGTCGCTGATCCGGAATCATCTCCCACCATTCGTACCATAAAATAGCACGAAAGATAAAAAGAGCGCAGAGTTTTATCTGTTATCCACTGTCGGCACGGACTTTTTTTGTATCTTGGGTGCCGTAAACAACCGACTCAATCTTAAAAAGCCATGAAACAATTCCTCAAGGTAGACGAATGGAACATCATAGAAGAGGGTTTTCACCCCGATAACATGCGCGCTTCGGAAAGCATATTCAGCCTCGGAAACGGCCGGTTCGGACAGCGGGGAAATTTTGAAGAAACCTATAGCAGTGACAGCCTGCAAGGCTCGTACGTGGCAGGCATCACCTTCCTGGACCGAACCCGGGTGGGATGGTGGAAAAACGGATATCCCCGTTTCTTCTCGCGCGTCCCCAACGCACCGGACTGGAGCGGCATTTACCTGAGACTGATCGATGAGGAGCTGGACCTGGCCCATTGGGATGTAGAAGCATACAGACGACGACTCGACATGCGCGAGGGAATCTCTTACCGCGACTTTCGGGTGACCTCACCCAAAGGGCACACGCTGGAAGTACACGTAGAGCATATCAACAGCCTGGCAAACCAAAATCTTTGTCTGATAAAGTACAGTGTGACGTCGGTGAACTACGAAGGTAAAATCTCCCTGGTACCCTTCCTGAACGGCGACGTAAAGCACGAGAACTCTAATTTCGACGAAAAAATGTGGAACATCCTGCGGGCCGAAGCTACTAACGAGTACGCCTACCTCTGGGTGCAAACCAAGCATGAGGATTCACAAATCTGCCTGGGCATGACTTACCAGTTTTATAAAAACAGCAAACCCACCCATATCAGTCCCATCAAAATAGAAAAGGAAAAATTGACAGGATTCAGCGCCGGTGCCGATGTGAAACCGGGTGACCGGGTGACTCTGGAAAATATGTTGCCATCCTCTCCTCTCTGCAATGCGACCGTCAGGAGTTGGTGGAGTATGCGGTGGACGAAGCGCAAGCCGCCAAAGAGCAGGGTTGGGAAGCACTAGTCGGCGCGCACAAACAGCAATGGGAAGAAATCTGGGAGGAAAGTGATGTGATGATCGAGGGAGACCCGGCAGCGCAACAGGGCATCCGTTTCAACATCTTCCAGCTGAACCAAAGCTACCGGGGAGACGACGCGCGCCTGAACATCAGCCCCAAAGGATTTACCGGTGAGAAATATGGCGGAAATACACAATGGAACACCGAACTGTGCTGCGTGCCCTACTTCCTGCTATCGACCCCGAGAGAAATATCACGGAAACTCTTGCTATATCGTTACAACCAACTGCCCAAAGCCATCGAAAACGCACGCAAACTGGGATTCGGCGGTGGAGCCGCCCTCTATCCGATGGTGACTATCCATGGAGAAGAGTGCCACAACGAATGGGAAATCACATTCGAAGAGATACACCGCAACAACATCATCGTGTATGCCATCATGCAATTTTCGAGGGTAACAGGCAACAAAGAATATATCGCCTACTACGGTCTGGAAGTGATGATCGCCATCAGCCGTTTCTGGAGCCAGCGAGTCTCTTTCTCGGAAGCCCGACAGAAGTATGTGCTGCTCGGGGTAACCGGACCCAATGAATACGAGAACAATGTAAACAACAACTGGTACACCAACTACTCTTGCGTGCAGTGCCTGCAAAGCACCATCGAATGCCTGGAGATGGTGGCGCATGAATATCCGGAAGAGTACAACCGGATACGTCGCTCAACCGAGTTCCGGCATGCCGAAGAGACGGCGCGATGGAAGGAGATCATCGAGAAAATGTATCTGCCCGAAGACAAAGAACGGGGTATCTTTGTGCAAGACGATGGCTATCCGGACAAAGTGCTGGGTACGGTAGACGATATTCCCGTCAACGAACGGCCGATCAACCAACACTGGTCGTGGGACCGGATTCTGCGCTCGTGCTACATCAAGCAAAGCGATGTGCTGTTGGGACTTTTCCTCTATTATGAACATTTCGACCGGGAAACCATCCGTCGCAACTTCCGGTTTTACGAACCCCGCACCGTACACGAATCTTCTCTTTCGCCTTTCGTGCATGCCATTCTAGCTGCATGGATAGGAGATACGGAAGAAGCTTACCGCCTCTTCCTGCATTCCACACGCCTGGATCTGGACGACTACAACAACGAGGTGCACCAAGGCCTGCACGTCACCAGTATGGCCGGAAGTTGGCAAATCATTGTACGCGGATTCGCCGGAATGAAAATACTGGACGGACAACTCGACTTCACTCCCATCATTCCCGAAGCATGGGACAGCTATACTTTCAAAGTAAATTTCCGCAACTGCACCTTACAGATGAAAGTCGGAAAACAAGAGATAAAAATCTCTCTTTTAGAGGGATATGAATTGAACATACGCATCTCCGAAGTTGTTTATAACCTGAAAAAGGGTAAAGATTTGATTGTACCGAAACAAAATTAAGGCAGGGAGTTCTATGGTAGGACTCAAAGGAACATAAAGGCAAAAAGATATACTTCTTTGATTTTCAAACAGGTAAGGAAAATTACACCTTCTTATGCTCTCTTCGGTAAATCAATATTTCGTTAATAATATGAAATATACAAACCGGAAAACTGTTTTTGGTTTTTTAGTTTTATATCTTTGCGCCCTCAAAATGTGACTAAACAGACTATTAATTACTTTAAAACGAACTAAAGGAGTTCGCCACAACACCATACAGAGTTTCTTTTCTATTGTTTCCATTCTGTGGAACTCTCTGTGAATCTGTGGTGAAAGGAACAAAAAACACTTAGCGTATAATCAATGGGAAATATGAAAAAAAACTATGGATGTATCCTCGTAGCCCTCATTCTACTGACGGCTTGCGGACAAAAGAAAGAAGACAGTGTGACAACAGTACGCCCCGTAAAGACGGCCAGGGTAGAGTCCCGGTCGGAAATCAGAAAAGACTTCTCGGGCATTGTAGAGGCTGTGGACTATGTGAAACTGGCCTTCCGCGTGAGCGGACAGATCATTAACCTGCCGGTCGTAGAAGGCCAAAGGGTCAAAAAAGGACAACTGATTGCCGCTATCGACCCGCGTGACCTGGCTTTGCAATACGCGGCAGACAAATCGGCTTACGAAACCGCCGCCGCACAAGTGGAGCGTAACAAACGATTGCTGGCACGGCAAGCCATCTCGGTACAGGAATATGAAATCAGCGTATCGACCTTCCAACAAAAAAAGTCGGCCTACGAACTTTCAAGCAATAATATGCGGGACACCAGACTGACGGCTCCTTTTGACGGCTCGATCGAGAAGCGGTTAGTAGAAAATTACCAACGCGTGAACTCGGGAGAAGGCATTGTACAGCTGGTGAACACCAAAAAACTACGCATCAAATTCACTATCCCCGACGCTTACCTTTACCTGCTCCGCTCCAAAGACCAACGTTTCCGCGTAGAATTCGACACCTACCGCGGGCACATCTTCAACGCCAAACTGGAGGAGTATCTCGACATATCGACAGACGGTACCGGTATCCCGGTGACCATCACGATCGACGATCCGGCTTTCGACCATGCCCTGTACGAAGTAAAACCGGGCTTTACGTGCAGCATCCGCTTCTCTGCCGATGTAGGTCCGTTCCTGGAAGAGAGCATGACGGTGGTGCCGCTGAGCGCGATATTCGGTGAAAGCGAAGGTAACAAAACCTACGTATGGGTATTGAACGGAAACCAAGTGAACCGTCGTGAAGTGACCGTTTACTCTCCTATGGGAGATGCACAGGCTTTCATTTCAAAAGGATTGAAAGCAGGCGAGACTGTGGTGACAGCCGGTGTGACACAACTGGTAGAAGGTGAAACGGTAAAGGAACTGAAATAAGAGTGCCCGTTCAACGCAATAATTAATTTCACCACTCAAAACCATATACAATCATGAATTTAGCCAAATATTCATTAGACAATACCAAAGTAATCTACTTCTTTCTGGCTGTATTGCTGATCGGAGGAGTCTTCTCCTTCAGCAAACTGGGAAAGAAGGAAGACGCTCCTTTTGTCATCAAATCGGCCGTCATCATGACGCGCTATCCCGGTGCCGAGCCTGCCGAAGTGGAACGGCTGATCACTGAACCCATCTCCCGCGAGATACAAAGTATGAGCGGAGTATACAAAATCAAGTCCGAATCCATGTACGGCATTTCCAAAATCACATTCGAACTGCTCCCTTCGCTACCCGCCTCTTCCATCCCTCAGAAATGGGACGAACTGCGACGCAAGGTACTTAACATACAGCCACAGTTACCCAGCGGCTCTTCGGTACCGACGGTTTCGGACGACTTCGGCGATGTGTTCGGTATTTATTACGGACTGACGGCCGACGACGGATTCAGTTATGAAGAGATGAGAAACTGGGCCGAACGCATCAAGACACAGGTAGTCACTGCCGACGGAGTAATGAAAGTAGCACTCTTCGGCACACAGACCGAAGTGGTAAACATCTCCATCTCCGTGAACAAGCTGGCAGGTATGGGCATCGATCCCAAACAACTGGCCGGCCTGTTGCAATCGCAAAACCAGATTATCAACACCGGAGAGATTACAGCCGGCGAACAACAGCTACGCGTGGTGGCCAACGGCATGTACACCACAGTGGACGACATCCGGAACCAGATCATCACCACCCGGGCCGGACAGGTGAAACTGGGAGACATCGCTGTGATAGAGAAAGGATACATGGACCCGCCGGGCACCATCATGCGTGTCAACGGTAAACGCGCCATCGGTATCGGTGTATCGACCGACCCGCAACGGGACGTGGTACTGACGGGAGAAATGGTAGACAAGAAACTGGCCGAACTCCTCCCCCTGATGCCCGTGGGACTGAATCTGGAGAGTCTCTATCTCGAAAACGTCATAGCCAAAGAGGCCAATAACGGATTTATCATCAACCTGATAGAATCCATACTGATCGTTATTGTCATCATCATGCTGGTGATGGGAATGCGCGCCGGAGTATTGATCGGCACTTCGCTGGTTTTCTCCATCGGAGGCACACTGCTTATCATGTCATTCATGGGGGTAGGACTCAACCGAACGTCACTTGCGGGATTTATCATTGCCATGGGTATGCTGGTGGACAATGCCATCGTGGTGACAGACAACGCCCAAATAGCCATCGCCCGCGGTGTGGACCGCCGGAAAGCATTGATTGACGGAGCCACCGGCCCGCAATGGGGACTGCTGGGCGCCACATTCATTGCCATCTGTTCGTTCCTGCCGCTCTATCTGGCACCTTCGTCGGTAGCCGAGATCGTGAAGCCGCTCTTTGTCGTACTGGCCATTTCTCTGGGGTTAAGTTGGGTACTGGCACTGACGCAGACCACCGTATTCGGAAACTTCATCCTCAAATCCAAAGCAAAGAATGCCGGCAAAGATCCGTATGACAAACCGTTCTATCACAAGTTCGAAAAAATACTGAGCGTTTTGATTCGGCGGAAAATCGTGACGCTGGGGTCGATGATCGTACTCTTTGTCGTCTCTCTGGTAGTAATGGGAATGATGCCGCAAAACTTCTTCCCGTCTCTGGACAAGCCTTACTTCCGTGCCGACGTGTTCTATCCGGACGGATATGGAGTAAACGATGTGGCCCGGGAAATGAAAAAAGTAGAAGCTCACTTGCTGAAACTGCCGGAAGTGAAGAAAGTATCGATCACCTTCGGAAGCACTCCGTTGCGTTACTATCTGGCATCGACCTCAGTCGGTCCGAAACCGAATTTTGCCAACGTACTGGTAGAACTGAACGACAGCAAGTATACCAAGGAATATGAAGAGAAGTTCGATGTATACATGAAGGCCAACTTCCCGAATGCCATCACCCGTACCAGCCTGTTCAAGCTGTCACCGGCTGTGGACGCGGCCATCGAAATCGGCTTCATCGGTCCCAATGTGGATACGTTGGTAGCACTGACCAACCAGGCGTTGGAAATCATGCACCGGAATCCCGACCTTATTAATATACGTAACTCCTGGGGAAACAAAATTCCTATCTGGAAACCAATTTACAGTCCGGAACGGGCACAGCCGTTGGGAGTATCCCGTCAGGGCATGGCACAAAGCATCCAGATCGGGACGAACGGTATGACATTGGGTGAATTCCGCCAGGGAGACCAGGTACTGCCTATCTTATTGAAAGGCAATAGCGTGGCAGATTCCTTCCGCATTAACGACCTGCGCACACTGCCCGTATTCGGCAATGGTCCCGAGACCACCAGTCTGGAACAGGTGGTGTCGGAATTCGATTTCCGATATCGCTTCTCAAACGTGAAAGACTATAACCGGCAGTTGGTGATGATGGCGCAATGTGACCCGCGACGGGGAGTGAACGCCATCGCAGCTTTCAACCAGATATGGTCTCAGGTACAGAAGGAAATCAAGATTCCGGAAGGCTACACCTTGAAATACTTTGGTGAACAGGAGAGTCAGGTGGAATCGAACGAAGCTTTGGCAAAGAATCTGCCGCTGACCTTCTTCCTGATGTTTACCACCCTGCTGCTGTTGTTCAAGACGTATCGCAAGCCGACAGTCATCCTGCTGATGCTTCCTCTGATATTCATCGGCATCGTATTGGGATTACTGCTGTTGGGCAAATCGTTCGATTTCTTCGCCATTCTCGGCTTGTTGGGACTGATCGGTATGAATATCAAAAACGCCATTGTACTGGTAGACCAGATCGACATCGAAAATCAATCGGGACTCGATCCGCGCAAAGCGGTGATCAAAGCAACGATCAGCCGTATCGTGCCGGTAGCCATGGCTTCGGGTACAACAATCCTGGGTATGCTTCCGTTGCTGTTCGACGCCATGTTCGGCGGAATGGCGGCTACCATCATGGGCGGACTGCTCGTAGCTTCGGCACTGACCCTGTTCGTGCTTCCGGTAGCCTATTGCGCCATTCACAGGATTAAGGGATAAAGAAACGAATTAAAAATCTAAAAGTATATGATGAAGAATAAACTTATACTTCTATTTGCATTGGGACTCTGTGCGCAAGTGCAGGCACAAGTCCCGCATCTGAGCCGTGAGACATACCGTGAACGTGTGGAAGCCTATAGCCAGGTGCTGAAACAGCAACATCTGAAATCGATGGCAAGCACGGACGCACGGAAAATAGCCTTTACGGGATTTCTGCCCAAAGTGGACATCTCTGCCGAAGGAACACTGAACCTGAAAGAGATGGATTCATGGGACGGACCGGCCGGACAATATCGTAATCACACGTACCAAGGCATATTCGTCGTGTCGCAACCACTCTATACCGGAGGTGCCCTGCAGGCCCAGAACCGCATAGCCAAAGCCGACGAAAAACTCGACCAACTGAGCGAAGAACTGACACGTGACCAAATCCACTACCAGAGCGATGCCTTCTATTGGAATGCTTCTTCGGCCCGTGCCATGCTCAATGCTTCGGCCCAATATCAGGAGATCGTTGAAAAACAATATGAAATCATCCAGGATCGCTTCAAAGACGGCGCTATCAGCCGCACAGACCTGTTGATGATTTCGACACGCCGCAAAGAGGCCGAACTTCAATACATCAATGCACGCCAGAACTATACGCTGGCTTTGCAAAAGCTTAATATCCTGATGGGAGAAGAGCCTAACGCACCTGTAGACAGCCTTTGCGCCATCGGTGTCGTATGCCCGCCTGTCACCTTGCTTCCATTGGATGATGTGTTGCAACGCCGGGCCGATTTCGCCAGCACAGAAGTCAACATACAGAAGAGCGAAGCCCAACGAAAAGCAGCCTTGAGCCAATACAATCCGCAAGTAAGCATGTACGTCACCGGCGGATGGGCAACAGCCTCTCCCAATATGGGATATGACGTGAAGTTTACTCCCATTGTGGGAATGAGCGTAAATATCCCCGTATTGCGCTGGGGAGCAAGATTCAAGACCAACCGGCAGCAGAAGGCTTACACAGGTATCCAGAAACTACAGCAAAGTTACGTAGTAGACCAGATCAACCAGGAACTGGCAGCCGCACTGACCAAGCTCAAAGAGACGGAAGAGCAGGTAAAGACAGCTGAGGAAAACAAAGAACTGGCTGAGGAAAACCTGGACCTGATCACCTTCTCTTATAATGAAGGAAAGGCAAGTATGGTCGATGTACTGTCGGCGCAGCTTTCGTGGACACAGGCACACACCAGCCTGATCAACGCTTATCTGGCGGAAAAAATGGCAGTAGCGGAATACCGCAAGGTCATCAGCGAATAAACAGAAGCTTCATTCTATACAAACAGAGGCTCAATTCCGGGTGAATTGAGCCTCTGTTTGTTGTATGGGAAGGCTCTGTTCCATCCAATCAAAGGAGAAAAAGTTGTTCATTTTATCCACATCCCAATATAGACAATCAATATTTTATATTATAATATAAAAAGGATATAATATACAAGTTTTATCATATATTTGCTGTCACAAACAGAATGAATGACTAATTCTAAACATGAAAAGAATGAAAGCTACGCATTGGATGATGTACACCCTACTGGGAACCACGCTTCTTTTAACCGCGTGTGTTGACGATGACAAAGACCTCTCACAGCCCAAAGAACCGGAGAAAACAACAGATCTGATCATTCCGGATGATGCGGACTGGACTACTACACGAAGTGTCAATCTCTCGATCCACTCTCCTGTGGCAACCCGGGTAGCGATTTATACCGACGCAGCATGTACTGACGAAAGTTTGCTGGCAGAAACACCCGTATCCGATATCTCTAAAAGTATCGAACTGGATGTAGCGAAAGCAAACCGGGCATTATATGTACAGTATCCTGCCGGCAAAGGGAAAGAAGTGATAAGCGTTCCGATCAACAGAGCTTCTACACGTGCGGAACTGTCGATTAAACTGCCGGAAAACGTGAGTGGCTTCGATACAAACGGAGGAGAAGGCGCATATAGCTACCAATGGTATCCCGTCAAAGGGGGAGAAGCTACTCTTATGATGGAAGATAATTGGCCTGAAACAGGAGATTATGACTTTAACGACTTCGTTATCGGATATCGCACACAAGCAACCTTCTTCGACGGACACGGCGGAAGCAAGAAAGATTACGAACAAGACGGACTTGAAATCAAGATCACTTTCCGTGCGATGGGCGGGTATCTGCCCTACCGTTTAGGACTGCAACTGGATAAAACACATGCCCGATACATTGATGACGTGATTGAAATAGAAGGAAACGACCTGGTTAAAATGGAGCTTCAGAACCCCGGAGAAGATGCGCCCGCCATCTTTATCTTTACAGGAACAGAACAATTAAGAAAGCAGAACAATGGCGGAACATTCTATAATACCGAACCTGACCACGCAATAGCGAACAACGATCTGGTGACCATCAAATACAGATTAAAGATAAATTGCTTCAAAAATTTAGAAAAGACTCAGGCACTGTGGGCAGCAGCCACATCAGAAAATCAGAACTTCTTCCTGCAAAAAGAGAAAAACGGAGGACGCGAAATCCACTTGAGAGGCTACGAACCGACAGCTTATTACAGCAATTCATACGCCGGCGAGGCAGGCGGCAATATGCGTACCGATATTAAATATTGCAGTACCGACAACTTTGTGTGGGGTATAAAAATTCCTGTCGCCATCCCGCATCCCATCGAGAAGATAGACATCATGCAGGTCTACAGCAAGTTCAGAAGTTGGATCACCGAACCGAACCATTCGGATCCAAGCAGTCCGGACTTCAATGAAAACTGGTTCAAATATTATGATACATCGAAAGTAATAGGATAAGCTATCAGACAGACTATTTCCTGTTTTCACATAGGTATTTGTTTGATTTGTTTTTCAGCCTACCCGGTCATTCCCCCCTTGACCCGTGGTAGGCTGAAGTTTTTTTATAGTATTTCCTTCTCACCACCAACGAATTTGCTTATCTTTGCACGCAAAGAAAACAAAATCGTATATACACACATGATTCTTTTTTTCAGAACCCCTTCCAAGAGCGTGATTGCCGTAGAGAGCAACCA
>ERZ791920.1088-NODE-1088-length-15915-cov-18.362989_pt1 | contig 15915 bp, 10 predicted proteins | sample MGYA00510136_ERZ791920 | MGnify/ENA primary metagenome ERZ791920 (study PRJEB30046, sample SAMN00792066) | human gut metagenome | study: EMG produced TPA metagenomics assembly of the A metagenome-wide association study of gut microbiota in type 2...
TCCTTCAGTCTGTATTCCTTCAGTCTGTATTCCTTCAGTCTGTATTCCTTCAGTCCTAACCTTCGGCTTCTGGCTCGCTTTTCCGCATTTTGTTACCGTAACCTCCATGTCCGGGTAACAAAACATGGATGCGTATGCTGTTCCATGGTTTTGCGATCGATTTGTGATTATTCGACCGTGCGACTAGAGTAGCCTGTGGCTTTTCGGCTGGCTTTTACACCGGCTGGAAGATTTATACAGACTTGATTTGTGTCTGCCGTGTGCCTGCGACGTATTTACGTCGTGCCGGCACGTGCGCGGAAGCAGATCGCAAGCGAATGGTTCTCAGTACCATCCATGTGAGTCAAGCACACATCTTTGAGAAGCAGTCGCGATGCCGGGAGTCGGGTTCGTCGGTTTCAACCGTCGTTCCCGTTCCCGGCTTTTTTATCTTCGAAGGGGAATGAACGGTAACGCTGCTGTTTAAAGCGATGCTTCACGGTATGAAAAACCACTTAACCATTGAACAGATGTTGCATTCCGCGGAGCGACTTTTTGTTTCGAAAGTATGGCGACTGTTACATAGGAGTTGGCTAGGGTGATTTATAATCAGTTTCAGGTGCGTTGTTGTGATTGATGGGGGTTGCGATTACGCGTCGACATACAGCGAAGAACATATGATGCAGGGGCGATGTCGCTTCGGATATGGGAAAGGTGGCACTGATGGGTGCCGAATCGGGCATGAACTCTTCTGTGCGTGATGACCGCGTTGCTTTGTCTGATGGCGCGAAAGCGTTATGGGGCAAAACAAATCGTATTGATGACTCTGAATGGTTGCCGCTGTATGTGCATATGGTTGATTCCGCGGCAATGGCGTCAAAAATATGGGATACGTGGGTTCCGCAGGGCACGAAAGCGGTAATAGTTGGAGACCTTGGAAACGATGAGGTTCTTGCTCGAAAACTCATGATTTTCATGGCAGGCATACATGACATAGGCAAAGCCACGCCGGTATTCCAAGCAAAATCCATTACTTTCGGTCCGGAAGCGGGAAGTTTCGCTTGGAAAGCCGAACGGGCCGGATTGCCTATGATAGCTGGCTTGCGAGGTACCAATCATCCCACACATCCCATCGCAGGAGAGATCATTCTTGAGGGATATCTCCTGCGAGTCCGAGGTTGGGAGAGAAAAGCTGCACGTCAGTATGCCTGCGTGGTTGGAGGGCATCATGGCACCCCACCAGACAAAAGTAAAATTGACGAAGAGAAAAATAGGAAAACCAATGTTGGATTGGATTCTGAAGCGTGGGTGAGTACTCAGGATGAGCTCATAGATTTTGTTGCAAATATTGCTGGCATTGAAGAAAAAGAATGGGAAGATCTTTCTGAAAGAAGATTCAGCGTCCAGTCCGCCGTGCTGATGACAGGACTGGTCATTATGGCCGACTGGATTGCCAGTAACAGCGATGAAGATATGTTTCCCCTGGTAAGAACCGAGCCATGGGCGGATGAAGATGAAGACTTTTTCTTCTCGGAGAGTGGGGAAGAAGACGATATCCAATCGTGGTCGGGCCTCCGCATCCGCGCGGACAGGGCATGGTCATGTGTGCAGCTACCGCATGCGTGGGTGCCGGAAGGCATTCCTTCATCCTGCCAAGACCTTTTTGCGACACGGTTCACCCTTCCTGAAGGTGCGAAGGTTCGTCCTGTCCAAGAAGAAGCCGTCCGAATCGCACGCGACACAAGGCAGCCGGGACTCATGGTGATTGAGGCACCCATGGGCGAAGGAAAAACGGAAGCGGCGCTCGCGGCCGCTGAAATACTGGCACAACGTACCGGACGTGGTGGTGTATGCGTGGCATTGCCAACGATGGCTACCACGGACGCTATGTTTACTCGAGTGCGTCGCTGGTTGGAAGCGTTGCCGTCCTGCGATTTTGACAATGAGAAAACGGTGTGGTTGGCGCATGGCAAAGCACAGCTGAACAATGATTTTCGTGGTATTATTGCCGCTTCGCATCGCCGTTTTTCCTCTGTTGACCAGGATGACGTCAAACAAGAGTCGTCGCAGAATCGAAAGAAGAAGCAAATCGATGTGCCTCCGGAAACTGTTGTATCCGACTGGCTTTGGGGGCGTAAGAAAGGTGCGCTCGCTAACTTCTTGGTTTGCACTGTTGATCAGGTATTGATGAGTGCCTTGCAGATGAAGCATGTGGTGTTACGCCAGCTTGCGATGGCTAACAAAGTAGTCATTATCGATGAGTGCCACGCCTATGACGCCTATATGCAGGAGTACCTCAAGATGGCATTGGAATGGCTTGGCGGATATCGGACTCCGGTCATTTTGTTATCCGCAACATTGCCGGAATGTCAGCGCAACGCAATGGTTGAGGCGTATCTGAAGGGATGGTGCGATACTGAACCTAGGAAAGCTTCTAAGGTAAGTATTTTGGAACAGTTACGTGCCAGGAATGCTTCGAATACGCATCACATAAACCATACTGCTAATTCTGAAATGTCGTGTGAAAAAGGAACTGCAGAAAAGCTGCGGCTAATTTCAAATGCATATCCGCTGTTGACGTACACAGACGGGCATGAGACCAAACATGCGGATGTAAAGCCATCAGGAAGGTCGATGAAAGTCCAATGCAGACTCGTCGATGACGATGATACGGCTTTGCTTGATTTGATGGATGCTTTGCTTGTGGATGGCGGTTGTATCGGCGTGATTTGCGATACGGTTGGTCGAGCGCAGCATGCGGCTGAATTGTTGGGAAATCACTGCGGTCGCGATTGTGTGAGGCTGACTCATTCCCGTTTCATGGATATTGATCGCATGTCCAACGAACGAGAACTTCGTGATTTATTAGGGCCCGATGCCACAATCGGAAATGGAAAACGTCCTGGGAAACTCGTCGTGGTGGGTACGCAGGTGCTGGAGCAGTCCTTGGATATCGATTTCGATGCATTGGTAACCGATATCGCACCAGTCGATTTGATCATGCAACGTCTGGGAAGAGTTCATCGTCATCGTCGAGGTGATGGCGAATGTGATCGCCCTGTATCGTTGCAAACTGCAACGTGCTATATCCGTGGTGTTGAGGCATGGAATAATGAAGGTCCAAAATTCTCCAGAGGCGCGGACTCCGTATATGATGCCGCGGCTTTGATGGAGTCGCTTGCGGTTTTGGATTTAACTGCCGCAGGGGCTTCCTGTGCGCAACAGCTGCCCCAAGACATTGCGCGTACTGTACGAAGTGCATATGGGAACGATCCGCACGGTTTCCTGCCTCACATGTGGCTGCCGCAATATGATGATGCCTGTGAGAAGCGTGATTTAAAACGTGTGCAGAAGCAGCAGAAAGCCGGCACGTATTTGTTGCAGTCAGTGGGGTCGATGAATCAGAGGCGTTCTCTGGTTAATTGGTTCTTGCCGCAAGTCGATGAAGTCAATGAGGACGAAGGGCAGCGTGCGGTACGTGACACACAGGATACGGTAGAGGTTCTGCTGCTGCGCAAATGCGATGATGGGATTCATTTGCTTCCTTGGGTGGGGGATGAGCATGCTGATGTGGAGAAGGGGTCTATCGTCCCGACGACTGTCATTCCTGATGATACGGTAGCAAAAATCGCAGTGCAGTGCGCGGTGAGATTGCCAATGGGACTGTGCATGCCGGATAGGGTCGATGCGCTGATTGCTTCATTGGAGGAAGCATGCGCTGACGATGTGGCTTGTTGGCAGGACTCGCCATGGCTTGCGGGAAAACTCGCATTGTTCCTGCACGGGGATGCAGATGGTTTCGTGTCCGATGAATTATGCGGTTATGAAATAAGGTATTCGCGTGATACCGGATTGACATATTCCAGAAAAGAGGATAATTGAAATGTCCTCATTTCGGGATGATCCCATGAAAATATCGGGATGCATAGTGTTCCCCGCTGATGCGGGGATGAGTTCGGCAGTTTTCTGATAACGAAATTTGCTGAACTGTAACCTCATTTTTTATACATTCGAATATATTCATGTTGACATAGATTGGTGGAAGGTGTATCTTTTCAGATAAAGACAAAATCAAAGACGATGGAGAAAGGGATTTCGATGACGGATAATGTCTTTTCTCTGCTGGATGAGCATTGGATACCAGTTTCTTATCTGGATGGACACCCAGCCGAGATATCGTTGCGTGAAATTTTTCTGGACGCTCCAAAGATTAAGGAACTGTCTGGGGATATTCCGCAGCAGAAGCTTCCTTTGATGCGGTTTCTTCTTGCAATCATGTATCGCGCTTACTGCATTGATGGTGCAGATGAGGAACAGATGCGTGAACTTTGGGAAGGAATTTATTCTTCCGGACAATTCAACGAGGATGCTCTGGATTATTACTTCGATGAGTGGGCGGATCGTTTCTTCCTGTTGGGGGAGAGGCCGTTCTTCCAGGTGCCTGGTCTACAGTATGTGGGGTCAAAGCCGTATTCTCCGGTGTCGGAGATGATTGCGGACGTGCCCAAGCCCGACAAGTACCTATTTTCGATGCGCGATTTACGCGCGGCAGATAGCCTTTTGCCGGCAGAAGCCGCTCGATGGCTGGTGTTCTTACAGGCGTACGATACTGCGGGAATCAAAACCCCGGTGGAGGGTAACACCCATGTCAATAAGGGAAAGGTCTATGCGCCCAAAGGAATGTTGGGAACGGGTTGGCTTGGCGGCATTGGTGGTCTATATGCGGAAGGGCGGAACCTTTTCGAGACGCTGATGCTCAACTGGGTTTTGTATGACACGAAGTTCGATTCTGAACGTTATCGGCTGTTCGGCAATAATCAGGACATTCCAGTATGGGAACGGGAGGATCCGCCGTCGACTGATTTAAATGACCAAAACAGATTCGTGGGGCCGGTTCAGGCAATGACGTGGCAATCTCGGCGTGTTCGATTGGTTCCAAGCGAGGATAACGCGAGGATCATTGGCATCATGTCGTGCTACGGCGATGTTGTTGCGCCTTACAATACTGACGTTTTTGAAAAAATGACTGCTTGGCGAAGTAGCGTTACCCAACAGAAGAAGCTTGGATTGCCTGCGCCTCCGCATATGCCAGTTGTGCATGATGCTGGTAAAGCGTTATGGCGTGGTTTGGAGCCCATTCTTTGTGCAAGCGATGAGGGGGATTCGCGGCCGGGTCTTATCCGATGGCTCGAAGAGATTCGCACTGAGATCCTCGAGTCGGAGAAACATGTGCTTGATCTGGTAACCATCCACGCTCAAGGGATGACATATGGCACGCAAAGCAGTGTATTCGAAACGGGAATTGACGATACGCTTTCCTTGAATTCCGTGATGTTCCGTCACGATTATTCCGGCATCGCATCAGTGTTGGATGTGGTCAAATGCACCGATGGCGCGGTTCTGGCTTTGTCTCAATTCGTTCGGAACCTTCGTGCGGCTTCAGGGGATAAGGGAAAGTCCACGGAAACAGCGGAACAAGTTCGAGAATGGGCATATGCGGATCTTGATGGGCTGTTTCGTGATGAATTGGCGGCTTTCGATGAGACACAGGACCCAATTGAGTATGCAAATGCTTGGAAAGACGAAATCCATCGCCGGTTGTTGCAAATGGGGTGGGAATATTTGGATCAATCTTCCGTGCCCGTTTTCGGTGAGCATGAATCGGGTGTCGTGGGTGTGATGGGGGCATCCCGTGCACAATTGCTGTTCCAATCCAAACTGAACAAGGAACTTGGATTCCTTGAGGAGAAAGACGCATCTCGTCCGAACAAAGGAGGTATGTGAAGATGACGCCATCTGTATTTGACAGAGCGAATGCGGTAGGCAAATATGCAGCTAAATTGATTTTCGATTTGCAGCGTGAATACACCGCAGAAAGTGGCAGTAACGCGAGGAGTCGTGCCAGGTTGGCCCGATTGCGCCGGGACTTGGATGGAACCGCTCCAACCTGGATGTCAATTGGTGAAGAACTGTTCGCTCAGTGGCCGCAGGAGCTTGAAGCTCCGGCGGACGATTCGCCGGAATTCGATCGTCAGGTCAATGCGGTCAAGGTCGCATTGGAATTGTATGCGGTGCATCAGCAGTCAAAAGGGCAGGGGGTCGCTCAAAAGTATCAAACTGACCCTAGTTCCCGAATGACGTTTGGTCGCGCATGCAGAAGAATTACTCCCGATCCGGAACAGGCAAAAGGTGTTTTACGCCGACTCCGGGTTGTGGAAAGTGCGTCCGATTTCAATGGGGTTGTCCGTGGCGTTCGGACACTCATCATGTTGATGCGCGGTGCCGATGTTCAAATCGACTACGGTTCTCTGGCGCGCGACCTATATCTGATTCAGCTGCCCAGCCAGCGGGGAAAAGTATTTCAAAGTTGGGGTCGTGATTACTACTATTCGAAACAATCTTCCAACAACAATCGGTGAATGATTCCGATTAATAAAAATACTTTCAAGACAATCGTTTTTAATCAACTAAGAAATGAGGGAAATCATTATGTTCATGGACATTCATTGCATTCAGCAGGTTCCGCCGAGCAACATCAACCGAGATGATACCGGTAGTCCGAAGACCGCATATGTCGGAGGCGCGTTAAGGTCGCGAGTCTCCAGCCAAGCTTGGAAACGTGCTATGCGCGGCGTCTTCGGAGATATGTTGGATAGTAGTAAGTTAGGCAAGCGCACCAAAGGTGTTGTGACGTTGATTGCTGATTCCATTACGTCGAAGCGTCCTGATTTGGCGGAGTCCGCCGAGGGGCTGGCACAGAAGGTGATGGCTGCGGCAGGTTTCAAAGTCAAGGCTTCGGATCGTGCGGGCGCAGATAAGGGCTCTCTGGCGACCGACTATCTGATTTTCATCGCAAACAATGAGATCGATAAGCTTGCTGATTTGGCGATTGCTGCTTTTGATGAGGGTGAGGACGTTTCCAAGATGAAGAAGGAAGTTTCTGCGATCTTCCATGGTCCCCAAGCTGTCGATATCGCTCTGTTTGGACGCATGTTGGCTGATGCTCCGGATTTGAATACTGATGCTTCGGCGCAGGTTGCCCATGCCTTCTCTATCGATCAGATTACGCCAGAATATGACTATTTCACGGCGGTCGATGATTGTGCATCGGAAGACAATGCCGGTGCTGCCATGATTGACACCGTCGGATTCAACTCCTCGACGTTGTACCGATATGCAACGGTGAACATTGATGTGTTGCGCGATCAGTTGCAGGACGATTCCGCTACGGTGGAAGGCGTGGTTGCTTTTGTCGAGGCTTTCGTCAAATCCATGCCGTCCGGCAAGCAGAACACGTTTGCAAACCATACCCTGCCTGAGGATGTCGTGGTGACGCTTCGGGAATCTCAGCCAATTAGCGCCGCCGACGCATTTGAAGATCCAGTGAGGCGTAAGGACGGTATCTCCGTTTCCCGTCAAGGTGTGGAGCGTTTGGGAGAGCGTCTGAACGATATCCGCGTGAATTATGGCGAAGAGCCGGTGAAAGCTTGGTATGTTGCAACTGGTGGGGCGGTGTCCTCTTTGAATGAATGGTGTGAGCAGGTTTCATTGCCGGACCTCGAGCAGAGCTTGAAGGAAACGCTGAACGCCGCATATTCCGCATGATATTCGGAAGGAGAATGTTATGAGCGTTCTATTATTGCAATTGGCTGGGCCATTGCAGTCATGGGGGGATTCCTCGCGCTTCGTTCGCCGTGAGACTCGTAATGAGCCGACCAAAAGTGGCGTGATTGGCATGTTGGCCTCAGCCCAGGGGCGTAACCGAGAAGATTCCATAGAGGATTTGTTGGGATTGTCGTTTGGCGTGCGTATCGAGCAACGCGGCAGAATAATTCGAGATCTGCAGACGGAGAAATCCATGACACGGAAACGAAATTCCAATCGATTCGACAAGGAGATGCCGCTGACCTACCGATATTACCTATCAGATGCGCGTTTTCTGGTGGCACTAGGTGCGAAACGAGAATTGTTGGAAACCCTAGACCAGGCGATTCATACGCCTAAATGGCCACTGTTTCTGGGAAGACGATCATGTCCTCCTGACTATCCGTTATCGCTGGGTATCCACGATGAGTATGCGGATGTTCGTCAGGCATTAGACTCTGAACCTTGGCATGCTGCAAAATGGTATCGCCGACGTTATCGGCAGCCCGATTTGGAGATTGTATGTGATGCAATGGAAGGGGAGGACACATCCGTGCAATCCGACCTTCCACTGAGCTTTAGCTCGACCGGCCGCAAATATGCGGATCGCGTTGTTTATCGGTACCGTATCCCCAATCCGGACGCATCTGAAAATGTCGGTGACAATACAGAGAAACCACCTTCCTTCGATTCTACGGGGGAAGCTGATCCTATGAGTTTCATCTAGAGGGGACGACGATGTTTATCTCGAGAATTCCTTTAAATAAAGTGCGATATGGCGCTCGTCAACTTATCGGTTCTCCATATAAGCTGCATGCCGCAGTGGAAGCTGCTTTTCCTCCTGATGCCGTTCGCAGAACGGATGATGGACGAATTCTGTGGCGATTGGACTCTTTAGGGCAAGACGGTGGCGTCTGGTTGTATGTGGTAAGCCCTCAAAAGCCGGATTTTACACATATCGTTGAGCAGGCGGGGTGGCCCATGCATGCAGAGTGGGAAACCAAGAACTACGATGCATTGCTTGACCGTGTCACCAAAGGCCAGCAGTGGCATTTCAAACTTCGTGCGAATCCGGCTCGAAAGGCGGGTGTAGACAAGGGACGTCGTCATCGTTCGGATGGCATTGTGGGTAAAGTGCAAGGTCATGTCACAGCCAGCCAACAACTGCAGTGGCTGGTTGATCGTTCCGTGGTTCACGGCTTCAGAATTCTTGAAGACGAATATGGGCAGCCCAATGTGGTGGTCAAAGAGCGGCATAAGGAACAGTTCAAGCGTGGTGGCGCGACGGTTACCTTGGTCACAGCTGTTTTCGAAGGACGTCTGGAAGTGATCGACACGAAACTGTTCCGTGACGCTTTGTGCGAAGGGATTGGAAGGGCGAAAGGTTTTGGATGCGGATTGCTGACCATCGCGCCGGAAACAAGGAGTAATGCTGAATGAATGATGAGCTGGGGGAGGACGGCGCCGATTTTGAGATGGCTCCTTCTGAAATGTCTTCGGAAGAAGCTGCGAGGAAAACGTCAGACGCGAAAATCTCGGAAAGGCGCCGTTCCACTCTTGGCACGCCTCCACCGGAAATTCAGGATCTTGTTCGGGTGGAGGATAGGCTGTCCTTTGCGTATTTCGAGCATTGCACTATTGGACGTGATGATAATGCGATTACGGTGACTGATGTCACTGGTGTTATACATGTGCCGGCAGCGGCGTTAAGCGTGCTGATGCTTGGTCCTGGGGCTCGGGTGACTCATCAGGCAATGACCGTCATCGGTGAAAATGGCGCGACGGTAATTTGGGTGGGGGAACGAGGCGTTCGTATGTATGCTTTTGGTAAGCCGTTGACGCATTCATCTGCGTTATTGCAGAAACAAGCTGAATTGGTCTCTAACACGCGTAAAAGATTATCTGTTGCTCGCATGATGTATCAGATGCGATTCCCGGGTGAGGATGTGAGCGGATTGACGATGCAGCAGTTACGAGGTCGGGAAGGTGCTCGTATCAGACGAGTTTATCGTGAATGTTCCGAACGGACCGGTGTGGAATGGGATAAGCGGACATATGACCATGATGATTTCGATGCTGGTTCCGAGATTAACAAAGCATTGTCCGCTGCCAACACGTGTCTGTACGGTTTGGCACATGCTGCGATTGTTGCTTTGGGATGTTCTCCAGGTTTGGGTTTTGTACATGTCGGACATGAGCGTTCTTTTGTGTACGACATTGCTGATTTGTACAAGGCTGAACTATCGATTCCGGTTGCGTTCGAAACGGTGGCTGCAAAACCTGAAGATATCGGTTCCGCTGTACGGCACAATATTCGAGATGCGATTTATGACCTTAGCTTGATGAAGCGGATGACGAAAGACATTAGATACTTGTTGGGGACTTCAGAACTCGAGGATGATGTTTTTGAATCAGATCATGTTGGGCTTTGGGATGATAAGCAGGGCGAGGTTTCTGCAGGCAAGTCCTACTCGGATAATGACGAATGGGATGGTGGGACATGGTAGTGATTGTGCTGACTGCTTGTCCTGTGGGATTGCGGGGTGATCTCACTCGTTGGTTGCTTGAGATAGCCCCAGGAGTTTTTGTGGGACATATCGATGCTCGAATTCGAGATAGGTTATGGGAGAGAATCATTGATTTGCTCAGGGATGGTCGTGCCGTAATGGTTTATTCGGCCAGAAATGAGCAGCATATGGCTTTTAAGGTGTATGGGGCTGACTGGTCACCGGTCGATTGCGATGGATTGCAATTGATCAAACGTCCTAAGGAAGCAAAAGAAGGATCCTTTGTTGGCACTCCTAGAAAAGGATGGAGTAATGCGAGCAAATACCGAAAGGCAAGGAAATTTTCAAAACGAAACTGAATGAAAAACAGCCAGTTGTCCTTTCTTTTCCTTGGAATTATGCTATTTTCGAAGTGTGCTCCCCGCACATGCGGGGATGATCCCTCAGGCACCGAAATAGCCAGGGGAGGGCCAACGTGCTCCCCGCACATGCGGGGATGATCCCTCACCTCTTCGATGGTCAGCGCCGCGCACACGGTGCTCCCCGCACATGCGGGGATGATCCCCCTCGCTAACCCGTACTTTTCGGCATTCAACAGTGCTCCCCGCACATGCGGGGATGATCCCGAACGACTGGGGCGTAATCCAGCAATTACCAGGTGCTCCCCGCACATGCGGGGATGATCCCTCCGACGCCATCCAGGCCCTCGACTCGAAGACGTGCTCCCCGCACATGCGGGGATGATCCCTCCGGAGAACGCCACGCAATTCAAGGCCAAGGGTGCTCCCCGCACATGCGGGGATGATCCCCAGGGCGGAGACGATACACCATCCGCCCCATCGTGCTCCCCGCACATGCGGGGATGATCCCTATTTGGCCAACACCGCCTACACGCGCGCCTAGTGCTCCCCGCACATGCGGGGATGATCCCGCCAATGGTGGCGGCTATCAGCAGCCGCAGCAGTGCTCCCCGCACATGCGGGGATGATCCCGGGCACGGCTTCTGCTCACTGCCAGCGTCAAGGTGCTCCCCGCACATGCGGGGATGATCCCGGAATGGCATCTCCGTAGAGGAGAATCTTTTCGTGCTCCCCGCACATGCGGGGATGATCCCGTTAGGAAAAAAAGCGCATTAAAACCACTCCTGTGCTCCCCGCACATGCGGGGATGATCCTCAGTCCAGGGACGGCGGCGAAGCCGCACTTGAGTGCTCCCCGCACATGCGGGGATGATCCCTCGACCGGAGCGCATACCCGGCATTGTGACCAGTGCTCCCCGCACATGCGGGGATGATCCCATGGCCCATGACTTGGCGGTCACGCAGCAGGTGTGCTCCCCGCACATGCGGGGATGATCCCTATGGACGCTCTACCCGAAACACGTGGCCAAAGTGCTCCCCGCACATGCGGGGATGATCCCGACGTGGCCCCAGTTGATGCTTGCATCCATAGGTGCTCCCCGCACATGCGGGGATGATCCCTGCTAAACCTTGGCGGGTATACAATCACGAAAGTGCTCCCCGCACATGCGGGGATGATCCCAATCTCACCAAGGATGAAGCGCAGTCTCTGATGTGCTCCCCGCACATGCGGGGATGATCCCCAACGAGAGGTTAATTAACGAACGCGATTGGCGTGCTCCCCGCACATGCGGGGATGATCCCCCGCAGTTCGACCTCGACTTCATCGGCCGACTGTGCTCCCCGCACATGCGGGGATGATCCCACATGGCTCCGCGACCAGTGGGAGACATGGGCGTGCTCCCCGCACATGCGGGGATGATCCCGGTAGCGGAACCGCTAGCGAAACGTCTGGCAAGTGCTCCCCGCACATGCGGGGATGATCCCTTGGCTCCCTGGATGGTCTTGTTGCCGTCGGCGTGCTCCCCGCACATGCGGGGATGATCCCAGATAAAGAGCAGCTTTGTCTTTCCAACCGTTGTGCTCCCCGCACATGCGGGGATGATCCCGGACTCCTGCAAGGCATCGTCGCAAGCCTGCCGTGCTCCCCGCACATGCGGGGATGATCCCTTGTGACTTTGGCCGAAGCTGCTACCCCGGTTGTGCTCCCCGCACATGCGGGGATGATCCCGACAAGGTGGTCTACGAATTCGCCACGAAACTGTGCTCCCCGCACATGCGGGGATGATCCCCGTGCTCAAGCCTTGCAGAAAGTCTTGCACAAGTGCTCCCCGCACATGCGGGGATGATCCCGTCGAGATCTTGCATGATTGGCAGCAGATTCTGTGCTCCCCGCACATGCGGGGATGATCCCGTCTTACCGAGACCACGCGCACTGATAATGAAGTGCTCCCCGCACATGCGGGGATGATCCCGTCTTACCGAGACCACGCGCACTGATAATGAAGTGCTCCCCGCACATGCGGGGATGATCCCACGGATAACAACGGCGATATGGTAACGGTGCTGTGTTCCCCGCACGTGCGGGGATGATCCCACTTAAATTTGGACGTCAGGCGCCCAGATTGTGTGTTCCCCGTACATGTGGGGATGATCTCCAACGGCACGAAACACATATCCGCGAGTTATGGGTGCTCGACATATCGGGACTGCATCAGATCCAACTGAAATAGAAAGCCCGAAGATAACCCCCCGACTGATGTTCCAGTCTTGAAAGCTGGTCGCGTGGGATCTTCGAGCAATCCAATTCTACCACCACGGCACCGTGTTCCCCGCACATGCGGAGATGGTCCCCACGACATGCAGGACTACCAGCCACTCGGCAGGTGTCCCTCGCGCATGCGGGGATGATCCCGCGCTCGAAAACAAGCTGCGCCAGCGTTTCAAGTGTTCCCCGCACATGCGGGGATGATTGTATTTGTCAATCTATCAGTCGCATCGCATGTGCGTTAGCTACACTTATCCGCATAAGTGTAGCTAACGTTAAAATAAGCTACATTTATCTCGATAAGTGTTGCTTACGAGAGTTTTTGCGATGGATAATAATTTCGGCCATTTCGATATACATGAATCCGTAGGGGCCACAACGACTTGTGTTTCCGATTTACAAGCGTGGCTTTGCTTAAGAACGTGATTTTGTCCGGGGAACGATGCGCTTGACACATACTGGCACTACCAACGGAGGAGCACCATGAAATACGAGATTGCGATTTGCAAAAGTATGAAACGTAAGAAAGGACGCAGTCGCGCTTCGATATGTTTTTGATTGCGTAACGGCGCGACGGCATCGCTTTTGCGCATGTCGGGCGCTTCGTTGCCGCAACCGGCGTAAGATATCTGCGAATGTCAAACATAAGCGAGATATCTGAAGGAGAGAAGATGTCAACAAACGAAGCAGCATTGCCGCAGTCGACGGTCCGGGTTGCCCAGGCTGATCCGGATGGAATCCTTCTGGTGATCCACGCAGGCGCTGGCAATCGCGGCAAGAAGGACACGCCGGAACGTCGCGCCCAGGTGGAGCAGGATCTGAACAGGGCCCTTGAAGCCGGCTATGCGCTGCTGGAACAGGGCGCTCCGGCCGAAGATGCCGTCTGCGCGGCCATTCGTGTCATGGAGGATGCTCCCGAATTCAATGCTGGCCGTGGTGCCGCGTTGACGAGCGAAGGCATCGTGTCCATGGATTCCTGCCTGATGACCGGCGTTGACGGCGAAGTCGGCTCCGCATGCGGTCTGACCACGTCCAAGAACCCGATCAATGTGGCGCGCGCCATCAAGGAGAAGACCAAGCACGTCATGTTCGCCAAGCCGGGCGATAACCTGCTCAAGGAGTGGGGCATCGAACTGTGCGACAGCGAGTACTTCATCACCCCGGCCCGTCAGGAATCCCTGCGTGAGGCGCAGTCCAATGGCGACGAATGGGAGAAGCATGGCACCATCGGCGCCGTCGCACGTGACGCGTCCGGCAATATCGCAGCCGGCACCTCCACTGGCGGCATCACCAACCAGATGCCGGGCCGTGTTGGCGATTCGCCACTGCCGGGTTGCGGCACTTACGCCAACAACGATTCCGTTGCGATCTCCTGCACCGGCATCGGTGAGGCGTTCGTCAAGGAAGTCGCCGCACACCAGGTTTCCGACCGCGTGCTGTACGCCAAGGAAGATCCGGTCGAGGCTGCGAAGGCCGCGCTGGACGGTGTGGCCCGTCACCACGGCGACGGTGGCATGATCGTCGTCCCCGCCCATGGCGACGGTGCGATGGTGTTCAACAGCGAGATGATGAACTGCGGTTGGAAGTCCCCGAAGGGCAGCTACGTGCAGAGCTGACGCCATAGGTTTGACGCCGTAAGCAAATAAACGAAACGGCTGCAAAACGCCGAGTGGGGGTTCGAATCCATTAAGGATTCGAACCCCCACTCGTTTTTCGTTGCCGATTGGCAGCGAAACGTCACAACGAAGCCGTCACTTGGTGATGGTGTTGTAGGTAGGCAGGTTGGTGTAGTCGAACGACACGTTCTTCACGTTCGTCGCGGACGCGGCGGCGACGTTGTCGTTCCACAGCGGAATCACCGGAAGATCCTTGGCCAGCACTTCCTGCGCCTTGGTGAAGTCCTCGGTTCGCTTCTTCACGTCGGTCTGGGCGAGCGCGGCGTTCAGGAGCTTGTCGAATTCCGCGCTCTTGTAATCACCATCGTTCGAACCATGACCGTCAGCGGAGCTGGAGGCATATAGCGGATTGAGATAATCTTCAGCGGACGGGTAATCCAGCATCCAGCCGGCACGGAACGCGGTTTTGATGGTGCGGTTGGTCACCTGGTTACGCACGTCGCTGAACGTGGCGTACGGCTCGCCAGCGGCGTCGATGTCGAGTGTGTTCTTGATCTGGTTGCACACGGCATCGACCCATTCCTTATGGCCGCCATCGGCATTATAGGCGATTCGGAAGTTGCCGGACCATGGCTTGATGGCATTGGCTTTCTTCCACAGTTCCTTGGCCTTGGAAGCGTTGTACTTCAGGTTGTCGCCGTTCTTCTCCAGCTTCTTCACATATTCGGGGACGAGCGGTGAAGTGAAATCGGTGGCCGGGGTCTTCGTGTTGTTGTAAACCTTCTTGACGATCTGGTCGCGGTTGATGGCCATGGAAATGGCCTGACGACGCAATTGGCCTTCCTCGTCGTTGCCGAAATGCTCAAGACGTTCCGGAATGACGAAGGACTGGAATGAGGATCCTGCCTGGCTGTAGGCGATCACGCTGGAATCCTGACGGAAGGTCTTCACCGCGGACTGTGGAATCTGATCCATCACGTCGAGGTTGCCGGACAGCACGTCGGAGTAAGCGGAATCCTCATTCGTATAGACGCGGTATTCGATGCCGTTGTTGGATACCTTGCGGCTGCCCTTATAATCCTTGTTCGGCACGATGATGATGTTCTTGTCATGCGACCAGGACTTGAACTTGTACGGACCATTGCCAATCGGAGCCTGACCGAACTTCTTGATGTCCTTAAATGCCACGCTCGGCAGCGGGAACATGGATTGGTGCGCGAGCTTGGTCGGGAACACGGAATCAGGCTTGTTCAGCTCGACGACCAGCGTGTAGTCGTCCGGGGTGGAAAGACCGGAAAGTGTGGCCTTCGGATCGACGTTCGGATCCTGCAGCTCGTCATAGCCCTTGATGGTGGAGAAGCGGCTCGAGGTCTTCTGCGCGTTCTTCACATTGGCGGCGAAACTCCAGGTGTCGGCGAAGGAATGGGCGGTTACTGCCTCGCCGTTGGTGAACTTCCAACCCTTCTTCAGTTTGATCGTGTACTTGGTGGCATCCTCGTTCGGGGTGATACTCTCGGCGACTTCGAGATGTTGCTTGCCCTT
>ERZ791920.1098-NODE-1098-length-15717-cov-6.828119_pt1 | contig 15717 bp, 10 predicted proteins | sample MGYA00510136_ERZ791920 | MGnify/ENA primary metagenome ERZ791920 (study PRJEB30046, sample SAMN00792066) | human gut metagenome | study: EMG produced TPA metagenomics assembly of the A metagenome-wide association study of gut microbiota in type 2...
GCGAGATCAACGCCGATAGCGACCCGGTAAAGCCCTACGTCGATCCCTTCCCCGCCGGCACGTTGAGCGGAGCCCCCAAAGTACGGGCCATGCAACTGATCACCGACATCGAGCATCATAACCGGGGTGCTTACGGCGGCTGTATCGGCTTTATCGGTCTGGATGGTGATTTGAACCAAGCGATCACGATCCGTACCTTCGTCAGCCGTGGCAACGTACTTTACTATCAGGCGGGAGCCGGGATCGTGGCTAAGAGCAACGATGAGCGTGAATTGCAAGAGGTAAACAATAAGCTGGGAGCCTTGAAGAAGGCGATAGATCTAGCGGAGAAATTAATCAATTGATTATCCGGTTGTAGAGACGGGGCGTGCCCCGTCTCCCACAGTCTGATAGTATTTTAAGTTACCATTTTGAAAGGATGAGACGGGGCACGCCCCGTCTCTACAACAACAACAATATATATAAAATGAAGATATTATTATTTGATAATTACGATTCCTTCACCTACAATTTGCTACATATATTGAAGGAACTGGGTGCGGATGTAGAGGTACACCGCAACGACAAGATCTCCTTGGAAGAGATAGAGCGTTTCGATAAGATCTTACTATCCCCGGGACCGGGCATCCCCGAGGAAGCCGGCATCCTCCTCCCCTTGATCCGCCGGTACGCCCCGACAAAGAGCATCCTAGGTGTCTGCCTAGGCGAGCAGGCCATCGGCGAGGCATTCGGCGCCACATTGATAAACCTTACCGACGTGCATCACGGCGTTTGCTCCGATATACGGATTGTCGCTAAAGATCCTATCTTCGAGGGACTGGAACCGGGTATACGTGTTGGGCGTTATCATTCTTGGGCGGTCTCCAAGGAAAACTTCCCGGATTGTCTGGAAATCACGGCGGTCGATACGGAAGAAGGACAGATCATGGGCTTGCGCCATCGTGAGTACAATGTACGAGGTATCCAATTCCATCCGGAATCCGTGTTGACACCCAAAGGGAAGACAATTATAGAGAACTGGCTGAAACGCTAATTACCTCCTAAGGCACTTATAGTTTCTTCCTAACGAAACATCAGTTTTCCTATAGTGAAACTAATGTTTCTCAAGCAAGAAACAAGAGTTTTCCCCTAGAGAAACAAAAGTTTTTCGATAAAGAAATATCGCAAAACTGCAATATTTTATCATTCAACACATTACAGACATGAAGCAAATATTATACAGATTATTCGAGCACCAATATCTAGGCCGGGAAGAAGCCCGGAATATCCTCCAGAATATAGCGGAGGGACGCTACAACGATTCCCAGATCGCCAGTCTGATCACCGTATTTCTGATGCGCAGTATCTCCGTAGAGGAATTGACCGGATTCCGGGAAGCTTTGCTGGAGATGCGTGTACCGGTAGATTTAAGCGAATACAAACCGATCGATATCGTAGGTACCGGAGGCGACGGAAAAAACACGTTCAACATCAGTACCTGTTCCTGTTTCGTAGTGGCCGGTGCCGGTTACAATGTCGTAAAGCACGGTAACTACGGGGCTACCTCGGTGAGCGGTGCCAGCAACGTGATGGAGCAACACGGCGTAAAATTCACGAACGATATCGATAAGCTACGTACCTCCATGGATACCTGCCATATCGCCTACCTCCACGCCCCCTTGTTCAACCCGGCGCTGAAAGCGGTAGCTCCGGTACGGAAGAGCCTCGGCGTGCGCAGCTTCTTCAATATGCTCGGCCCGCTGGTCAACCCGATCATACCTACTTACCAATTGTTAGGCGTATATAACCTCCCGCTACTCCGCCTATATAATTATACGTACCAAGAGAGCGGCACTCGCTTTGCCGTGGTACATAGCTTGGACGGTTACGACGAGATCTCCCTCACGGCCGATTTCAAGGTAGCCATGCCGGAGAAAGAGAAGCTTTATACCCCGGAGATGCTCGGATTCAAACGTTGCACGGAAGCGGACCTCGATGGCGGAGAGACCCCGGAGGAAGCGGCCCGTATCTTCGACGCCGTATTAGGGAACAGGGCTACCGAGGCCCAAAAGAGCTGCGTGATCGCCAACTCCGCTTTCGCCATCCAAGTGATCTGTCCAGAGAAGAAGATCGAGACGTGTATCGCCGAGGCACGTGAATCATTGGAAAGCGGAAAAGCATTGGCTACATTCCGTAAATTTATATCTTTGAACCAAAGATAAAGAAACATATCCTATGAAAAAGGACATCTTACAAGATATTATCGCCAATAAGCGCATCGAGGTAGCCCGGCAGAAACAGGCCGTAAGCTTACAGACCTTATTGGCTCTAGGTAGCGACCGTATGGAGCGTGACACACGTTCCATGCGTGCGGCGCTGGAATCATCCCCCTCCGGTATTATCGCCGAGTTCAAGCGTAAAAGCCCCTCCAAGGGCTGGCTGCATCCGGGTGCGAATATCGCCGACGTGGTGCCCGCTTACGAGGCCGGAGGAGCCTCCGCCTGCTCGATCCTTACGGACGGGGATTTCTTCGGAGGTTCCTTGGGCGACTTGCAAAAGGCCCGCAAGCTGGTGGATCTCCCGTTACTTCGCAAGGACTTCATCATCGATACCTACCAACTCTTCCAAGCCCGGGTGATGGGCGCCGACGCTGTCTTGTTGATCGCCGCCGCCCTTACGGAAGAAGAATGCCGGATACTCGCCGAGACCGCCCATAGCCTGCAATTGGAAGTCTTGCTGGAAGTCCATAGCGAGGACGAGCTCAAATACCTGAACGCGGATATCGATATGCTCGGCGTGAACAACCGCAATCTCGGCACCTTCCATACGGACGTAAACAACTCATTCAAGTTGGTCGATAAGATGCGAGGCTTCTCCCCTCTTTTAGTGTCCGAGAGCGGAATATCCGAGACCGATACCGTACGCCGATTGCGTGAGGCCGATTTCCGTGGATTCCTGATCGGAGAGACCTTCATGAAAACCGAGAGGCCGGGCGATACCTTGGCCGATTTTATAGGAGGACTGGCATGATCATCAAAGTTTGCGGAATGCGGGAGCCTCAGAATATCCGGGAAGTAGCCGCCCTAGCCATCAACTGGATCGGCTTTATCTTCTACGAACGTTCCAAGCGCTTTGTCGAGCGATGCCCGACGGAGCAGCAGGCAACGGACAGTGAACAATTGTCCCCTAAGAAAGTGGGCGTTTTCGTCAACGCTACCATCGAGTCCATGATGGAGAAAGCCTCCACCTACAAGCTAGACTATCTCCAACTTCATGGTAACGAATCGCCGGAAGATTGCCACACCTTGCAAAAAAGGGGCTATTCATTGATCAAGGCTTTCCCCATCGCTACGAAAGAGGACTTCGAAAAAACAAGGGAATATGAGGGCCGAGTGGATTATTTCCTTTTCGATACGAGATGCGAGGGCTATGGAGGCTCAGGCAAACGTTTCGATTGGTCTATCCTAACCGGATATAAAGGAGAGACTCCCTTCTTGCTCAGCGGAGGCATCCGTCCGGAAAACGCAGAGGCGATCCGGAACTTCCGGCATCCCCGTTTCGCAGGTATCGACCTCAACAGTGGCTTCGAGATTGAGCCGGGATTGAAAGACATCGACAAACTAAAGAATTTCATCCAACAAATTTTACATCTAACAGTAATGAATCGCATCACAAACTTATTCCAGACCCAGAAAGACGGAATACTCTCCGTCTATTTCACCGCCGGTTATCCGAACTTAAACGATACGGCAAGCATCTTAAAAGCCTTACAGGCTAAAGGTATCCACATGGTAGAAGTAGGAATCCCCTTCTCCGACCCGATGGCAGACGGCCCCGTCATCCAAGAGGCCGCCACGCAAGCGTTGCGTAACGGGATGTCACTGCACCTCCTATTCGAGCAATTGAAAGAGATCCGGAGCGAAGTACAGATCCCAATCATCCTAATGGGCTACCTGAATCCCATCATGCAATACGGTTTCGAGAAATTCTGCGCCAGTTGCGTAGAGGCCGGCGTAGACGGAATGATCATCCCCGACCTGCCTTACGCCGATTATATCGCCGACTACAAGGAGATCGCCGATCGCCATGACCTGAAAATGATCATGCTGATCACCCCAGAGACCTCCGAGGAACGAATCCGGCTGATCGATGCCCATACCAGCGGATTTATCTATATGGTATCCAGCGCCGCCACGACCGGAGCCCAACAAGATTTCAACGAACAGAAACAAGCCTATTTCCGTCGTATCAACGCCATGAACCTACAGAATCCCCGCTTGGTAGGTTTCGGTATCAGCAATAAAGCTACTTTCGAGGCGGCAGCGGCCCACTCTTCCGGTGCCATCATCGGTAGCAAGTTCGTCCAGTTACTAAAGAGCGAAGCTACTCCCGCCGAGGCGGTCGATAAGTTACTGGAAGCCCTAAAACAATAGGAACCCTATTCATGTTTACATATAAAAACAGTAAATAGTCCTATGAATAACTTCACTTTTCACAACCCAACCCGTTTATTATTCGGTAAGGGCATGATTGAGAAACTGAGTACGGCCATCCCGATGGTGCATCGCATCATGATCACCTTCGGAGGAGGTAGCGTAAAGCAAAACGGTGTGTACGACCAAGTGATCAAGGCGCTAAAGGATCGTGACTATATCGAGTTCTGGGGCATCGAGCCTAATCCCACCATCGAGACCTTGCGAGAAGCTATCCAGATAGCGAAAGGCAAGCAGGTGGATTTCCTATTGGCGGTAGGCGGTGGCTCCGTCATAGACGGGACGAAGCTAATCTCCGCCGGCATCCAGTACGACGGTGATCCTTGGGAATTGGTACAGAAAGGGTATTACTATCATACCGTGCCCATGGGTACCGTACTGACCCTGCCCGCCACAGGTTCCGAGATGAATAGCGGGGCCGTGATCTCCCGGAAAGAGACGCAAGAGAAATTCCCGTTCTACAGCAATTTCCCCGTGTTCTCGATCTTGGACCCGGAGACGACCTTCAGCCTCCCCCCGTATCAAGTGTCTTGCGGTATCGCCGATACCTTCGTCCACGTGATGGAGCAATATATGACTACGACCGACCAATCCCGCTTGATGGATCATTGGGCGGAAAGTATTTTAAGTACCTTGGTTGAGATCGCCCCGAAGATCAAGGAAGATCCGAGGAATTACGACCTGATGGCAGATTTCATGCTATCCGCCACGATGGGCTTGAACGGCTTTATCGCTATGGGCGTAACGCAGGACTGGGCTACCCATATGATCGGACACGAGCTAACCGCCCTTCACGGATTGACGCATGGAGCGACTCTAGCGATCGTCTTCCCCGGAACCTTACGCACCCTACGCAAGCAGAAAGAGGGCAAGATACTGCAATACGGCGAACGGGTATGGGGTATCAATAGTGGAACAACAGAGGAACGGGTAAGCCAAGCCATCGAGAAGACTGAGCAATTTTTCCAAAGCCTCGGTTTATCTACCCGCCTCAGCCAAGAGAAGATCGGCGATACGACAATCACCGAGATCGAGAATCGCTTCAATGAACGAAACGCCGCCTTCGGGGAGGCGAAGAATGTAACGGGTAGCGTGGCACGGGAAATATTGGAGGGCCAAATGCATCAATTGCAAGATACGCTCACCCAAATCGCTCTCCACCACATCGATTCCTTTCGACATCAAGAACTCGTTCATATGGCATTCCTCCGTCAGCATCGATTTGCTCTTGATCAGGTTCCGGGCATCATGCTGGCGCAAGATCCGCAAGACGATCTCGTTATGCTCCTCGGCATCTTTCGCCCAATGCACGATAGCCCCGTTGGCGATCGCATTTTTCTCGAACTCCTCCAGAAGCGTGTCCAGATGGCTGTTGGAGTAAAGCTTGATCTCCGAGGCCAACTCTCTCAACCGCTCCCACTCGGGAAGCGAATGGCTCATCTTATCCCGTTTGGTACGTACCATCCAAAGCGTATGGTCGTGCCAAGCCTCATTCTCCTTATTCTCTAGGAAACGGGCCGCTGCTATAGCATGTTTCGTACTCATAATCCGGACGCTAATATTTGAACGATGTGAATAGTCTTGATCGGAAGTTTCTCCCGCTTGATAACCCCTTCCATATGCATCAAGCAAGAGCTATCCGCACCGGTGATATACTCGGCGCCGGTACTCATATGATCCTTTACCTTGTCTTGTCCCATGCAAGTAGAGACCTCAGGCTCCTCGATGGCGAACATACCGCCGAAACCGCAACATTCGTCCACCCGCTTCGGCTCGAACACCTCGATACCTTTCACCAAGGAAAGGAGATCACGTAACTTGGAATAGTACGGGATATTACGCTCGCTGGGCGACGAGAGATGCAACTCACGCACCCCGTGGCAACTATTATGGATACTCACCTTATGCGGGAAAACGGCCGGCAGGGATCCCGGTCTCACCACGTCGTGCAAGAACTCGCAGATATCATAAATCTTCTTACTGTTCATACAAACGTGATCCCGCTTCTCCAAGATATGGGGATGGTTCTCTTTTACGAAGGCTACGCAACTGGCCGAGGGGCCTACCACGTAGTCATAGTTCTTAAACTGTTCCTCCATCCGGAGGGCCAAGCGAGCCGCCTCATCCTCGAAGCCGGCGTTCGCCATGGGTTGTCCGCAACAGGTCTGGTCCATCGGATAATCGACATCCACACCCACATGCCTCAACAATTTATACGAGGCGATACCCACTTCGGGGTACACCGCGTTAATGTAACATGGGATAAATAATCCTACCTTCATACTAATTTTATCTTATATATCATATACGACACCGTATATAATTAACACCTACAAGCCCCTCATAGCTGCATATTGGCCCTTACCCTGCTTAATGTCTCGGGAGTCATCAGCAAATAAGAGGCGATATGGGACAAGGGGGCACGCTGCACGATCTCAGGGTGTTCTTTCAATAAGCGGGCATAACGTTCATTAGCGGTCTCGAAACGAAGGAAATCCGCCTTCCGTTGAGACAGGATCAGCGAATTCTCCAACAGGCGGCGATACATGACCTCGATCTCGTAATCCTCGGCGCACAATGCCAATAAAGGATCATGAGGAATGCCATACAGCACCGTATTCTCCAAGGCCTCCACCAACAGATTAGCGGGACGCTGGCGCAAGAAGCTCTCGATGCAAATGAAGATGTTGTCCTCGCTGGCGAAATGCTCGGTCAGCTCTTTCTTATTCTTGAAGTAAAACTGGCGAACCATTCCCTTATAGACATAACCGAGTTGCGTACAAACCTCTCCTTCGCTCAAAAACAGGGCGCCTTTTTTCAATTCTGTCCGGATTAAGATAGAGGCCAGTTTCTGGGCGGCTTCCTCACTGAGTAGAATCGATTGCGCCGCGATCCTGCGAGCTATAAATATCGCTGTATCCATATTCATGGTTGTTTTTGTTTGTTTCCGCAAACTTACGAAATAAATACCACTTGATTTACATCAAGCCCCCATTTATTTATATTCCTGCCAACTCTTGATGCAGATATCATCTACGCTCAAGGTACAGAAGGCTTGAATGAAAGCGCTCGCCAGACGGGCATTCGTAATCAACGGGATATTCAGGTCGATGGCGGCACGGCGGATCTTATAGCCGTTGTCAAGCTCGCCGGCGGAAAGGTCACGAGGGATATTCACGACCATATCGATCTGCTTCTCATGAAGCATCTTAAGCGCCTGCGGTTCTCCCTTCTCGCTCGGCCAGTACACCTTCGTACTCGGAATGCCATTCTCCGCCAAGAAACGGTGCGTACCTCCCGTAGCGAATAGGTTGTAGCCTTTCGTCGCCAACATCTTAGCGGCATCCAGCATGGCTACCTTCTGCTTCGGCGTACCGGTGGACAGGAGGATATTCTTCTCCGGAACCCGTTGCCCGACAGCGAGCATACTCGTCAACACCGCCTCGGATACATCGTCGCCCAGACAACCCACCTCGCCCGTGGAAGCCATATCGACCCCTAATACCGGATCGGCTTTCTGCAAGCGATTGAACGAGAATTGAGAGGCCTTGATACCCACATAATCCAAATCGAACTCATTCTTATTCGGTTTCTCTACCGGCAAGCCCAGCATGACACGGGTAGCCAACTCGATGAAGTTTATCTTCAGCACCTTGCTCACGAACGGGAAAGAACGGCTGGCACGAAGGTTACACTCGATCACCTTGATCTCATTGCCCTTCGCCAGATATTGGATATTGAACGGGCCGGAGATATTCAGCTCCTTAGCGATCTGCTTACTGATACGCTTGATACGACGAACCGTCTCTACATATAATTTCTGGGCCGGGAACTGAATCGTAGCGTCGCCGGAATGAACCCCGGCAAACTCGATATGCTCGCTAATGGCATACATCACGATCTCACCATGATCGGCCACGGCATCCATCTCCACCTCTTTCGCATGCTCGATGAACTGACTTACCACCACCGGATGCTTTTGGCTGACGTTGGCGGCCAATTTCAAGAAACGCTCCAACTCCTCTTGATTCGAGCAGACATTCATGGCGGCGCCACTCAGCACGTAACTCGGGCGAACCAATACGGGGAAGCCTACCTCCGCCACGAAGCCATTGATATCCTCCATGGAAGAAAGCTCTTTCCAGCGGGGTTGATCCACGCCAATACGATCCAACATGGCGGAGAACTTCTCACGGTCCTCGGCATTATCGATGCTCTTGGCGGAAGTCCCCAAGATATTCACATGCTGCTCGTCCAGACGCATCGCCAAGTTATTCGGGATCTGGCCGCCGGTGGAGACGATCACGCCGTGCGGGTTCTCCAGCTCGAGGATATCCATCACACGCTCGAAGGTAAGCTCATCGAAATAAAGACGATCGCACATATCATAGTCGGTAGACACCGTCTCGGGATTGTAGTTGATCATCACGGAACGATAGCCCTCCTTACGGATCGTATTCAAGGCCTGCACGCCACACCAGTCGAACTCCACCGAGCTACCGATGCGGTAAGCGCCGGAACCCAGCACGACAATCGAGCGATGATCGCCCAAGTACGTCACGTCGTTTTCCGTACCGCTATACGTCAGGTACAAGTAATTCGTCTGCGCCGGATACTCGGCGGCCAAGGTATCGATCTGTTTCACCACCGGAAGAATGCCATGCTCCTTACGGAACTGGCGAACCAACATCATACCCTTCTCCACATCCCCGTCGAGACCGATCGCCCGTGCGATCTGGAAATCAGAGAACCCTTGTATCTTCGCCCGGCGGATCAACTCCGGATTGATGCGCCAACGTTGGATCCCCTTCATATCGAAAGCGTGAAGCTCCTTGGAGGTCTGCATGATTCCATATAGTTTCTGTAAGAACCATCGGTCTATCTTGGTAAGCTCATGAATCTGGTCTACCGTATAACCGGCCCGGAATGCCTTCGAGATAACGAAGATACGGCGATCGGTAGGCTCATGCAAAGCCTTATCGATATCCTCGATCACCAACTCCTTATTCTCCACGAAACCGTGCATACCCTGCCCGATCATACGCAAGCCCTTCTGGATAGCCTCCTCGAAAGTACGTCCGATCGCCATCACCTCGCCAACCGACTTCATGCTGGAACCCAACTCACGAGCCACGCCATGGAACTTACCCAAGTCCCAGCGAGGGATCTTACATACCACGTAATCGAGAGCCGGCTCAAAGAAAGCGCTAGTCGTTTTCGTCACGGAGTTTTTCAAGTCGAACAAACCGTAGCCCAAGCCTAATTTAGCGGCCACGAAAGCCAACGGATAACCGGTCGCCTTAGAAGCCAAGGCCGAAGAACGGCTCAAGCGGGCGTTCACCTCGATCACCCGGTAATCCTCACTCTCCGGATCGTAAGCGTATTGCACGTTACACTCGCCCACGATACCGATATGGCGGATGATACGGATCGCCAACTCACGTAATTTATGATAATCCGTATTACTCAAGGTCTGCGAGGGGGCAATCACGATAGACTCTCCCGTATGGATTCCCAGCGGGTCGAAATTCTCCATGTTACATACCGTGATGCAGTTATCGAAGCGGTCGCGCACCACCTCGTACTCTACCTCTTTCCAGCCCTTCAAGCTTTTCTCCACCAATACTTGCGGAGAGAAAGAGAAAGCCTTCTCTACCAACACGTCCAATTCTTCCTCATTGTCGCAGAAACCGGAACCCAAGCCCCCCAGCGCATAAGCGGCACGGACGATGACCGGATACCCCAGCTCAGCGGCCGCACGACGAGCGTCAGCGGCGTTCTCCACGGCCTCGCTCTTGATCGTCTTCACGTCGATCTCATCCAACTTGCGTACGAACAACTCCCGATCCTCGGTATCCATGATAGCCTGCACCGGGGTACCCAATACCTTCACGCCATACTTCTCCAGCACGCCGCTTTGGTAAAGAGCCACGCCACAATTCAACGCCGTCTGCCCGCCGAAAGCGAGCAAGATACCTTCCGGACGTTCCTTCTCGATCACCTTTTCCACAAAAAAAGGAGTAACGGGCAGGAAATAAACCGTGTCCGCGACTCCTTCCGAGGTCTGTACCGTAGCGATATTCGGATTGATCAATACCGTTTGAATCCCCTCTTCCTTAATCGCCTTCAGGGCTTGGCTGCCTGAATAATCGAACTCGCCCGCCTCACCAATCTTCAAGGCTCCGGAACCGAGTATCAGGACTTTCTTTATATCTTCTTTCATTGCTTTACTTTTTTTAATGTTCTCTTTTAGGGTAGACCTAAACACTCATTTAGGGTTGCCCTAATCCCTCGTTTAGGGTGGGCGTAAATCCCCGGCTACAACAATTCCGTGAATTTATCAAACATGAACTCCGTATCCAGCGGCCCGCTGCAAGCCTCGGGATGGAACTGAGAGGAGAAGAAAGGCTTCGTCTTATGCTTGATACCCTCGTTCGTCCCGTCATTCATATTGACGAACAGCGGTTCCCACTCCTCACCCAGCGTATCGTTATCCACGGCGTAACCATGGTTCTGCGAGGTGATGAAGCATTTCTCCGTGCCTACCATACGTACCGGCTGGTTATGGCTACGATGACCGTACTTCAATTTATAGATAGAAGCACCGCCGGCTTTCGCCAACAACTGGTTACCCATGCAAATACCGCAAATCGGCTTATCCCCGGAAAGCGCCTTACGGATATTCCGCACGGCGGCATCGCAAGTATCCGGATCGCCCGGACCGTTGCTGATAAACAAGCCATCGTATTCCAGCTGATTGAAGTCGTAGTCCCAAGGCACACGGATCACCGCCACGTTACGCCTCAACAGGCAACGGATGATGTTATGTTTCACGCCGCAGTCCAAAAGCACGACGCGCTTTAGGAATTGAGAATTGAGAATCGAGAATCGGGAATCGGAGGCTTCCAATAAAGAACAGGTCTGGCTCGTACCATCGGGCAGGTAACAAATAATCTCCTTGCACGATACCCGATCCACATAGTTCACATGCTCATAATCCTCGATCTTCAATTCTCCATTTCCAATTTCGTTATCGGCATCGCCGATAACGATACGTCCCATCATCACGCCATGCTCACGCAATTTCTTAGTCAACGCACGCGTATCGATACCGTATATGCCCGGGATCTTCTCCTCCTTCAACCACTCGCCCAAGCTGCACTCGGCGTTCCAGTGGCTATACTCATGGCTGTAATCGCTAACGATAATCGCCTCGGCATGGATCTTCTCGCTCTCCATAAACGTAGCGATCCCGTTCGGCTCGAACGTACGAGGTGGGACACCGTAGTTACCAACGAGCGGATAAGTCAACACCATCAACTGGCCTGCGTACGAAGGGTCCGTCAAGCTCTCCGGATATCCGGTCATAGCGGTATTGAACACGACCTCGCCGGCCACCGGTCTCTCATAGCCGAAAGAGTAGCCACGGAAGACGGTACCGTCGTCTAACATCAAAGTTGCTGTTCTGTTTGTCTGCATAGAATCTGTATGTTGTGTCATTTCACTAAATATTCTTCTTCCATATAGTGAATAAAAGCCTCGTTCACTAACCGAGTCCCGCCCGGTGTCGGGTAATCGCCGGAGAAATACCAGTCACCCGGATGCTCCGGACAAGAGGCATGCAAGCCCTCCAAAGTCTGGTAGACGATCTCTACTTTCGCCTGTGTCCCGGCCGGTGTAAGCAACTCCACCATCTTAACGGATATCTCCTCGTCCGTAAACGGGGCGTATATCTCCTTTACGTAATTCACCAACGGACCATCCGCCGCTGTTTGTTGTCGCTTCGCCTTCTGATAAGCGTCCAAGATCACGTATTCCATCCCCCGGTCACGTAACAGGGCCACCGCAGCCTTAAAAGCGATAAACTCGTTCATCCGGGACATATCGATACCGTAATAATCCGGGTAACGTACCTGCGGAGAAGAACTTACGATCACGATTTTCTTCGGATGCAGGCGATCCAAGATACCGATAATACTCTGGCGTAAGGTAGTACCCCGCACGATGCTATCATCTATCACAACCAGATTATCGATAAAAGGTTCAATACTTCCGTAAGTAATATCATATACGTGCGCCGCCAGATCATTGCGGCTATTGCCCTCAGCGATAAATGTACGTAATTTTATATCTTTTATAGCTACTTTCTCCGAGCGGACTCGCATGGAAAGGATTTGCTCCAGTTCCTCTTCCCTGAGCAGGTGACTACGGTCGGCGATCCATTCTTTTTTCAGCTTATTCAAATAGTTGTTCAACCCCTCCTGCATCCCGAAATAAGCGACCTCGGCCGTATTCGGGATAAAAGAGAAGACGGTATGATTCAAATCATAATCCACCGCTTTCAAGATCGGATGCACGAGATTATCTCCCAAACGTTTCCTTTCCCTGTAGATATCCACGTCGCTACCCCGTGAGAAGTAGATACGCTCGAAGGAACAAGCCTTATTTTCCTTCGGCTCCACGATCTGGGAGATATGCCACTCGCCTTTCTTGTTGACGAGTATCGCCTCTCCCCGATTCAACTCCCGGATATCCTCTACCTGCACGTTCATCACGGTTTGTATAACCGGACGCTCGGACGCCAACACGATAATCTCATCATCCGCATAATAGAAGGCCGGACGGATTCCCCACGGGTCCCGCACGCTGAACGACTCGCCACTACCGGTGATACCGCAAATCACGAAACCACCATCCCAGCCCGGGGTACAGCGTTTCAGCACGTTCGACAAATCAATTTGATCCTCGATGGCATGCGTGATATCCATCCCTCTCAATCCTTCCGCCTCACACTTTTGGTACAGGCGCTCCACTTCCCGGTCCAGCCGGTGTCCCAGCTGCTCCAGCATGATATACGTATCGGAATATTTCCGGGGATGCTGGCCGATCGCCGTGATCTCCTCGAATACTTCATGAACATTTGTCAGGTTGAAATTTCCGCAAACGGCAAGGTTCTTTGCACGCCAGTTATTGCGTCGTAAAAAAGGATGGATATAAGAGATTCCGGATTTTCCGGTGGTACTGTAACGGAGGTGGCCCATATAAAGCTCTCCGGCGAAAGGTAGGTTGGCTTTGGCGAATAGCGGATCGTTGAGTTGCTCGGGGGTTAAATCCTTGTAGTGTTCGTGAACTGCGGCAAATATCTCGGTAATAGCTCCGGTCCCGACGGCCCGTTCACGGAACATATATTCCTCTCCGGCATTTGCCTCTAACTTCACGCAGGCTAAGCCCGCTCCTTCCTGCCCCCTGTTATGCTGCTTTTCCATCAGCAAATAGAGCTTGTTCAGTCCATACATCCAACTACCGTACTTCTCGTGATAATACTCCAAGGGTTTCAGTAACCGGACCATGGCAACACCACACTCGTGCTTCAATACTTCCATTGTCGAATCAACTTTTTGATTTTGCCGCAAAGATACAGACAATACCTAACATATTGTTTAAACAAACATAAAATAATTGACACTTTCACGGAAAAAATGTTTTTATCGGACGTTTGGTTAACAAAGCTTACATTTTATAAGCAAAAGGGAGCGTTTTATTTTCAATCCATAAGCCACTCATTTCCCTCTTGAAAGAGGCCTTTCAAAGATATCCATCCGAGAACCGTAATATTTCCGTAACAGAAAGAAAAACACCAATATTCTTTCTGGCACAGAAATATTCTTGCATAAATTCTTTCTATCATAGAAATAATTCGGTAATTTTGTGCGTAAATATAAATTCCATAGAATGAATACAAATATACTCCAAACACTGATAACGGCCATGCAACGCCGATTAGCGGCTCTTCCGCAGAGATTGCGGCCATTTACCACGGAGTTTGATGAGCTCCCTAAAAACCTGATGCTAACCGGTGCCAGAGGATGTGGCAAATCTACATTTCTACTCCATCATTCACAAGGCAGGCGCTTATTATACTTTTCTGCTGATAATCCGAAGATTATTGGCGAACCGCTCTATGACTTAGTTAGTAGCGTATTCATGCTTGGTTATGAAGGTGTTATTATCGACGAGATTCACTACGCATCAAACTGGAGCATACATCTGAAGGCCTTGTATGATGACTATCCAGGAAAAATCATCTGGATTTCAGATTCCTCATCGTTAGTACTTCGTGATGGCAAAGCCGACTTGTCCAGACGTTATGTAGCGATACAGATGCCTTTAATGTCGTTCAGAGAATTTCTATATCTTGAAACTGGCCAAATATACCCCAAGTATAAACTGGGAGACACAATACTACCTACACAACCAGATGCGGAGCTGTTGAACCATTTCCTCAATTATCGTAGTTACGGTACACGTCCTTTCTACCAAGAGAAAGATTTCGAAGCACGTTACATGGCTATCATCGACAAAATTCTCAATAACGATATACCGTTCTTCCTGCCTAGCATTTCCGAAAACAACCTACGTGTGATGCGAGCCATTATCGGCACACTGGCAAACTCCTCAATACCTCGTGTACAAGTCACCTCCTTATGCTCCGACTGGGGAATAGGAGCGGAAAAACTCTATCAACTACTCTTTGTGATGGAAAGTGTAGATCTATTGAAAATAGTAAAGTACCCCAATGACACGAAAGCCCGTAGCACTGGCGCAAAAATGTTGTTCGCAGACCCATGTGCTTATAAGGTTTTGAATGCAGACCAAGGAACGGAACGTGAAGCCTACACTGTCCACTGCTTTTCTAGGGCAGGTTACGAGATAAACGCCATGAAAGACGAGAAGAAAGGTGATTATGTGATTACAAAAGACCATGTATCACAAACCCTAGAAGTTGGAGGAAAAAACAAAAATCCTAAAGAAGCGGACTACATCTTGAGAGACAACACCGACTACCCTGTAGGCAACGCCATTCCATTCTGGCTCATGGGCATGATGTGGTAGTATTTTGTAATACAAAGGTGGTGAGAAGCATAATGTCATGTTTCCGGAAACAAAAAAGGCCTCCTTTTAGGGGAGGCCTTTATGTTAAAAAACAACGGATTATCTATTTACCAATCTCAAGGGTAGCCTATCTGCCATATCCTCATTTCCTCTGATTCAAAAATTCTACGATCCTTCCACAAGCCAATCCATCCCCATAGGGATTAACCGCCTTGCTCATCGTATCGTAATAAACCGTATCATCAAGCAACGCCGAGACCTCGCTCACGATCTTATCATAATCCGTTCCGACCAGTCTCACCGTACCTGCCGCGAGAGCCTCCGGACGCTCGGTCGTATCACGCATCACCAA
>ERZ791920.1106-NODE-1106-length-15595-cov-3.195045_pt1 | contig 15595 bp, 9 predicted proteins | sample MGYA00510136_ERZ791920 | MGnify/ENA primary metagenome ERZ791920 (study PRJEB30046, sample SAMN00792066) | human gut metagenome | study: EMG produced TPA metagenomics assembly of the A metagenome-wide association study of gut microbiota in type 2...
CACCGACAGCATCTGCCGCTGCAATGCAGCCAGGTCCCGGATTCCGTCCATTGAAGCGTTGTATTTGATATCCGGCTTGCGTCCGATAATGCCAAGTCCTGAACACGGCAGATCGGCAATGACCACATCCGCTTTCTGCTCCATCGAAGCATCGAATTCACACGCATTCCAGGCGCAGGCAGAGACGTTTGTACAGCCGCTGCGGGCAATATTCTCCTTGATCAAAGATACCTTGTAATCACTCACATCCCGGATCTCAACCTGTCCAGTTCCGTGCAGCAGATCCGCCGCATGAAGCCCTTTTCCACCCGGTGCCCCACAGACATCGAGTACAAAATCACCCTCTTTGATACCCGCCGCATCACCAGCCAGCGACGAACTCAGATCCTGAATCCGGATTAGTCCTTCGCGGAACGCATCCAGACTCTCTGGATAGTCCACTCCCGTCAGACGGTAAACGCCGCTTCCCGCCGCTGTCTCCTCTGCCGTCACACCCTGGGCGGACAGGGATGCAAGAATCTCTTCTTTCCCTGCACGGCTCTCGGCAAACCGTACCATAAACGGACGTTTCTCCAGACCAGCCTGTGCCATCCTGTGCGTCGTCTCTGCCCCATAGTTTTCCTTCCAGAGAGATAAAATCCAGTCCGGCATTGAATACCGCACTGAATCATCCGGGAAGGTCAGTTTGCCTTTTCCACGCGCCACAGAACGCAGCACACCATTTACAAAGCCGGAAAGTCCGGAAAATCCACGTTTTTTCGCAAGGCGCACCGCCTCATTGCACGCCGCCGAATCCGGTACACGGTCCATATAATAAATCTGGTACACGCTCATCCGCAGAAGTGTGCGGATAAACGGTTTCATCTTATGAACTTTTGTTTTGGAATATGCGTTGATAATATAATCAATCTGGATTTTATACTCCACCGTCCCGTCCACAATCCGTTTTAAAAACGAGCGGTCTGATTTTTCCAGATACTGATATTTAGAAAGAGCCTGAAAAAGGGCCAGATGTGTATACTGTCCCTTTTCCAGAATCTCGGTCAAAATTTCGGCCGCTATTTCACGCAGCGCAGTTCCATCAGTCATCGCGTCGTCCTCCAAATAATATAATCAGACGCAGAAGCTGTAAAATCGAACCAGCCGCCGCTGCCACATACGTCAGTGCCGCCGCACCAAGCACCTGTTTGGTATATCCAACTTCTTCCCCGCGAAGAATCCCTGTTGAATCAAGCAGACGTACCGCACGCGCGGATGCATTGAACTCAACCGGAAGCGTCACCAGCTGGAACAGCACCGACAAGGAAAATAAAAGAATTCCAAGTGAAACGATCGGAGATCCCATGCCGCCGACCAGAACACCAATCAGGATCATAGGCCAGGAAAGCTGTGCGCCGATGTTGACCACCGGCACCATTGAACCGCGCAGGCGCAGCGGAACATACTCAGATGCATCCTGCATCGCATGTCCGCACTCATGCGCCGCAACACCGATCGCTGCGACCGAAGTAGAACCATATACACTCTCAGATAAATTCACGGTCTTGGTCCGCGGATCATAGTGGTCGGTCAGGCTGCCTGCCACCTGGCGGATCTGGACATCATAAATGCCCTGTGAATTTAAAAGCTGTCTCGCCGCCTCGGCTCCCGTCATGCCGGTCATGCTCCGGACTCTTGAAAACCGCGCGTAGGTGCTTTTTACCTTCGCAGATGCCCCTAATGACAGAAATACACCAATTAATACCAGAATCATCGTCGGATCAAACATACTGTAATATCCATATCCGTATCCGTACATATCACTCCAACTCCTTTCAAACGCCTGGCTGCCTGTAGCAGTTCAGTTACTGCTGAAGCATTCATTTTATCCGAGCTTTACTCCCGTTTCCACCGGATATCCGCGTAAAAATGCCGCCGTATCCATCCGCTTCTTGCCTTCCAGCTGAAGTTCCCGGATCGTGAGAAGCCCTTTGCCGGTCTGGACAGAGAATGCATCTTTACCGACACGTACCACCTGTCCGAATGTCTCCGGTGACGGCCTTCCCGCCGCATCTTCCTCGACATCCGCCGACCAGATTTTCAGGGTTTTTCCTTCAAATTTTGTATAAGCGCTCGGCCATGGATTTAAGCCGCGGATCAGGCGCTCAATCACTGCCGCATCCATCGACCAGTCGATCTGCCCCATCGACTTATCGAGCATTGTCACATGGGTTGCCTCTGCCTCATCTTGTTTAACCGGATGCAGGATTCCCGCCTCCGCTTTCTCAAGCGTGGAAAGAATCAGCTTTCCTCCCGCAAGGCTCAAGCGGTCAAACAGGCTGCCGCCTGTCTCTTTCGGATCCAGGCGTACTTCCACGGTATCCAGGATATCTCCGGTGTCCAGACCGACATCCATCTGCATCGTCGTCACACCGCTGACCTCATCGCCATTGATGACCGCCCACTGGATCGGAGCTGCCCCACGGTATTTTGGCAGAAGCGACGCATGGATGTTGATACAGCCGTATTTCGGCAGGTTCAGAATCCGCTCCGGCAGAATCTGGCCAAATGCAATCACGACGATCACGTCCGGCTGAATCTTCGTCAATTCCTCAAAAAATGCCTCATCCTTGCGGACGCGCACCGGCTGATACACCGGGATTCCATATTCCAGCGCTTTTTCCTTGACAGGCGGCATTGCCATCGCCTTGCCGCGTCCCTTCGGCTTATCTGGCTGTGTCACCACCGCCGCTACTTCATGCCGGCTCTGATAGAGCGCTTCCAGTGTCGGAACCGCAAAATCCGGTGTTCCCATAAATACGATCTTCATATCTGCCTGTCACCCCACTCTTGTTTCTCTCTCATTCTGGCAATGTGCTTTATTCTTCCTCTGCCGCTACATCCTCTAACGGACCTTCTACCAATTCCACATACAGATGTCCGTGCAGATGATCGCACTCATGGCAGATCGCACGTGCCAGGAAATCATCTGCTTCCAGGACAAACTCTTCCATTTTTTCGTTCAGCGCGCGTACCTTTACGTGGCTCGGACGGGTTACCAGACCAGCCTTGCCCGGAACGCTTAAGCAGCCTTCCTGACCAGTCTGGCTGCCGGACATTTCCTCGATGACCGGATTGATCAGGACATACTGGTTGCCGTCCTCCACGTCGATTACTACGATCTGTTTGCGGATACCGACCTGCGGTGCTGCCAGACCTACGCCGCCGGCTGAATACATCGTGTCAAACATATCCTCTATCAGTTCAAGTGTGTGATCGGTTACCTCCGTCACTGCCTTACACTCTTTTTTCAGTACCTCATCGCCAATAGTTCTAATTGACCGGATTGCCATTTTATACACTCTTCCTCTCTATGATATATCGTATTGAATCTGGACCGCCTGCCATTTTGTATCTGCGGCAGCCAGGGTTTCAATCTGACCCCTGATTTGATCCAGTATAGCACATTTTTCACACTTTATATATAAAATTTTTCTGTAGATGTCATTAACTTTGTATACCGGTGCCGGAACCGGACCGATACACTCGGCACTTTCGCGCAGCCGCCGCGCCGCCATTTCCGCACATTCATCCAGCACCACCTCATCGCCGCAGGCAAAATAAACCGCAGCCATCTGGCAGACTGGTGGATAATGAAGCAGCCTCCGGTAATTGATCTCATGGCTGTAAAACAGCTCATAATTCTGCGCCGCTGCCGCCTGCACGGCATAGTGTTCCGGCCGGTACGTCTGGATGACCACATCGCCGGGCTTCCCGGCGCGTCCCGCTCTGCCAGCCGCCTGCGTCAGAAGCTGGAACGTCCGCTCCGCGCTGCGGTAATCCGGCGTATTTAAGGAAAGATCCGCCGCCAGGATTCCGACCAGCGTCACTCCCGGAAAATCATGCCCTTTTACAATCATCTGCGTGCCGATCAGGATATCTGCCTCACGATTTGCAAATGCCTCCAGAATCGCTTCATGTCCGCCTTTTTTTGCCGTTGTATCCGCATCCATCCGCAGGATCCTCGCATCCGGAAACCGAATTTTCGTAAATTCTTCCATCTTCTGCGTTCCGGCCCCAAACCCGGCAATATACGGTGATCCGCAGGACGGACACTGCTTCATCAGTGGAATCGTATAGCCGCAGTAATGACAGACCAGACGGTTCTTCCCGTGTAGTGTCAGGGAAACATCACAATGCGGACAGGTCACCGCCTTTCCGCAGGAACGACAGGAAACAAAATTGGAATAGCCGCGCCGGTTCATAAAAAGCATCGTCTGCTCGCCACGTGCGAGTCTCTCTGTCAACATTGCATCCAATGACCGGCTGAACACCGATTTATTGCCTGCCTGCATCTCCGCACGCATATCAGCGATCTGTACCTTCGGCAGGATACTTCCCGCCACTGCCCGGTGATGCAGGGGCAGAAGCACATATTCGCCATTCTGAGCCCGCAGATACGATTCCAGAGAAGGAGTCGCTGAGCCCAAGACCAGCGAAGCCCCGGAAAGCCGGGCGCGCTCCGCCGCTACTTCCCTTGCATGATAGCGCGGCATCGTCTCGCTCTTATAGGCGCCCTCATGTTCCTCGTCGATCAGAATCAGTCCCAGATTGGAAAATGGGGCAAACAGCGCCGACCGCGGTCCGATCATCACGGAAACCTCGCCCCGCGCCGCCCGTTCCCACTGATCATAGCGTTCTCCTGCAGAGAGACGGGAATTCAGAATCGCGATCTGATCGCCGAATCGCCGGTAAAACCGCATCACCGTCTGATATGTCAGCGAAATTTCCGGGATCAGCAGAATCACCTGCTTTCCATCCCGCAGGACACGCGCCATCAGCTCCATGTAGACTTCTGTCTTTCCACTTCCCGTAACGCCGTGAATCAGATACGTTTCACGTTTCCCCGTCTCATAATCCTCACAAAAACGGTCAACCGCCGCCTGCTGCTCTTCATTGAGGCGCACGGTCTGTCCGGCTGGACGCGGCAGTTTTGCATGGTTTAACCCGCGTTCCTCACGGGAAACTTTCACTGAAAGCTGTCCCTGTTCCTCCATCGGGCGGATCGCCGCCAGGGTCAGGTCAAGCTCCCGTCGGGCAAATTCCATCGGAATATCCAGATTGTCCCGGAATGCCTCAAGGAGCCGCACCCGCGCCTTATAATGCCGCTTCTGTGCCGCCAGGATTGCCGCTTCCAGCTCTTCCTGGTTTAAAAGACAATGCAGCGTCTTTTTCTCGCGCGGTTTTATCTTTTCCTTGACGGGAAGTACGGTTTTGAGCGTCTGGTTCATCGTCGCGCCATAACGTTCCCGCATCCACCACGCCAGACGGATAAGCTGAGATTGCACCGACATACTGCCCGGTGCGATCCCAGCTATCTCCTTGATGCGGGATGGGTCATACTCCGCCGTATTTCCCATTCCCACCACATATCCAGTCCGAAGTGAATTACCCTTTCCAAACGGTACCGTCACGCACGTTCCCGCCGTAATCTCCTCCGCCAGATGCGTCGGAATCCGGTACTGAAACGGGCGATCCACCTTCTCATGGGATATATCTATAATAATATCCGCGTATTGATACGCCATGATTCCTTCTCTTTCTATTTCTAATTCAAGTCGAACGTCCGTGAGACTTGGCGCGTGATTCTGGTCAGCGAAGCTGACATATTCTTTACAGAATCACTGCGCATCCTCGCGGAGCGTTTATCTCAGTCGGAGAATGGACTCCCACTGAGACAAACTTGCTATTACTTACCACCTGAAGAGGTGGGAGTCTTCTCGACTGAGATAAACCTCGCTGCCGTCTCCCCCAGCTTCATACTGTTGGAACCCTTGAACAGGACTGCATCTCCCTCACCGATTTGTGCATCCAGCCAGTCAAGCATATCTTCTTTTTCGTCCTCTTCAAACGAAACGACATGCAGATCCGGTTTGACTTTCTTTGCTCCCTCGGCGATCGCCTGCGCCAGTTCGCCATATACAACCAGGATATCGACCGGTTTTTCCGCCAGAAACGCACCAACTTCACGGTGGAACTGAATCGTATTCTCTCCCAGTTCCTTCATATCTGCCAGAACCGCAATTCTGCGTCCTGCCGGCAGGGAAGAAAGCACACCTATCGCCGCTTTCATCGAATCCGGGCTTGCATTGTAGGTATCGTCCACGATCGTATAACCATTTTTATGATAAATCTGCTGACGGTTCTTGAACCCGCCAAATTCAAGCAGCTTTTCCGCTGCATCGGCAAGCGGCACACCGTAGGCATCCGCAACCGCCAGGGCAGCCAGCGCATTCATGACATTGTGCTCGCCCATAACAGTCAGCTTCACCGGGACGCGCACCTCGCCGTGTACCATCGTAAAGGACGGAAATCCATCCGGATATGAAAGATCCTCGGCGCGGTAGTCGTTATCTGCTCCAAGTCCATAACGGACGGTATGGCAGCCTGCTTTTGCATGCACGGTGGAAAGCATATCATTATCTCCATTTACAAACAGGATTCCGCCTGCCTTCATACCGTCCTGGATATGCAGCTTTTCTTTTAAGATATTCTCGCGGGAGCCCAGATTCTCAATATGCGTCACACCGATATTCGTCATGACTGCCGAATCCACCGCCGCAATCTCCGCGATCACCGCCATCTCGCCCGGCTCACTCATTCCCAGTTCCAGCACGCCGATCTCATCATTCTCAGAAATCTCCGAGATCGTGAGCGGCACACCGATCTGGCTGTTGTGGTTTGCCGGTGTCTTGAATGTCTTATATTTCGCTGAAAGCGCCGCCGCCACCATTTCGCGCGTCGTCGTCTTTCCCACGCTGCCGGTGATACCAACTAACGGGATAGAAAGGCGTGCCCGCAGGCAGCGTCCGATCGTCTGCAATGCCAGTTTCGTATCTTTCACCTGGATCAGCGCGCCGTGAAAGCCCTCCGGTGCCGCCTCATGCTCCGAAGTCAGTGCGGCTGCCGCCCCATTGTCCATCGCCTGAACCAGGAAACGATGCCCGTCTGATTTCTCCCCGATCAGCGGAACAAACAGATCCGCCCCGCGCATACTCCGGGAATCAATGCTGATGTGTTTTAACTCTGTATCTGCATCTCCGCAGAGCAGTGTTCCCGACACTGCTTCCACGATATGTCTGACTGTAATATGGTCCATATTTTGCCTCCAAATTGATTACATATGCAGCTTCTTCACCGTCTCCTGCACTACTTCCCGATCAAGGAAATGATAGCGCACGCCCTCGATCTCCTGATAATCCTCATGCCCTTTTCCGATGATCGCGATGATATCGCCATCCTCCGCATGGGACAAGCTGTACTCAATCGCTTCGCGGCGATCCGGGATTTCAACGTATTTGCCGTCGGTTTTTGCAAGTCCGACCTTGATATCTGCCAGAATATCTTCCACTTTCTCAAAGCGGGAATTATCCGCCGTGATGATCGACAGATCTGCCAGCTTTCCGCCAATCTCTCCCATCGAGTACCGGCGATCCCGCGCCCGGTTGCCGCCGCATCCGAAGACGCAGACGAGACGCTTCGGCTTGTAGTCGCGCAGCGTCAGAAGAAGACTTTCCATGCTGACCGCATTGTGGGCGTAGTCAACGATCACGGTGCACTTTGCTGATTTATATACAATCTCCATCCGTCCATCGACCTGGATATGTTCCAGCGCATGGCAGACTTTCTCCTTCGGCAGATCAAAGAAGCTGCACACGCCCGCTGCCGCCAGCGCATTGTCCACGTTAAATTTGCCCGGAATGCCGACACGCAGATCGCTCTCATATCGTCCATGCGTCTGAAATTCGACGCCCACGAAATCATGTTCGCGTACATAGTGAATGTCATCCGCTGTAAAATCAGCCGCCTGTTCCAATGAAAAGGTCAGGATCTCTGCTATCGCCCCTTCTACGATCGCATCAAAGTTCGGATCATCGCGGTTGACCAGCGCTGTCCGGCAGTTTTTCAAAAGCTGCTTTTTGTAGTAAAGATATTCTTCAAAACTTGCATGTTCATTCGGGCCAATATGATCATTGGAAATATTCAGGAAAATTCCATAATCAAAGAAAAGTCCATCTACCCGGTGCATCAGGTAGCTTTGGGAAGAAACCTCCATCACGATGTAACGGCAGCCCGCTTCCACCATTTTTGCAAAATATTCTTGCAAAATGTAGGATTCCGGCGTCGTATTTTTGGTCGGATAATGATTCTCACCGATCACAGCGCCGTTCGTTCCGATGAGACCCGTCTTCTGTCCGGCTGCCTCCAGAATCGCCTTGATCATATAAGTGGTAGTCGTCTTTCCCTTCGTGCCGGTCACACCGATCGCCGTCATCTTCCGCGCCGGATAATCAAAACGTGCCGCCGAAAGAAGCGATAGCGCGTTCCGTCCATTCTTCACTTGAATGACCGTCACGTTCTCAGGTGCCTCAACCGGATGCTCGACCACCAGAACCGGCGCGCCCTTTTCAACCACATCCGGGATAAAGGTATGCGAATCGACGTTTGCCCCGCGCATACACACAAACACCGTCCCCGGCGCCGCCTTTCTTGAATCGTAGACCACCTCGTCAACCTCCGTCTCCAGGCTGCCCTGCAATAATGTATACGGCAATTCTTTCAGCCAGCTTTTAAGCTTCATAGGATACCTCCTGATTTTGATATTTTATAATGATTCCGCTTTTTAATATCCTTCTTCCATCATGTTTTCAAACTGCTCCATGCTCATCAGCACCTTACGCGGCTTCGTGCCTTCTTCCTCACCGACCACGCCTGCATCTGCAAGCTGATCCATGATACGCGCGGCACGGTTGAAGCCAATCTTAAACATACGCTGCAGCATGCCGATGGATGCTTTGTCTTTCTCAATAATAAATTTACCTGCCTGTGCAAAATAGGCATCGCGCTCACCGCCGCCAAAGCCCACATCCATCGCCGTCGAACGGATCTTGGACTCAACCTCGGCGCTGTACTCTGCGGTCAGCCCCTCCTGTTTCAAAAATCCGACCACATCCGAAACCTCATTGTCGGACACAAACGCGCCCTGTACACGCTGCGGTTTCTGATAACCCGACGGATAGAACAGCATATCGCCCTTTCCGAGCAGTTTCTCCGCGCCGTTCATATCAATAATGGTACGGGAATCCACTCCAGAAGAGACGGAAAAAGCAATTCTCGACGGAATATTTGCCTTGATCACACCGGTGATGACATTGACCGATGGTCGCTGCGTCGCAATCACCAGATGAATGCCCGCTGCACGCGCCAGCTGTGCCAGACGGCAGATCGAATCTTCTACTTCGCCCGGCGCTACCATCATCAAATCGGCAAGCTCATCCACGATAATGATGATCTGGGGCAGTTTCTCCGGTTTCTTCGGATCGTCGATATCCGCAATCGACGCAACCTTGGCATTGAAACCCTTAAGATCGCGCACACCGTATTTTGCAAACTTCTGGTAACGGTCGGTCATCTCTGCCACCGCCCAGTTGAGGGCTCCGGATGCCTTTTTCGGGTCGGTCACAACCGGAATCAAAAGATGCGGAATACCGTTGTATACACTTAACTCTACCACCTTTGGATCGATCATGATGAGCTTGACCTCGCTCGGCTTTGCTTTATAAATCACACTCATGATCAGCGTATTGATGCAGACTGATTTACCCGATCCGGTCGCACCCGCGATCAGAAGATGCGGCATCTTCGCAATGTCGCTGACAACCGTCTGACCTGCGATATCTTTTCCGACCGCGAATGCCAGCCGGGACGGATATTTCTTAAATGTCTCCGACTCCAGCAGATCGCGCAGCAGAACCACATGGTTCTCCTTGTTCGGAACCTCGATACCGACTGCCGCCTTGCCAGGAATCGGCGCCTCGATACGGATGTCCGCCGCTGCCAGATTTAACTTGATATCATCCGCCAGCGCTACAATCTTGCTGACCTTGACACCCTGCTCCGGGTGAAGCTCATAGCGGGTAACCGTCGGTCCACAGCTGATGTTTGTAACCGTCACACCCACGCCAAAGTTCTGGAGCGTCTGCTGCAGCTTGATCGCCGTCTCCCGGTACTCCTGATCCGAGAAATCGGTCTGTCCCGTGCCACGTTTTAAAAGCGTCAATGGCGGGAATATGTATTCTTTCTGGATCTTCTTTTCTTCCTCTTCCTTGCGCTCGATCTGCTCTGGAACCGTCAGTTCCTCAACTGGAAGTGCTTTTCGTTCTTCCCGTTTCTGCTCCAGTTTTTTCTGTATCGCCTCTGTATCTGTCTCGATCACCTTTCCGGATGCAGTCACGACCGTTTTGGAATCCTCCGGGACAAAGAAACTGCCCTTTGCCTCGCCCCGTTCCGATTCCAGCGTCTTATAATAGCCATCAATTGGCTCGGAATCTGTTTCCCCAGATATAGGTCCGTTCCCTTCATTCTCATTTTCCATCGAAACGGTTTCCCACTCGTCTTCCGATGGTTCAAAGACATCCTGATGCCCTAAATCTGTATGAACCTCCTCCGCGGTCAAACCGGAAACCGCCTCCGCAGCCGGTCTCTCCCGTGTCTCTACCGGATAATAGCCTGGACCTTTCTGACTCTCGCCGCCGGCAAATTCTTCCATCGTCCGGGTATCACGGCGTACATACAGGCGTTTCAGTAACTGGTCGCCCGCACTGTCCTCTGTCTCTGCAGGCTCCTCCGCAAATTCTGTCTCTCTTACCGCCCGCGCCGTCTCGCGCTCCGCTTCTTCCTGAAGCTGGGATTCTGAACCAGCGTATGTATATGGATCCTGCTCCGATTCCACTGGTTCTTCTTCGTACTCCACCGGATCTTCTTCATACTCCACCGGTTCCGGTTCTACCGCTCCGCCGCCGTGAAATATCTGACCGCGAAATACATCTGCCGGATTCTTCTTCTCTACTCCCTGTCCGGAATCCTGTGCCAGATTTTTTCCCTCTGCCGGAACATCGGTCCAATCATCATAAGCAGCTGTCTCATCCTGCAAGTTTTCCTGTCTTCCATGCATCTCACGGAATTCCTCCGGTGCGTCCTCCGGTCCCAGCACGGTTCCCTCCGGGACTCCTTCCGAGAAATTCCGCATCACTGGCAGCTCGGTCAGCTTGGCGCCCTCAAGATCAACGCCACGAACCCGCTGTTCCTCCCGCAGACGGCGTTTTTCTTCCTTTTTCTCCTCATGTATCTCACGGCGGCGGCTCATATCTTCTTTCGCATACTCATACGCCCTTCCGCTGCCCTGTTTAACGAAGTTTACCAGGGAACGCTCCGTAATGCACACAGCACCGAGTGCCAAAAGCACCAGCAGAATCAGAACTGCTCCGATCGTTCCCACTGTTCCGCACAACAGCAGCATCAGAATGCCACCGATAAAGCCGCCTCCACCTGCCTGCGCGTAATAATCGCCCAGATTCCAGTCCAGATGCTGACCGCCTCCCATGAGAAGCTGGGAAAGTCCGCAAAGTGCCAGAAGCACCTCGCCAACCGCCACCAACTTGGCTACGGCTTTCTGGTTGCCTCGGTTTGAAAGATAAAAACAAGTTCCCATAAATAAAAGGAATGGCACCAGATACCCCATCACGCCGAATACGCCAAGCAGAGTCGATCGCAGAAAACTTCCGACAAAGCCGCAAAGCCCGAAATTGCTCAAAAACAAAAGTACCGATATTGCAAATGATACAATAATCGCCACTTCCGTTCCCATAAATGCCCCTGTACCACTTTTCTCCACCGGCTCCGGCGCCTGGCTGGCGCGGCTTCGGCTTCCTGTTCCTTTCGCGGTGCCTTTTCCGGACGAAGCTTTCTTCTTCCCCCCACTCTTTTTCTCGTTCAGCGTCTCCTCCGCTTTCTTCGCCGCAGGGGACTTTCTGGATCGCCCGGCTTTTTTCTCTGTCCCAGCTGTTTCCCCGGCACGCTCTGTACTCTGTCTTTTCCTGCTTGTATCTGCCACCTGTCTCATGCCTCCAATATTTCCCATGTATCTGCGGTTCCTCCTGTTTCACAAAATACAGCCTCCCGCAGACTGCTTTTCTCATTTTACATTCTTATTATCTCATTCAGTATACCCAAATTCAGGAAAAAAAGCAACGCTTTCCTAAAATTTTCGCACGTATGTTCTACTTTCTTTTCAGATTTTCACTAAAATCCGTCTTCGTCATCCGGTCGTGTGCATCTATTTCCTGTTTCTTCCCATCGATCGCCCGGTTCAGCCATGCAAGCGCTTCCCGGATCCCGCCGCATTCATCGATCAGTCCCTCCTGGACCGCCTCCCCGCCAACCAGGACCGTTCCCAGATCTTTTGTCATCATCTCCGTATTGAGCATCAGGCTCCGGAGGCGCTCATAGGAGATCTGACTGTGTCCGGACACAAAGCTTAAAATACGATCCTGAATCATTTCAAAATAATCATACGTCTGCACGGCACCGATCACCATCCCCGTCATCCGTACCGGATGTACCATCATCGTCCCGGTCGGGACAATAAAAGAGTGATCGACCGCCACTGCGAGCGGCACACCGATCGAATGGCTGTCCCCGATGACCAGTGAAACGGTCGGTTTGCTGAGCGAAGCAATCATCTCCGCCAGTGCCAGTCCACAGCTTACATCGCCGCCCACCGTGTTAATCAGGACTAAAACTCCCTCCGTCTCACCGCTCTCCTCGATCTCCGCCAGCTTAGGCAGAATATGCTCATATTTCGTCGTTTTCGTATTGCCGGACAAATTTTCATGTCCCTCTATCTCTCCGATGATCGAGATTAATTCAATGTGATTGCCATTCTTTCCCGTAATATCCGTCTGTCCATTTTCACGCTTCTGAATCGGATCCTCCTGCGCCTGTTCCCGGTTTTCTCCCGCCTTATCTGCCTGCTTGTCCCACGCTTCATTTTCCCATTCCCTGTTTTCACGATTTGCCCGAATCATATTTTCCTCTTTTCTGCGCTCTTTTCATCTTACACGCGGATTCAATGTTTTTTCTCAACTGCCTAATTCATTCTTAGTATTCTGTCTTCCTATTATCTTTATTCACTGAAACCGCTTTTTATACAAACAAGGATGTACCTTGGCTCATTCGGGCGTCTCGCACGGTCACTTGCGACATGTTTCTGCTTCGCGCGAGTGCGCATCCCCGCGGAGCGTTTTTTATTTCATAGGACACAATTTCCTATGAAACAGAAAAAGAGAGCTGGGAAAAGCTGCCTTTTCTCCCTGCTCTCTTTCAAATAATTTTTATTAACTTTTCATGAAATTAATCGCCCAATACGTTGACGATCTTCGCCGGGGTACGATAATTCCAGGTGGAAATCTTGATACCGGACCTTGCATTCGACGCATGGCACACGCGTCCGCCGCCAATATAGAGTGCTACATGATTGATTGTTCCGCCGCTGTTTGTATAGAAGATCAGATCGCCCGGACGCATCTGGGAGGAACTGATACTTCTTCCTGCTCCCGCCTGGGAACCCGAATGATGCGGCAGGCTGACACCAAAATGCGCCATAACCGACATCGTAAATCCAGAACAGTCCGCACCGTTTGTCAAGCTTGTACCGCCCCATACATATGGATTTCCAAGGAACTGGGTCGCGTAGTTTGCGATCTGCGCACGCTTGGAGGAGCCGCTTGAAGATGCTTTCTGGCTGCCAGAACCACCTTTACTGCTGCTCTTGCTTCCAGAGCCTCCCTGGCTGCTCGCCGCCTTGGTCTCAGGCTCCGGTGTCTCCTCAACCGGTGTAAACTCGATCGCCTCATTTAACGCATACCGCACATCGACAAATTCAGTCGCTACATAGGCACTCGTCTCATCCAGTGCAATCTGCACCCAGCCATCCTGCTGGCTCATAACCGTATACCGCTCGCTGTTGGAAATCTGCGTCCAGATCGGCGCGTCCGTGTTGGGTTCCGTACGGGCATTTAGACGGTCTGTCGATACAATCGCCATCAGCTGTGCAACCTGCAGTGCCTCCTGCTTCGCCGCATCTCCTGTCAGGATAAATTCAGATTTAACATAGCCGGTAACCGGACCGGACTTGATCTTGTACCAGCCGCCATCCTCTGTCGTTTCCAAAATCTCACCACCGGACTTGCTTGTCATCTTACCGATGATCTTCGCATCTTCCTTCGGCTCCACACGGATATTTAAGTAGTTATTGACATTGGAAATACCCAGATTGTCATACATGTTGAGAACCATCGTCCGCAGATCCAGCTTACGCGCCTCATTTAACGCATAGCGCACATCCGCATAATCCGCTGAAATATAGCCCCCGCTGATCTGAATCCAGCCGTCCTGCTCGCTGACAATGGAATAACGCTCATTTTTCAGCGCCTGTTCCAGCACCTGCGCATCCTCACTCGGCTCACTCCGGATATTCAGCTTGTCAGTCGTGATGACCGCCATCTTCTTGACCAGCTCAAATGCCTCTGTTTTTGCCGCCTCGCCGGTCTGTACAAATTCTGAACTGATGTAGCCCTCCAGACCGCCGGAAGATATCTGATACCAGCCTTCCTGGGAATCGTCCAGAATCTCGCACGCACTGCCGCCCATCAGTTTGCCAATGACATCGGAGGTTGTACTGGCGCTCTCACGCATATTAAGATAACCAGATACATCCACAATACCCAGATTCTGGTAGGACTCGACTACATTTTTCTTTTCTTCGTCCTCTTTTGCCTGTTCCTCATCCTCCGGCAGCGTCTCTCCGATCACGGTTTCCTGCACCTCTGCCTCGGATGCCGATGCCACCCGGGCGTTTCCAGAACCTCCGAACGTGCCGCCCTGTGCCAGCTTCACGATGATAACCAGAGCCAGCACCACAATGACAGCACAGCCTCCGATCATGAACCAGTGCATCGGATCTTTGCCATTTCGTCTCTGACGTACTTTCTGCAGGCGTTCTTTATAATCTTCTGTCTTTTGCTCTTCCATCTTATCCTCTCCCTATCAGTCTCCCAGCATATTGACAATCCGGTACGGATTCCGGTAATTCCAGGTAGAAATCTTGATGCCGCTTCTCCGGCTCGCCGCATGGACGATCTGACCATTGCCAATGTACATCGCCACATGGTTGACCGTTCCCTTGCGATTCGTATAGAAAATCAGATCGCCCGGACGCATCTTCGAAGAATCAATCTTCGTACCCGTCCGCGCCTGTTCCCGGGACACCCGCGGCAGGGACACGCCCGCCACATGGCTGTATACATATTTTGTAAAACCAGAACAGTCCACACCCGAATGCGGGTCATTACCGCCCCAGACATAACGGTTTCCGACAAACTGAAGGGCATAATTGACAATCTGGGTCCGCAAGGATTCTTTTTCTTTTAATGGGGTAAATGGGATCGCCTCCGGCAATGCATAACGCACATCTACGAAATCAGTCGCCACATACGCACTCGTCGTATCGAGCGCAATCTCGACCCAGCCATCCTGCTGGCTTATAACGTCGTAACGCTCATTGTTAGAGATCTGCGTCCAGATCGGCGCATCCGTGCTCGGCTCCGTGCGGGCATTCAGGCGGTCGGTTGAAACGATCGCCATCAGTTCTGCAACCTCCATCGCCTCCTGCTTCGCCGCATCTCCTGTCAGGATATACTCCGCCTTCACATATCCA
>ERZ791920.1127-NODE-1127-length-15372-cov-4.944898_pt1 | contig 15372 bp, 13 predicted proteins | sample MGYA00510136_ERZ791920 | MGnify/ENA primary metagenome ERZ791920 (study PRJEB30046, sample SAMN00792066) | human gut metagenome | study: EMG produced TPA metagenomics assembly of the A metagenome-wide association study of gut microbiota in type 2...
TTCCCCAGAAGCCCCCACTTCAAATTTCTTCAAAATTAAGTGGTGGGTAATTCACGATAGAATGGTAATAGATAAAAAGCTGGCATTTATAAGCGGCGTGAGCTATGGTACTGTAAAAAGATTTGAATTGGGGAACGAAAAGTGTCAGGGAAGAGAGAAATAAACGGAGTTTTTATGATCCCGTTCGGACTTGTGGCGGGATTTGCAGACGGGCAGGAGATCCGGATCACGGAGCTTGCGGAACATGGATTTTGTTTTCGGACATTGGATGAGATCCGCGAAGTAAAGGGATTCCGGATCTGTTTTTATGATGGTTTCAACGGGCTGAAGGCGGGAGATCAGGAGAAGAAAAGCAGTGATCCGTATACGGAAGTTGAGATTCATTCGTTTGAGATGGAAGTGCGTGTGGAAGATGGATTGGGGATTCCGGTATATGAGTATTCGGTGTTTGTGGAGCAGGAGAAATACCGGGAATGCGCTGGAAAACTGATCCTTTGGTATGATAGATTTGTGCGGCTGAAGCTGGAGTGCGAGGACGGGGAACTTGCAATGGCGCTTACCGGGTATCCGGCAAAAAAGGATGAACAGTTTGCGGAGAATTTCATTGAACAGAAAAAAGAGTGGTTCGGTGAAGGAGAAGACAGGGCGAGGCTGGAAACGCGAATCGAAAATCAGTCAGGTATGAGGGAAAATTGCATCGCAGCAGGAGATTTTGAACTCGAAGAATACAAAGAATATAAAGAGCAGGAACGGAAGAATATCGAAGTTGCTGTGGAATTGGACCGTCCGGAGCTTTATGAGCGGTATTTATCCATGAAATTCCGCGATTTTATGGACTGGTACTGGAACGTGAATGGGGCTAAAGAGCTGGGAAAACGAATGCCGGTTCCAGAGCGGATTTATGTGGGAAATGCCTTCTGCCATCTGCTGTTTCCTGAAAAACGGCAGTTGTTTGAGATCTTTAAAAAGGCAGAGTCGGAAGGTCTGGCTGTGACAGTTACATTTTCATATCTGCGGGAATTTATGCTGAAACCGGCGGAAAAACTGTTGGATGAGCTGGAAGAATGGTGCAGAAACCGGGAGACATTTCTGGAGATCGCGGCAAACGACTGGGGTCTGCTGGAGCTTTTGAGAGAGCGGAAGGAATGGAAGGAAGAAAAAGAAGCTCTTGTGCCCTGTATGGGGACCCTGTTAAATAAAAGAAAAAAGGATCCACGGATGGGATACAAGCAGGGAGAGACAGGATATTTCCGGGAGAACAGCCTGAATGCGGAATTTTACCGGACGTATCTGAGAGACACGTTCGGGATCCGGCGGTACGAGTGGGAGTCCTGCGGATACAGGCAGGAATTTCCGGAAGGAAAGAACAGCATCCACGTTCCGTTCTATCAGACGAATACCTCCCAGTATTGTACACTGTATGCTGCGTGTAAAAATGGAGAACGTGGAAAGCAGGAACTGCCGGAATCGTGTCCGGGATATTGCAGGGAGAAAGTTTTTCTGTATCCAAAGCATTTGAAGATGGTGGGGCGGTATAATTCGCTCTTTGCGCTGGATGAGAGTGCAGTTTCCGGAATGGCGGATACAGAAGGTTGGAAAGAGAAAAGAATTGATAGAATCGTAGTAAATTTACTGTAACTAATATGCAATTAAAAATAGCAGATAGTCAGAATTGTACTCGCGAAAAATGAAACGAAATGTGGCAGATGCGAACTTTCAGAAGTTGAGAAGCTGAATTTAAGGAGAGATACAATGAAGATCACGGCGGGACTTGGGTCCATCGATGAATATGTGCGGTACGTCGAGGCCGGGGCAGATGAGTTTTTCTGCGGATACGTACCTTATGAATGGAATAAAAAATACGGGACGGTTCTGCCGCTGAATCGTCGCGAGGTTCTTGGCATCAACGTGCAGATCGGGGCGGAGAGTGAGCTGAGGATTCTGGCGGCGCTGGTGAGAAAATATGGGAAACCGGTACATCTGACATTTAATTCGCTTTATTATACACCGGAGCAGTACCCGGAGATCGCGGATGTCCTTCACCGGTGTACGGAGCTTGGATTTTCAAGCTTTATTATCGCGGATCCGGCGCTGCTGATCTACCTGAAAAATAATGGGATCCGCTGTGAGATCCATCTGAGTGGGGAGACGGCAGAGGTAAACAGCCGTATGATAGATGTATTTGACTGCTTGGATGTCAGTCGGCTTATCTTTCACAGGAAGAACAGCTTCGCAGACATGGAGTCGGTGATCCGGCATGAGAGGGAAAAGGGCAGCAGGGGCGTATATGAATTTGAGGCATTTGCACTGAACGAGCTCTGTCAGTTTTCGGGGGCGTTCTGCAATTCCCTGCACTGCGATGAGATGGGGCATCTGTGCCGGGTCCCGTATAAGATAGGAAAAGTTAAAGGAAATAGAGAGAAAAAAGAAGAAGGTTCAGAAACGGAGAAGCTGGTCTCACGGACGGAGAACACAGTGAAAGATGCGAATGATGAACGAAGCGCAGATAAACAGAACGAAGAGTATGAGGAACGAAGATATGATTCCGACGGCTATCTCTGCGGTGAGACAGGATGTGGGCTTTGCGCATTGTATCGGCTGCGAAAGGCCGGAATCACCCATTTAAAGCTTGTGGGGCGCGGAAATTATGTAGATTTTATGGAAAAGGATATCCGGAACCTGAAGACAGCTCTGGATATCCTTGAGCATGTGGATACGGAAGAGGAATATATCAGGGACATAAAACGAACATTGTTTCCGTATGGATGCAGCGGACTGTGTTATTATAGAGAAACGGAATCGGTTGCCGGGAAGACAATTTAAATACAGTGTCCAGGAACCGGGATTGGGAACCGTATTAACATTCGATGGCTACCTTGATCACACCGTCCATCTTATTTTCAAAGAGTGTGTATGCTTCTTCGATCCTGTTTAACGGGTATGTATGTGTGATAAGTGGTTCCGTATTCAGTCTGCCCTCTGCGATCAGCCGCAGTATTTCCTCACAATTGCAGCCGTCTACACCGCCGGTCTTGAAGGTGAGGTTCTTGCCGTACATATCCGGCAGCGGCAGAGTCTGAGCCTTGTCATAAAGAGCAACGACCGTCACGACCGCATTTGGTCTTGCACATTCCCATGCAAGGCGAAACGTGGATTCGGCGCCTGCGACTTCAAGAACGACATCTGCTCCGCCATGGTCACTGTTGGCACGAACATAATCTGCACAAGCTTCGGGTGATACAGTAAGGATTTCCGGATAGTGCTCATGGATAAAGCGGATCCGGCTTTCGTCTTTTTCACAGACGATGATACGTTTCGGATTCTTCAGCATGACACAGAGCAGCGTACAGATCCCCGTAGGTCCTGCACCGATGATCAATACCGTATCCTCCTCTTTGATCTCAGAAATACGAGCTGCCCAGAAACCGGTGGCAAGAACATCTCCGACCAGCAAAGCCTGACGGTCTGTAACATGATCCGGGATTTTATTTAGCCCCTGATCTGCAAACGGTACGCGAACATATTCTGCCTGTCCGCCATCGATCCGGCATCCGAGAGCCCAGCCGCCATTCTGATCGGTGCAGTTGTTTACATAACCATGCCTGCAGAAAAAACATTCCCCGCAGAAGGTTTCCACGTTTACCGTGACTCTGTCACCGGGTTTCACATTCGTTACGGCGCTGCCGATATCTTCAACAATACCGACCATTTCATGTCCGACGGTTATACCCGGCACAGCGCGGGGGACGCTTCCGTGTTTAATGTGCAGGTCACTTGAGCAAATGCTGGCGAGTGTTACCTTTACAATGGCATCCCGTTCATCCATAAGAACCGGCTTCGGTTTTTCCATTAATTCAAATTTTCCTTTGGAAACATAAGTATATGTCTGCATTTTTATCCATCACTTTCTTCTTTATTTATTGATTCTTTTATCTCGGTCGAGAAGACGCCCGCATTTTTTAGTGGTGAGTAACAGCAAATTTGTCTCGGTGGGAGTCAGGTCTCCGACTTGAATCATGTCTTTGGTGGGCCCAGGGGAAAAAGTATTCCTACAGACAAGCCTGCGTCGGACTTCGGACCGCATGATCTTAGTATTATATTATAGCACTTATCTGCGCGGATAGATACAAAATTCCCTTTCCGGATCCGGAAAGGGAATAGATTAGATGTTGCTCCTGTCTGCAATGAAATGCAGTGTGAAGGATATCTCTAATATAAAGAAGCAATGATTTTTACACACTGATCGATTCCAAGCACACCGCTGTTGAGTGTCAGATGATAATTCTGTGCATATCCCCATTTCATGTCGGTATAGAACCGGTGATATGCAGCACGGCGTTTATCCTTGTCGCGCAGGCGTTCCTCCGGGGACTGTTCACGTTCTCCATAAACCTCGACGATGCGCTGGGCACGGAAATCCATATCTGCGTGGATAAAGACCTTCAGGCAGTCGGCCTTATCCTGTAAAATGTAATCAGCACAGCGTCCAACAATTACACAGGGGCCTTTTTGTGCAAGCTCCGTGATGACCTTATATTGATGCTCCCACAGAATATCTTCATTTGTGGGGCCAAATAAGCGGTTTGAAAATGCAGATGAGAGGAAGCTGCCGGGCGTATATTCACCGGCTTCCTTTACATACTCCGGTGTAAAACCGGTTTCTTTTACCATTTCCTGAATGATCTCTGCATCATAGCAGGGGATGCCCAGCTGTTCTGCCACTTTTTTTCCGATGGTACGTCCACCGCTGCCAAATTCACGGCTGATCGTAATCACTCTGTTTTTCATACGTCTTATGCTCCTTTCACATTTAATTCATGATATGTTTTTATGATAATCACTGCTGAGATGATAAAGGTCAGAATATCTGAAACCGGCATGGAATACAGCACACCGTCCAGACCGAAGAAAACCGGAAGGAGCAATGCGAAGCCGACACCGAATACTACTTCACGGAACATGGAAAGCATGGTAGATGCCAATGCCTTGCCCACGGCCTGTAAAAAGATGAAGCATGTCTTGTTGATACACGCTAAGATCATCATGCAAAGATAGGTACGGAATGCCTTAACAGCAAAATCGGTATAGTAGCTGCTCTCATTGGAAGCGCCGAAAATAGCGATAAGCTGATGCGGGAATCCTTCCGCCAGTATGAGCGCGACTGCACCTACCAAAGCCTCGGAAATAAGCAGCCGGGTAAACAGCTCCCTCACACGCATGGTCTTTTCTGCACCCATGTTGTAGCCGACGATCGGAATACAGCCGGCAGCCATGCCGACTACGATCGAGATGACGATCTGGAAAAACTTCATTACGATCCCGACGACTGCCATGGGGATCTGTGCGTACTGCTCCTGTGAGAACACAGCGTCCAATGCACCGTATTTACGGAGCATATTGTTGATCGCTGCCATTGCGGCCACAAGGCTGATCTGAGAGAGAAAGCTGGTAATACCAAGGGTGAGCATCCGTCCGAATATATTTGGAGAAAGTGCATAGTCACCGGCTTCCGGCTTGATGATCCGCATGTGCACCAGATACCAGACAGCGAGAATTGCCGTCACCACCTGACCAATCACTGTGGCTACAGCTGCACCCATCATGCCCCACTGAAGGCCGAAAATGAAAATCGGGTCAAGAATGATGTTGATAACAGCGCCTGCCAGTGTGGAAATCATGGCAAATTTCGGGTTCCCGTCTGCACGGATAATAGGATTCATAGCCTGACCGAACATATAAAACGGAATCCCAAGAGTAATGTAGAAGAAATATTCCTGTGAATGCCGGTAGGTTTCCTCATTGACCGTACCGCCAAACATGGCGATGATGCTGTTTGCAAAGATCAGATATACGGCGGTCAGGATAAGACTTCCTACAATGATCAAAACTACCGCATTGCCGACACTGCGCTTTGCCCGGGCTGTTTCATTCCGGCCAAGCGCCATGCTGACAAAGGCACAGCAGCCGTCACCGACCATCACGGCGATAGCCAGTGCAACAACCGTCAACGGAAAAACAACGGTATTAGCTGCGTTTCCGTAAGAGCCGAGGTAGCTGGCGTTTGCAATAAAGATCTGATCAACAATATTGTATAATGCACCTACTAACAATGAGATGATACAGGGAACTGCATACTGACGCATCAGCTTATCAATACGCTCTGTTCCCAAAAACTGATTTCCAATTTCCATAATGATCTCCTTTTTCTTAAAAAAATAAGAAATGCGTAAGCTCCTTTAAATCCGGACTTACGCATTTCTGCAACACGATCTGTCTATAAAATTGTTCTTTATCGTTCACTTCCCACCTCCTTTCAATTTAAATCGAACACCCGTGAGACTTGGCGCTTGATTCTGGTATTCCTATCAGAATCACTGCGCATCCTTGCGGAGCATTTATCTCGGTCGGAGACCTAACTCCCACGGAGATAAAAAAAGTGTGGCGCTTCTGCAACTGGATTTACGCAGAAACGCCACACGATGTAGCATTATTATAGCAAAAACGGAAAAAAATGTAAAGCAGTGGATTTTGATTGAACATAATATACAAAGTTAAATTATAATACGATATATAATGATACATATTGACAAATGGTTATAATATGATATATAATGAATTTCAGATGAGAGATGTGAATTTTGAAATAGATTTTGAAGGCGAAAGGGAGGGGAAACATGAATCTGGAATTGTACTTGGAACAGATGAAAGAGCTGGTCAACATTGACAGCGGCTCTGGAAATGTAGCCGGAATCAACCGGGTGGCAGATAAATTGGCTGGCTGGTATCAGGAGATCGGCTGGAACGTAGAACGAATTCCTGTCGATGGAGGTCGTCAGGTCCTTCTTATTACAAATCATGTATCCGAACATTATGATGCGATGTATATCGGTCATATGGATACGGTATTTCCGGACGGGACGGCAGAGAAAAGACCATTTCGGATCGAAGGAGAAAATTATTACGGTCCGGGTGTTGGTGATATGAAAAACGGTGATCTTGCAATGTTTCATATCGCGGCAAATTTACCGGAAACTGAGAAGAAATGCCTGAATATCGCAATGGTCTATAATCCGGATGAAGAGATCGGGTCGATCTACTCAAAAGAGATCACAGATCGAATCGGATGTCAGGCAGATCACATTTTTGTCATGGAATCTGCTGGAAAAAATGGAACCCGCCATTGCTTTGCGAGAAAAGGTTCCCTGACGTATGATATTGAGTTTCAAGGTCAGGCGGCCCATGCGGGCTTTATGTTTGAAGTAGAAAATGCGTCTGCGGTTCTTGAGATGGGACATTACATTGTGGAATTAATGAGTCTGGCGGACAGAGAAAAAGATACGACGGTAAATGTCGGGATCGCAAATGGCGGTACAGCCAGAAATGTAGTTGCAGATCATGCAAAAATCAGTGTTGAAATGAGATTCAGGGATGACAGCGAAAGAATCCGCTTGAAAGAATATGTAAATAAAATAACAGAAGGACAACCGTTTGTTCCCGGAGTAAAAACAACGATCACAATGCAGAAGGAAACTCCGCCGTTTATAAAAACAGAGGAAGCGAAAAAGTATATCGAGCGGGTCAGAAAAATTGCTGAAGAACATGGGATTCCATTTGAGGAAAAAGACCGCGGAGGACTCTCTGACGCGAACCATCTTTCCAGATGTGGAAAAGCGATCGTTATGGATGGAATGGGACCGCATGGAGCGAATGATCATAGTGAGAAAGAGTACGGATATATCGGATCCGTTGAACCATGTGTAAAGCTCCATCTGGCAATCCTGAACGATATGTTAAATAAACAATAAGCCGAAGGGAGAGAATCTGATTGATAAAATATGTTATAAAAAGACTTTTTTATGCAATACCGGTGTTTCTTGGAATTACATTTACGGTGTATTTGCTGATCAATCTTGCTCCCGGAGGACCGCTTTCAATTTTGGCTGCATCCGGAGAAATGTCACTCAGCGATCTGGAGGCGTTGAAAGCTTCACTGGGACTTGATAAGCCGGTTCTTGTCCGGTGTTTTCTGTGGCTGGCAGACCTGCTGCATGGAAATCTTGGAACATCATACCGTACCTCTCAGGATGTCAGCATGATGATCGGACAGCGTATCATCCCATCATTACTGCTCACGGGAACCGGTATTATTGGTGCAATCATCATAGGAATTCCGCTTGGAGTGGTTTCTGCCTGTAAACCGAATTCGATATGGGATCATATCAGTACATTTGTTGCTTTTATCGGAGCATCGGTGCCAAACTTCTTTTTAAGTCTTCTTCTGATTTATGTATTGGCTGTAAAAATGAAATTGTTTCCGACGAGCGGCATGTATTCGGCAGGAACTGGTGGTGATTGGAAGGATCTTCTCTACCATTTGGCACTTCCGGCGTTCGTGTGTGGAATCCAGCCAATCGGAAATTATATCAAACAGACAAAATCGAGTGTTCTTGAGGTTTTGAATGAGGAGTACATAAAAACAGCAAGATCAAAAGGACTTAGAAATGTCGTCATTGTGATCAAACATGCATTTCGCAATTCACTGATTCCGATCGTTACAACCTTAAGCCTTTCCGTCCCGTTTCTGATCGGAGGTGCTGTTGTGACAGAACAGATATTTGCCTGGCCGGGGATCGGAAGCCTGATGATCACTGCGATCACAAGTCGTGATTATCCGGTGATCATGGGAGTCGCTGTTTTGATCTGTGTCGTTGTTCTCGTTGTAAATCTGATTCTGGATCTGATCTATGCTGCGTTGGATCCGCGAATTAAATTTAAATAGGAGGGCATCAGGGCATGAAAAAAATATTAAGTAATCAAGCAGTAAAAAAATTTATGCATAACCGGAAAGCTGTTTTAGGCCTTATCATTGTCTGCTTTCTTGTTTTGGCAGTCATCCTGATCCCGATATTCATGAAGCTCGACCCATATACGACTGACCGGGCGGTAGGATTCAACAAAGCCCCATGTTCCGGTCACCCTCTGGGCACGGATGATGTGGGAAGAGATCTGTTTGCAAGGCTTTTATATGGAGGAAGAATCTCACTGTTTGTCGGAATCATGTCTACGATCATTTCAGTTTTGATCGGAATTCCGTTAGGACTGATCGCCGGTTATTTCAGAGGAATTGCAGAAACTGTCATCATGCGTGTCGCAGATGCATTTATGTCATTCCCGACGATGGTCCTGATCCTTGTTCTCGTTGCGGTGTTCGGACCGTCGATCCTTACGGTCACGGTGGTGATCGGAGTCCTAGGCTGGACTGCAATCGCAAAGCTGATTTACGGAAATGTGTTATCGATCCGGGAACGTGAATATATTCAGGCAACAAAAGCGATTGGAATGAGTACTCCAAAGATTCTGCTTTCAGAGGTACTGCCAAATGCGATCCCTCCGGTATGGGCAAATATTTCATTCCGGGTAGCAGGCGCAATTTTAACAGAATCATCATTAAGCTTTCTCGGAATGGGTGTCCAGACACCACAGGCATCCTGGGGAAATATCATATTTGCAGCGCAGAATCTTCTTGTATTGACGGCACGTCCGTGGGTGTGGTTCCCACCGGGAATCTGCATCATTCTCGTTGTTGTAGGATTTAATTTTATCGGAGAAGGTGTACGAGATGCCCTTGATCCAAAAACAAAATAGGGCAGTATATATCAAAAAATTTAAAGGAGGATCATTATGAGATCAGGTAAAAAAATTGCAGCATGGATGCTTGCGGCAGCCATGGCAACAGGACTTCTCGCCGGCTGCGGAGGCAGCTCCGGAAATGAGACAACAGCGGCTGCATCTGCAGCGGAAGGAACAACAGCAGCGTCAACGGCGACGGATAAGACGGGAGATTATTCCGATAAGGTCATTACATACGGTTTGACGACTGCATGGGATACCGTTAATCCTTACGGATCTACATCCGGATCGATCTATCAGAATCTGGTCTGCGACAAGCTGTACGACCGCCTTGCATTTATTGAGGAAGCAGGTTCCGGGGTATCACCGAGAGCGGCCAAATCATGGGAATCTGCAGATGATGGAAAAGCTGCGATCTTTCACTTAGATGAAAATGCAAAATGGCATGACGGTCAGCCGGTAACCGCAAAGGACTGGGTATTTACCGCACAGCTGATCACAAATCCGAAATTTGATTACGGACTCAGAAGTGAGTTCAACACATGGGCAGGAACCGATGATAATGGTCTTGAAACGGCTGAAAAATCCGTCGGAGTTGAGGCTGTTGATGATTATACATTGAAGATTTCTTTTAAGAATGTTACCCCGGTCGAGGATTGGCTGATCCTTCATAACAAGTATTTCTATGTACTTCCGGAACATCTTCTTGGTGATATCGCACCTGAAAAAATGAAAGATGATGAGTTCTGGAAAGCACCGATCGGTTCCGGTCCCTGCACCTTTATCTCTGAGCTTTCCGGAAGCCAGCTGGAGCTGGGATCTTTTGCGGATTATCAGCTTGGCGCGCCGCAGTTTGGCAAACTGATTCTGAAAGTGATCGCTTCCACGAATACGATCACATCCATTGCAGCAGGAGAGATGGATGGATTTTATCAGCAGCCAACGACTGATGATGCACTTGCGGCAAAGGATATGGGACTTACGGTGACAGAATCAAGTGAACCGACCTTTGTAGGCGTATTCCTGATCAATAACCAGAATGTATCAGATAAGCGTATCCGTCAGGCAATGAGCTATGCAATCGATAAAGAGCTTCTGATCGAGCAGAATCTGCAGGGGAAAGGCGTTGCACCGGCAACCTGTGTGATCCCGGGATCGGAATATGATTGCGGACTCACCTGGTCCAGAGATGTAGATAAGGCGAAAGAGCTTCTCGCAGAGGCCGGATGGGATTCATCAAGGAAACTTAAAATGGCAGTAACCTCCGCAAGAGAGAGCATGGCAGCGATCATTCAGCAGAATCTTGCAGAGGCGGGAATTACGATCGATGTTCAGACAGTTGAGCTTGCAACGATGTTCTCAGGGCTTCAGGACGGAACTTATGATCTTGGAATTTGCGGCTCAACAGCAATGTCCTATCCGCTCTGGATGTCCGGATATTATGACAATAAGAATGCGACATACTGCCAGATCACAGATACCGCATACGCAGAGCTTCAGGATAAGATTGCTGCTGAAACAGACGAAGCAAAGAAAAAAGAACTGGTAAACGAATATCAGCAGCTTCTTTGGGATGAGATGCCGTTGGTAATGCTCTACAACGGATATATTTTCGGAGTTCAGTCGGAGAGATTCCAGGGATATAACGCATTTGAAGGCGGAGTCAATAACCAGGCTGTCTGGAAATGGTCTGTAAAAGAATGATCAGAAACCGGTGACGGGTTTGTCACAAATTTAGAAGGATGATGACAGGAGGGGAGCAGATGGATGAACATTTGCTGGAAGTTAAAAATCTGAAGGTTTCCTTTAAAATTGGAAAAAAGAAGCTGACAGCAGTGGATAATGTTACTTTTTCACTGGACCGGGGAAAGGTGATCGGGATTGTTGGAGAGTCAGGATGTGGAAAAAGCGTCACGGCCACTTCGATTATGCGTCTGGTATCTCCTTCTGTCTGCGAAATTGATGAAAACAGCCAGATCCTGTTTGAAGGGGAAGATCTGTCAAAGGCATCAGAAGCCAGAATGAGAAAGGTGCGGGGAAATGAGATCTCCATGATCTTTCAGGAACCGATGTCGTCTCTGAATCCGGTATACAGGATCGGAGATCAGATGTTAGAGATGATCAGGACCCATCATCGTGAGATACCGAAAAAGGAAGCATTAAAACAGTGTATTGAAATGCTTGCCAGAGTGGGGATTCCTTCTCCGGAGCAGCGGATCAGGGAATTTCCACATCAGATGTCCGGTGGCATGAGACAGAGGGTAATGATCGCAATGGCATTGCTCTGCCAGCCAAAGCTTTTGATCGCAGATGAACCGACAACGGCCTTGGATGTGACGATTCAGGCCCAGATCCTCAGAATTCTAAAGAAGCTTGCGGAGGAGTCAGACACATCGGTGATTTTGATCACACATGATATGGGTGTGGTGGCAGAAATGGCAGATCATGTCATGGTCATGTATGCAGGAAAATCAGTGGAATATGGAACCGCAGAAGATATCTTTGATCATCCGATGCATCCATATACGGTGGGATTGCTGAAATCAATTCCAAAGCTTGGAAGTGGTCAGGAAGATCATCTGTTTACGATCGAGGGAACGGTTCCGGGACTGGATGAGATGCCGGCCGGCTGCAGATTTTCTACGCGATGTCCATATGCAACGGAGCAGTGCAAAAAAGAAGACCCGGGAATGCAGGGAGAAGCAGGACATTTTGTACGATGCTTCCGGTTTATGGATCCCGAGATACAGGATAGCAGGGAGGTGGAATAATGGAGACCCCTTTATTGGAAATCCGGGATGTAAAAAAATATTTTCCGGTAAAAAAAGTACATGGAAAGGAAATTACAGTAAAAGCGGTGGATTCCATTAACCTGAAGATCAATCAGGGAGAAATCGTAGGCCTTGTAGGCGAATCGGGCTGTGGAAAATCAACGTTAGGAAAGTCCATTTTAAAGCTTCATGAGATAACCGGAGGACAGATCCTGTTCCATGGAGAAGATATTACAAATTATAACGAACGCCAGATGCGTCCGCTGAGGGAAAAAATTCAGATTATTTTTCAGGATCCGTATGCGTCCTTAAATCCAAAGAAAAAAATTGTTCAATCCGTTATGGCACCGCTGGATGTGGCGGGAAAATATACGAAAGAAGAAAAACTGGAAAAGGTCAGGAAGATCCTCCGGGAGGTCGGTCTCAGTGATAAATATCTTGAAAAATATCCGCATGAAATGTCCGGTGGACAGAGACAGAGAGTCGTGATCGCAAGAGCCCTGATCAACGATCCGGAGCTTGTCATTTGTGATGAGCCGGTATCAGCGCTGGATGTGTCAGTTCGATCACAGGTGCTGAATCTGTTAAAGGACCTTCATAAGGAAAGAAATCTAACGTACATTTTTATTTCTCATGACTTGAGCGTGGTGGAGTATCTTTGCGACAAGGTAGCGGTCATGTATTTGGGGCGCATCATGGAATATGCAGGAAAGAGGGAGCTCTATGGGAAACCTCTTCACCCGTATACAAAAGCATTGCTGTCAGCGATTCCGGTTCCGGATATCCACGCGAAGCGGGATGAGGTGATCCTCCAGGGAGAATTGCCGAGCCCGTTAAATCCGCCGGCAGGCTGTCTGTTCAGTACAAGATGTCCGATGGCGACAGAGAAATGCAGACAAAGTCGTCCGGAATTAACAGAGATCACGGGAGACGATGGAACAAAGAGAAGCGTTGCCTGCTTTCTGTATCAGTAAACATTGTAAAAATATAACATGCGAAAAATGCGCAGAGGAGGAATTCAACGATGGAAGTAAAACAGATCATTGCGGAAATTAAGGAAAAGATGGATCAGAGAGGTGGATTAAAGCATATGTATTTTGTTGCCTGCGGTGGATCAAAGGCAGCTATTTTCCCGGGACTCTACCTGATCCAGTCGGAAGCAAAAAATTTCAGTGGGACAACCTATACCAGCAATGAGTTCGTACATGCGACCCCGAAAGAATTAGATGAGAGATGTATCGCAGTCATCTGTTCTCTTAAGGCTACACCGGAGACTGTAAAAGCTGTTGAAACAGCAAATGCAGCGGGAGCAATCACGATTGCCATGACGGGAAATATGCAGACCGGTATGGCAAAGGTCGGTCAGTATGTTGTGACATATTCAAACGGAGATCATCAGGATTACAGCGACTCCAATCAGGCGAATGCGCTCCGCATCGGCTTTGAGGTTCTCCATCAGTTTGAAAACTGGGATAAATATGAGAAAGCAATGGAAGCGTATCAGTATATTGATGAGATCGTTTCAGAGGGAAAGAAAAATTGTCTTCCGGCTGCACAGGCATGGGCAGAAAAAGTCGAGCATGAGCCGGTCTTCTATGTCCTTGCATCCGGTCCGAACTATGGAGTTGCTTATTCCATGTGCTGCTGTCACTTTATGGAGATGCAGTGGAGACATGCGGTATGCCTGCACACAGGTGAGTACTTCCATGGACCGTTTGAGACAACCGATAAGAAGCTTCCGATGATCCTGTTAATGAGTGAGGGACGTACAAGAGCGCTCGATGAGAGATGCCTGAAGTTCCTGAATACATATGCTGAGAACTTTATTATCATTGATTTTGAAAAGCTGAATGGAGGAAAAATCGATCCTTCTGTTGCGGAATTCTTCAATCCGGTTGTCATGATTCCGATTGAGCGGTATTATGTATCTCAGCTGGCAGAAAAAACAGGTCATTCAATGGATGAAAGAAGATATATGTGGAAGGTTGAGTATTAATGATAAAGGTAATTGGCATCGGAGATAATGTATGTGATCAGTATTATCCTGCAAAGATCATGTATCCGGGTGGTCAGGCTATGAACTTTTCTGTATATGCAAAAATGCTGGGGGCGCAGTCTGCGTACCTCGGCGTTTTTGGAAATGACAGAGTGGCAGAACACATTATTTCTGTTCTTGATGAGATCGGGGTCGATCATTCCAGATGCAGGCAATATGCCGGCGAGAATGGATACGCAAAAGTCCGGCTTGAAAATGGTGACAGACAGTTTATCATGAGCAACCGCGGAGGGATCGTAAATGAGCATCCGTTGGATCTAAAGACGGAGGATATTTCCTATATCAGGGAATTTTCCCTTGTTCATACCAGTAATAATGGTCACTTTGATTCACAGTTAAAAAAAGTAAGAGAAACTGGAATTCCGGTTTCTTATGATTTTTCCGGTCACTGGAATGAGGAATATTATTTAAAAGAGATCGCGCCTGTTGTTGATTACGCATTTTTCTCCTGCGGAGAAATTGATGAGGAGACCGCAAAGGCAGCATGTAAGCGCTTTGTATCGGAAGGCTGTAAAATTGCAGTAGCAACCATGGGAAAACGCGGATCCCTCGCTTTTGACGGAAAGAAGTATTACAGACAGATCCCAAAGACTGTTGATGCAATCGATACATTGGGAGCCGGAGATTCATTTACAACTGCCTTTTTACTCTCGCTTTTAGATGGAAAAGGAATCGAGACAGCAATGGAAAAAGGAGCCGAATTTGCAGCAAAGACATGTATGGTGAGAGGCGCTTTTGGATATGGCATTCCGTTTGAGGATCCGGAGACTGGTGACTGCCTGTAAAAATCTGTGGATCGAACGGGGAACCTGCTCTGGAAAGAAAATTGTCCTTGCTATTTGTCTGAGCTGTTATTAAAATAACCTGTTGTGCTAGATAAAATAATATAAAGAAACTTCAACAAAATGTGCTATC
>ERZ791920.1136-NODE-1136-length-15256-cov-4.317216_pt1 | contig 15256 bp, 12 predicted proteins | sample MGYA00510136_ERZ791920 | MGnify/ENA primary metagenome ERZ791920 (study PRJEB30046, sample SAMN00792066) | human gut metagenome | study: EMG produced TPA metagenomics assembly of the A metagenome-wide association study of gut microbiota in type 2...
CAGCCCAGACCAAGGCCATGAAGAAGGCCAACGCCAACCTGCGTATCGAGCTGGCCCAGTACAAGGATATGGAATCCTTCTCGCAGTTCAGCTCTGACCTGGACGCTGAGACCCGCCGCCAGCTGGAACACGGCAAGGCTTTGATGGAACTGCTGAAACAGCCGCTGTACCAGCCCAAATCCGACGCCGAGCAGGTCGTTTTGCTGACCCTCGCCGCCCACGGCGTGCTCGACGAGATCAAAACCGGCGAGCTGCGCCAGAAAACCTCCGCATTTGTGCGTCAGTTCCACACGGACCCGTCCGGCGTGATGGACGAGATCCAGGCTTCCGGTAAGCTCAGCCCCGAACAGGTGCAGACCATCCTGAACGCCTGGAACGCATTTGCGGGAGGCGATGCCCATGCCATCCACTAAGCTGCTCAAGGAGCGTATTGAGAGCATTCAGGACACCATGAAGATCACCAATGCCATGTACCTGATCTCCTCCTCCAAGCTGCGCAAGGCACGCAAAAATTACCAGGCGGTTTCGCCTTACTTTGAGCGCATGCAGATGACGATGACCCGCGTGCTGCCCCACCTGCCGGAAGAACCGGTCCACCCGTTCTTCCACACCCGCAACCCGGAATCTCCGCGCCGCGCCTATCTGGTGCTGACGGCGGACAAAGGCATGGCCGGTGCGTACAACCAGAACCTGCTCAAGTTTCTGAAATCGCACTGCGGCGATGACCCCAAGGCCCGCTTTTATGTGGTGGGCCAGACCGGCTACCGCGCCTTGCTGCACAAGGACCCCCGCCTGGTGGAAGATTTTCTGTACAGCGGCCAGGCCCCCACATTGCAGCGTGCGCGTGACATCACGGCGGACATGATCGATACGTTCAAGGCGGATGAGGTGGATGAGGTTTACCTCATCTATACCAAGATCCAGAACGCCCTGACCGCTGAACCGGTCATGCTGCAGCTGCTGCCGCTGGAACGCTCCCACTTTGCGCCGCTGCCGCCCGCACTGGGCGATCCCCATGGCGAGGTTGAGCTGTTCCCCGATGCGTGGTCGGTGTTCAAGCAGATGGCCCCCATCTACATGCACGGCATGATCTTCGGTGCCATGACCGAGAGCTATTGCGCCGAGCAGAGCGCCCGCATGACCGCCATGGATTCCGCCACCAAGAGCGCCACCGATATGATTCACGCGCTCCAGCTGGAGTATAACCGCACCCGCCAGGGTGCAATCACCCAGGAGATCACCGAGATCATCGGCGGTGCTTCTGCTGTGCAAACCAGCGACTATTAAACTTTTTGCACTGTATCCCCTATCGGGATACAATGTTCAAACATTTATCTACTTCTGAAATTAAGGAAGAGGCTATCGTATGACACAGGGAACAATTATTCGTGTAGCAGGCCCCGTGGTGGACGTTCAGTTCACCGAGGGCAAGCTGCCTGCCCTGCAGGAAGCGCTGACAGTGACCGCTGAGGGCACCGAGCGCACGATGGAAGTAACGCAGCATGTGAACGAAACCACCGTTCGCTGCATTATGCTTTCTGCCAGCGAGGGTCTTGGCAAGGGGATGACCGTGAACGCACTGGGTCACGGCCTGACTGCCCCGGTGGGCGAAGCCACCTTGGGCCGCATGTTTGATCCCCTGGACGGCAAAGGCCCCATGGCCGCAGACGTCCCTACCTGGCCCATCCATCGCAAGGCCCCCGGCTTTGAGGACCAGAAACCTGCAACCGAAATTCTGGAAACCGGCATCAAGGTCATTGACCTGCTGGCACCGTATGCCAAGGGCGGCAAGATCGGCCTGTTTGGCGGCGCCGGTGTTGGCAAAACCGTGCTGATCCAGGAGCTGATCCACAACGTAGCCACCGAGCACGGCGGCTACTCCATCTTTACCGGCGTTGGCGAGCGCAGCCGTGAGGGCTGTGACCTTTGGGGCGAAATGAACGCTTCCGGCGTTCTGAACAAGACCGCCCTGATCTTCGGCCAGATGAACGAACCGCCGGGAGCCCGTATGCGCGTTGCCGAAACCGGCCTGACCATGGCAGAATACTTCCGCGAGGAAAGCCACAAGGACGTGCTGCTGTTTATTGACAACATCTTCCGTTTTGTGCAGGCTGGCTCCGAAGTTTCCGCCCTGATGGGCCGTATGCCCTCCGCCGTTGGTTACCAGCCCACGCTGGCCAACGAGCTGGGTGCCCTGCAGGAGCGTATCACTTCCACCCGTGATGGGTCCATCACCTCGGTTCAGGCCGTTTATGTGCCTGCCGACGACCTGACCGACCCCGCCCCGGCCACCACCTTTGCCCACCTGGATGCCACTACCGTTCTGTCCCGTAAGATCGTGGAACAGGGTATCTACCCCGCCGTGGATCCGCTGGATTCCACCAGCCGCATCCTGGAAGCAGACATTGTGGGCGAGGAGCATTATCGCGTGGCCCGCAAGGTACAGGCTACCTTGCAGCGCTACCAGGAACTGCAGGACATTATCGCCATCCTTGGCATGGACGAACTGGACGACAACGATAAGCTGACCGTTGCCCGCGCCCGCAAAATCCAGAAATTCCTGTCCCAGCCGTTTTTCGTTGCCGAGAACTTTACCGGCCTGCCGGGCAAATATGTGCCCCTGGCCGAAACTGTCAAGGGCTTTGCCGCCATCGTGGACGGTCAGGTCGATGATCTGCCCGAATGGGCGTTCTTCAACGTGGGCACGCTGGACGATGCTCGCAAGAAGGCTGCCGAAAAGGGCGGTGTGGCCTGATGGAAAAGTTCGTTCTGAACATCACGGCCAGCAGCGGCGAGTTTTTCCAGGGCGAGTGCGAAAGCCTGACCCTGCCCACCGCTGACGGCCAGTACGGCGTACAGGCCGGACACAGCCCGGTGCTGGTTGCCCTGGAAATGGGCATCATGCAGTTCACCGTGAACGGCGAAACCCGCAACGTACTGGTGGGCGATGGCATTGCCGAAGTGACCCCCGCTTACGTTGTGCTGCTGGTCGACAGCGCCGAGCGCCCGGAGGATATCGATAAGAACCGTGCCGAGGCCGCCCGCATCCGCGCCGAGGAACGCTTGCAGCACAAGCAGAGCATGCACGAGTATTACCAGAGCAAGATTGCCCTGAACCGTGCCATGCAGCGCCTGCAGGCTACTGCAAAATACAACCGCTGATTACCTTCCAACAAAGTTGCCACCCGTTCTGTGCAGGGGATCCCTGCGCAGAGCAGGTGGCTTTGTTTTATCCTGTATCTGCTTTTCGTCTTAATTTGTCTTACTTGTTATAGTAATTTTATGTTAAAATTAAGATTCAGTCTTTTTCTTGTTGACAAAGCAGCCCAAACTGTGTACAATCAGCAGTAAGGGAATGTCTTTCCCCCTCCCGGCCCATACTATGGTGTAGATACGCCATAACCATGTCCGGCAAACAGCAGCGGAACACGCTGCTTTACAGTCATAATTAAAGGAGGGAACCTTTTTATGGTTACCAAAATCAGCAATAATGATCTTTCCCAGGCCAAAGCACAGGGCGTGGCCGTTCTGGATTTTTCTGCAACCTGGTGCGGTCCCTGCCAGATGCTTGCCCCGGTCCTGCATGAGCTTGCCGATGAAGTTGGCAGCAAAGCCGCATTTTACAGCATTGATGTGGACGAAAACCGCCAGCTTGCCACCGAATACGGCATTTCCAGCATCCCCTGCCTGGTCGTACTGAAAAACGGCCAGGAATCCGCCCGCAGCGTCGGTTTCCTGCCCAAGCAGGTTTTGCAGGATATGTTGGATAAGTATATTTGAGAGATACGCACGGCCTAAAAAGGAGCAGTTCCCCTTCAGCGCAGCGGGCGCACATTGTGCACCCCTACGGGTGGGGGTGCACCATAAATATTGCCGCACATTATAAAATGCACTGTAGGGAACGGTCTTGACCGTTCTGGCACCACAAAACATCTGCTTAAACCAACCTCGCCGCTCCCTTTCCCCACCTCCAATTCCTAACTCCTAACTAAAAAACGCCATGCTTTCTTCGGAAAGCATGGCGTTTTTCTTATTTCACTTTTTCCTCAATTGCGCAGGCATCATAGGGTTTCAGCTCCATACTGCCCAAAACGTTTTTGCCGCTCAACAGGTCTGCACCGGATTCCACCTGCACCTTAACTGCGCTCTGGGTGGTGTTGATGTAGAAATGGTAGCGCGCGTTCTCGCTTTCGCGGCAGTGGTATTCCACACCCTGCGGCAGGTCACGCAGGTGCACCTTGGCATTGGCCAAAGCTGCACGCAGCACAGCGGCGTTGCCGGCGTCATCCAAGCGCGCACCGATGTAATAAGCGTGCCCCTTGCCGAACACATGGTGGGTCACAGCCGCATGGCCGGAATAGAAATCCTGTCCATACACAGCCACCACCTCGGTACCCTCGGCAGGCTGCAACAGTTCGCAGTAATCCTTGATGCTGCTCTGCTGGCTGCTCTTGACCCAGATGGCACGGTTGCCCTCGCCGGGGTACAGGGTGTCCAGTTCGCTTGCGGTCACGCCAAACACTTCGCGCAGGCCGTCACCGGGGAACCCGCCCAGCCAACACAGGGTGCTTTCATCCACATAGCCCAGCAGATAGGTGGCCACAACGGTGCCGCCGTTTTCCACATATTCGCGAATCTTTTGTGCAAAACCAGGCTTGGTCATAAACAGCATGGGCAGCACCACCAGCTTATAGCGGTTCAGGTCTGCATCCACGCCCACAACGTCGGTTTCCACACCGCAGTGGTTCAGCTGGGCGTACAGCTGGCAGCAGGTTTCGCGCAGATTCTTCTGCTTGATCTGCATGCCCCAGGCGTCATCCAGCGCCCAACGGTTGTCCCAGTCAAAGATCATGGCCGCGTCCGCTTTGGGCAGGCTGCCGCACACCGGGGTCAGGGCGGCCAGGGCTTCGTTGGTGGCGGTCACTTCGTTGAACACGCGGGTATCATCGCGGCCATCGTGGTCCACAACCGCGCCGTGGAACTGCTCAGAGCCGCCGCGGCCCTTGCGCCACTGGAAGTACTGCACGCCGTCCGCACCACAGGCCACTGTCTGGATAGCGCTCATCCGGTTCACGCCGGGGCGCTTGAGCTTATTATACTCGTGCCAGTTCACCAGGCTGGGGGTGCTTTCCATCAGCAGGAACGGCTTGTCCGGCTTGCAGCCGCGGATCAGCGCATGATCAAACGCCGTCATGCCCGCCGTCACGGTGGTGCTGCGGTCGGGGCGCCCCCAATGGGGGTAACTGTCCCAGCAGACAAAATCCAGCTCTCTTTGCAGCTTGTGGTAGTCCAATCCGGGGAAGTACTCCATCAGGTTCGTGGTAATGGGCACATTGGGGGTCCGCTTGCGCAGGATCGCCGTTTCGCTGTGTACATAGTCCATCATGTTCCAGGTGGTAAAGCGCCGCCAGTCCAGCTTCAGGCCGTTCAGGCTCTGCTCCCCGTTATCAAACGGCGGCTCCACCTCGTCAAAGCTGTCGTAGTGGTGGCTCCAGAAGCTAGTCCACCAGGCATGGTTCAGGGCATCAATGGTATGATACTTTTCTTTCAGCCAGCCGCGGAAGCGCTCTTGGCACAGCGGGCAGTAGCATTCGCCGCCCAGCTCATTGGAAATGTGCCACAAGATCAGGCCGGGGTGGTCGCCCACAGCGTCGATCAGGTGGTTCAGCAGCTCCTCTACCTTCTGGCGGTAGATGGGGCTGGTCAGGCAGTGGTTGTGGCGCATGCCCTGGTGGTCCCGTACACCGTTGGACTGCACGCGCAGCACTTCGGGGTATTTGCGTGCCAGCCAGTTGGGCTTTGCACCAGTGGGCGTTGCCAGCTCGGTATAAATGCCCTGGTCATACAGTCGATCCATGATCTCGCGCAGCCAAGTAAAGTTATATTCCCCCTCGCGCGGCTCATATGCTGCCCAGGCAAACACACCCAGCGTAACGCTGTTCATTCCGGCCTTTTTCATCATGCGGATGTCCGCTTCAAGAATATCCGGGCGGTCCAGCCATTGATCCGGGTTATAATCGCCGCCGCACAGCATCACAGGGGCTTTGGTGATAAAGTTCATAGTGGATTCCCTTTCCTCTACACTGTAAAACATAAAACAAAAATTAGGAATCGGAAACCCGAAAGACGGAACTGGCGGTCTGCACCGAAATTCCTCATTCCTGATTTCCAATTCCTAATTATAGTAGCTTCTGCAACTATTGTGCCATGTGCAGTTGATGCAAAGGTTTAGCCCTTTGCTGCACCGGAGGTAATGCCCTCAACATAGAACTTCTGCATGATGACAAACAGGATGGAGATGGGGATAGCCACCAAAACACCGCCTGCGCAGAAACGGGAGAAGTAGCTGTTGACCAAAGCCTTTTGCAGCATGTTGTACAGGCCGATTGCCACCGTCCAGTCCGTCGAAACGCCGGAGTTCAGGATCATCTTTGCCACAACAAAGTCGGTCCACGGCGTCAGGAAGGAGCTGATAATGGTGTACACCAGGATCGGGCGGGACATCGGGATGACGATCTGGAAGAAGATGCGCGCTTCCGAAGCGCCGTCCAGCTTGGCGGCCTCACGCAGTGCCACAGGCACCGTATCAAAAAAGCCCTTACAGATCAGGTAGCCCAGGCCGGAAGAGCCCGCGTATACCATGATCAGACCGGCGTAAGAGTTGGTCAGGTTCATGTACTTCAAAACAAAGTACACAGCGATCATGGCCAGAACGCCGGGGAACAGGTTGACGGTAACGGACAAGTTCTGCAGCAGCTTGCGGCCCTTGAAGCGGCAGCAGCTTATGGCGTAAGCCACCATCAACACAAAGCAGGTGGAGATCACACAGTTAAAGCATGCCACAACCAGGGTGTTCATGAACCAGCGCGGGAACTGTGCAACAGAGTCCGGCTGTGTCATAATGCTGACGTAGTTCCACATGGTAAAGCTTTCCGGCACAAAGCGGGTAAAGTTGATGCCCTTATCGGTGGAGAACGAGGTCAGCAGCAGCCAGGCGATGGGTACCAGCCAGATAAAAGCCAGCAGTGCCAGCACCAGATGGCGGATAACGGAGAAGATGCCTTTTTTCACTTTGCTCTGCTTGAGCTGCTTTTGCACAGCGGCAGAGGATACAGCAGTGGTACTCAAGAGAACGTCGCCTCCTTCTTATTGATAAAGTGGAAGCATACAATCGTAAACACGGCGCACACAATGAACACCATAATGCCCAGCACGGCAGCCATCTTGTAGTTGTAGTAATCCTGCGTCAAGCGGAACAGCCAGGTAACCAGCAGGTCAATTTCCTTTGCGTTGGACTGTGCAAGGGCCTGGTTCTGGGTTACAAACACATCCTGCGTGAGCAGGTAAATGACGTTGAAGTTGTTGACGTTCTTGACGAAATCCGTTACCAGAGAGGGACCCTGCACGCTGAGCAGGTAGGGCAGCTTGATGCGGAAGAACATCTGCACCGGGTTGGCGCCGTCAATGCGGGCGGCCTCGATCATGTCAGCGGGAATGTTCATCAGCACGCCGGTAGCGATCAGCATCTGGTACGGCACGCCGATCCAGATATTGATCATGATGATGGTGAACATGGCCCAGCCCGGCTGGGTCAGGAACGGAATGTAAGAAAGGCCCTTGTCTACCAGACCAATGTTCTGCAAAAAGCCCGTCACACCGGCATTGCGCATCATGGTGTTGAAAATGCCGTTGTTGGAGAAGAAGTTACGCACCAGAAGCAGCGTAACGAACTGCGGCACCGCAATGGTCACCATGAACAGGGTACGCCAGAACTTGGGGAACTTGGTCTTTTTGTCGTTGATGAACATTGCCATCAGAATGCCGCCAAAGAAGTTGGTAAAGGTAGCAAAGAATGCCCAAACCAACGTCCAGGTTAAAACCTTGGCAAAGGAATAACCAAACGTGGAGGTCATTCCGCCGCCGCCAAACAGGGTAAAGAAGTTGTTCAGCCCAACCCAGGTAAACAGTTCATTGGGCGGCATGTGCTGCTGGTCATAGTTGGTGAACGCAACGGCGATCAGGATGAACAGCGGCACAATGGTGAACACCACAACGCCCAGAACCGGCAGGGTGAGCAGGGTCACATAGAACTTTTCGTTCAGGTAAACGTTGATGTCCTGCACAAAGTTGTTGGTCTTTTTGCCAGCTTCACGGATCTTCTGCAGCTGATAGTTGGAAGATACCACCATCATGGCCGCCGCGATCAGTGCCACGATCACGATAAAGGAGATCATGCTCATCAGCAGGATCTCAAACGAATTATCGTAATCGTTTACAACGTTTTTCATCGTGGCAACATCGAACACCATCTCCATTTTTACGGTGCCAAGGGTGCCGAACTTTGCCAGGTTGGGTACGCCAAAGAATGCCAGGAAATACAGCGCAAAGCCCTGTACAAATGTGACCAGAAGCGCCTTCATCAGCTGGCCGTGGCCAATGTAGCCCAACCCCCATACAAAGAAGGATAGTTTGGTAAAGATATCGCCGTGCACAAAGTCATGACCAAATTTCTGCAAAAAATTGGGTTCCTTTGGTTCCGTATGCAGGGCCGCAGCAGCGGATTTTGCCACAGGAATCTCTCCTTTCCAACGCGGTTACGCCAAGCGGCCCACACACGCCCGGCAACCGTTCCGGACCGTTTGTGGGCCGTTGTTTTAGTGTATCAATGCAGCTTTTTTCGTTTTACGGCAATACCGCATAATTCTAAGTGCCGATACGGCGAGCGAGGTGCGGCAGATGCTAAGCCAAAAGCGCAGATAATACTGGATGTCTTATCGAGCATTTTGGCAACGCAGATGCCGTGCCGCAGCCGCCGGAGCGGTGCTTAAGCCGTCAGGCGGGAATTGTGCGGTGTTGCCTTAACAATTACTGGGTAACCGGTGCGGTGATGCCGGCAACAGCATCTTCAATCAGGGTCTGGGGATCCTTGCCATCGGGGTTGCCGTTGACACAGATCTGGCCGAGGGTTTCAGCAGAAGCCCAGTAGTTGCCGCCGACGCGCTGCAGGTTAGCGTACTCAGACTGAGCAACAACAGCGGTCAGAGCCGGAGAAGAAGCGGCTGCCAGAGCATTGGTGTTGGAGGGGCCCTGTGCACGCTGCTGGAAGCGGAGGGTCTCGTTCTCTTCGTTGGTAACGTAATCAGCCAGCAGCATGGCAGCACCAACGTTAGAGCTGTGGGGGTTGACACCGATCAGTTTGAAGCCGGAGAAGGAAGCCATCTGGACCTGCTCACCGTTCAGGGTGTAGGTGGGCAGCTTGCAGGCGGCGTAGTTGTCGCCCCAAACTTCAGCAGCGTCGTTTGCACGCCAGGTACCGTTAACGCCGGCAACCAGGGTGCCGTCCTTCAGCTTGCCGGTGAACTCTTCGTCCTTCAGGGCAATGAAGCCAGGGTTCTTGCAGATATCAATGACAGCCTGGGTAACATCAGCACCCGGTGCTTCGTTCCAGTTGCAGACGGTGTTCACGCCGTCATCAGCCAGGTTCAGGTTCAGGCCAGCGCCAGCATAGAAGCTGTACAGGTACCAGCCGTTGGCAACGTCCATGGAAACCTTCTTGCCGCCGTAATTGCCGTATTCTTTGATAAAGTTATCAGCGATGGTGCGCAGCAGTTCCTGGTCTTCCTCGGCGCCCCACATGGTCAGGGTAACGTCGTTGGCGAAAGCAGCGGCTGCAGCCTGCTGCAGAACGTCACCATCGTCAGCTGCGGTGCTGTCGGTGGAGGCGGCTTCGCTGGAAGCTGCAGTGCTGGTGGACTCTGCAGTAGATTCTGCAGCGGAAGAGGCAGTTGCGGTGTTGCCGCATGCTGCCAGGGACAGTGCCATCAAGGCAGCTGTTGCAAGTGCGAGTTGCTTTTTCATAATCATTCTCCTTCATCTGCTATATCACAAGCTTCTCAAGGTTGCGCATCATCGTTGCGCAGCTTTGTTTCACAACTTAAGGATACACAATTCTATTTTCAGTGTCATTGTTCATAATCAACATGTTTTGCCATGTTTTCTTGTGCATTTTTCACAGCCTGTTACACTTTTGTAACAATGTCGAATTTTGTAAGCGCAACGCTGCGCAACTTTAGTACAGGCTTTTTAACAACAATCAGCCTTTCCTGGTGCACACGCTGTGCGCGCAGGAAAGGCTGTATCAATCATCATATTTTGCAATGTTGGTAATATTGTCTATTTTGTGGACTCGCGCAAAATCACCTGATATCCCTGCATCTGGCGCAATGCGATTTGCTTGCCCGCCAAAATATCCAGCAGCATCCGGCATGCCGTGGTGCCCAGGCGCTCGCCGTCAAACTGAGCGGCCGAGATCTGCGGGTTTGAGCTGGTCAGCAGCTCACTATCATAAAAGCTGGCCAGTTTCACCTGTTCCGGTACCTTGATGTGCCGGGCGCGCAGCTCCTGCAGCACCGCGACCGCCATGCTGTCGTCCGCGCAGAGCAGACATTCGGGCTTTTGCTCCAGCGCACCTTCCAATGCATCGATCCGCTGTTCGCTGGTTTCAATGCCCGTCCAAATCAATTTCTGGTCCACCTGCACCCCACAGTCGGAAAATCCGCGCAGGTAGCCGCGCAGCCGGTCCGCGTTGACGGTATAGTCGGTGCAGCCGCCCATATAGGCAATGCGGCGCATGCCCAGCTGCAGCAGCAGGCGGGTCATCTCGGCGGACGCTCCTACCTGGTCGTTATCCACCTGGGGCACCTTATCGTCATCCACGCGGCCAATGGCCACAAAAGGCACATTGTGGCGCTGCAAAGTCTGCACACATTCATCGTGCAGCATCGTACGGGACAAAATCACGCCATCCACCTTGTAGGATTCCAGCTGGCGTTCCAGCTGGCCTACATCGGTTTCTCCCGCATAGCACAGCAGCAGGTCATACCCGCGCTGGGCCGCCATGTTCCACACACCGCCCATGCACTTGCGCAGGAACGGCAAGTCCAGCCGCATAAAATGCTTGGGGATCACCAGCGCAAGGTTGTTGGTTGGGCCCTGCTGCGCAGTGCGCAGCGGCGCAGCGGCATCCTGGCGGCCCTTGCCGATATAATCAAACACACGCGCGCGGGTAGCCTCGCTCACGCGCCCCTTGCCGGATATTGCGCGGGATACCGTTGTTTTTGATATATCCAATGCCTCCGCCACTTCCGCGATGGTCACTTCATCACGCTTACCTGCCATTCAGCCCCCTCCTTTTCCCATGTTGCGCAGGCATTGCGCACTAATAACAGCATATGTGTTTGTTGTACATTTGTCAATCTGCAAACAGCACAAAAAAAGCCTGCCAGATTTGGCAGGCTTGCCGCGCAGTACAGCCGTTCCAAGCATAGGCAGATGGCCGCTGCCCGGAATCTCTCCCGAAATTTTTCGTGTATTAAACATTCTGTTGGGAGCATAGGGGCGCACATTGTGCGCCCGCCGCCTTGACATAGCAACGCACATTTATGTCATGCACATGGCAAACCTCCGTGGGCGAACGCTGTTCGCCCTTACGGAGCATCTTTGTTTCCCTGACGTTTTCGATAGGTGTTGCCCTTATTTTTTCTGCGGTTCGCCGTTGGCAATGTCGCGCACAACCTCACCCGCAATGATCAACCCCGCGGCGGCGGGCACAAAGGCGTTGCTGCCGGGAACCTGGCGGCGCTGGGTACATTTGCGGGCCGTGTCGGGCGGGCAGATGCAATGGGTGCGGCAGCTGATGATCATATCATCAATGGGGGTCAGTGCAGGCTCTTTGGAGTATACCACCTTCAGGTGCTTGACCCCGCGCTTGCGCAGCTCGGCGCGCATTACGCGGGCCAGCGGGCAGACAGAGGTATCGTAAATATCCGCAACCTCCAGGGCGGAAGCATCCAGCTTGTTGCCCGCGCCCATGCAGCTGATGATGGGCGTGCCCGTTGCCTGCGCCTGCATGACCAGTTCCAGCTTGCCCTTTACCGTGTCGATGGCATCGACCACATAGTCGTACTGGCTGAAATCGAACTGGTCGGCGGTGTCTGGCATGTAGAACGTCTTGTAGGTGTTCACCACGGCGTCCGGGTTGATATCATGGATGCGCTCTTCCGCCACATCCACCTTGTATTTGCCCACCGTTTTGTGGGTGGCCAGGATCTGGCGGTTCAGGTTGGTCAGGCAGACCTTGTCGTCATCAATCAGGTCCAGCGTGCCAATGCCGCTGCGTGCCAGTGCTTCCACCGTATAGCCTCCAACACCGCCAACGCCAAACACGGCCACACGGGCGTTGTACAGGCGCTCCATTGCCTCCTTGCCAAACAACAACTGCGTTCTTGAAAACTGATTCAGCATACTGCCTGCTCCCCCACGGTTTTGTAAATTAACAAACAAATGGGCGGGTTCGCGCCCGCCCAACCTATCAAATCGGTAGTCTTTTCAAATTATAAAGCGCAGCATACAAAAAGTCAAGGGGAAGCCCTGCGCAGAGCTTCCCCCTGACATATGTTTTGCATTTTACAGCTCGCTGCCGTTTGGGGCGATCACATGGGCGTACCACGCAGCGGAATCCTTGGGGATGCGTTCCATGGTGCGGTAGTCCACATAAATCAGCCCAAAGCGCTTGCTGTAGCCTTCGGCCCACTCATAGTTATCCATGATCGACCAGTAGGTATAACCGATCAGCGGGTAGCCCTCCTGCAAGGCGCGGCGGGCGGCCAGCAGGTGGCGGTGCACATAATCAATGCGCTGCGGGTCGTGCACTTTACCGTCCAGCATCACAAAATCTGTGTTGGCCATGCCGTTCTCGGTAATCAGGATGGGCCGACCATACCGCTGGTTCAAAAAGCGGATGGCCCAATAGATGCAATCCGGCGTGATGGGCCATTCCATCGCAGTGCGCGGGCTGCCCTGCCAGGTGTTGGCGGTATACTCGCTGCCCGGCTGCTGGGCCGCGCAGGCATTATAGACGTTAAAGCCCAGGTAATCCAGCGGCTGGTGCAGCAGCTCCAGTTCCTGCGGGGGGAACACATCCGCCCCCAGGGCTTTGGCCATCGGTTCCGGCACCCTGCCCAGCAGAACGGGGTCGCACCACCAGCTGATGGAATAGCAGCCTTCCACCTCCATCGTCCGGCGGTAAGCTTCGGCGATGGCGGCTTCGCTTTCATCCCCGCAGGGCGAAAACACCGGTCCGGTGGGAGCATACCCCACCTTAGGCGGCGAATGATGTGGCGCGGCCCGTCCGCGGGACGATGCAAGCATCGTCCCCTACAAATATTGGCAGCGTTTATAGCAACCGGCAGGGTCTCTCCCCGGCGCGATGAGGGCATCGTGCCCTACAGATCAAACCGCCGGGCCTGGCCCTTACCGCAAAATTCCTAATTACTCATTTCTAATTTTCCCATCCAACTCCTCACTCCTACCCCCTAACTCACTTCATGAGCATTTCCGCCGCCTTCGCCAGCTCCGCGTTCACCGCATCGGCTTCCGCTTCGCTCTTGCCCACGGCGGACAGATACACTTTGATTTTCGGCTCGGTGCCGGAGGGGCGCACCATCAGCTTGTGGCCGCCCGCCAGGTGGTATTCCAGCACGTTGGCGCGGGGCAGGCCGGTGCCATCGGTATCATAATCCGCAACACGCTCCACCGCATAGCCCGCAATCTCTTTGGGCGGGTCGGCGCGCAGAGCCTTCATCAGGTTCTGCATGGTGTACATGCCGGTTTCGCCCTCAAAGGCAAAGCTGCACAGGGCGTTGCGGTAATAGCCAAACTCTTTGTACAGCGCTTCAATGGCATCCAGCAGCGTCATGCCCTGCTGGGCATACCAGGCGGCGGCTTCACACACCAGCAGCGTGGCGTTCACGGCATCCTTATCCCGCACATGTCCGCCGGACAGGTAACCATAGCTCTCCTCAAAGCCAAAGATATAGCGTTCCACACGGCCCTCTGCTTCCAGCTTGCCGATCTGCTCGCCGATGAACTTAAAGCCCGTCAGGGTGCGGCGCAGCTCCACGCCGTACTTTTTGGCAACCGGCGTTGCCATATCAGTGGAAACAATGGTGGTCACGGCCACGGGATCCTTGGGCATGGTGCCGCGGGCCAGGCGTGTGCGGCAGATATAATCCAGCAGGATAATGCCCATCTCGTTGCCGGTGATCAGCCGGTAGCCGCCCTTGCCGTCCGGCACAGCGGTGCCGCAGCGGTCACAGTCGGGGTCGGTGCCAAGCAGTAGATCCGGGTGTACTTTATCGCACAGTTCCAGTCCCTTCTGCATGGCTTCGCGGATTTCCGGGTTGGGATACGGGCAGGTGGGGAAATTCCCATCCGGTGTTTCCTGCTCCGGCACCACCGTCACATGGGTCACACCCAGCTTGGCCAGCAGTTTTTTTACGCACTCCAGGCCGGTGCCGTTCAGCGGGGTGTACACCAGCTTGAGCTGCTCAATGCCGGTGCCATCGCCAACGCGTTGGTCATATACAGCCTGTACAAAATCATCCAGGCATTTGTCGTCAATGCTCACAATGCGGCCTGCCTGCACACCGGCTTCATAATCCACCAGCTTTACGCCGTCAAAGCAGTCCACTTTTTCGATTGCAGCCAGAATTTTATCTGCCACTTCCAGCGTGATCTGGCAGCCATCGGCGCCATACACTTTATAGCCGTTGTACTTGGCCGGGTTGTGGCTGGCTGTAATGCAGACGCCTGCCCCGCAGCCCAGATAGCGCACCGCCCAGGAAAGTGCGGGCGTGGGCTCCAGCCGCGGGTACACGCAGGCGGTAATGCCGTTTGCCGCCAGCACGCGGGCAGCTTCGCGGGTGAACAATTCGCCGTTATTGCGGCTGTCATGCGCAATGGCGATCTTTTTTGGCAGGTCGGTCGCGTTCAGGTAATCGGCCAGGCCCTGGGTGGCCTTGCGCACCGTGTACAGGTTCATGCGGTTGGTGCCCGCCCCCAGCACACCGCGCAGGCCGCCGGTGCCAAATTCCAGGTCACGGTAAAAACGGTCCGTGATAGCAGCATCATCCCCGGCAATGCCGTGCAGTTCTTCCGCCATAGCGGTATCCAGTTCCGGTTGGGCCAGCCAACGGTCATACAGTTCTTTCGCTGTATTCATAACAGCACCTTCTTCCTCAAAGTCAGTTTCAGGAAGTGTTCGTTGTTTATCAAACATTTACACGGCCCTTATTATAGCAGATACTTGGCCGCAAAAAAAGCCGCGGCGGGTAAAAATTTTACCAGCCGCGGAAATTATACATTTTGGGCAATACCGCATAATTCTAAGTGCCGATACGGCGAGCGAGGTGCGGCA